>ULUE01026947.1_pt1 | contig 9986 bp, 9 predicted proteins | sample 1958211 | NCBI WGS metagenome assembly ULUE01 (sample SAMEA4835752, study PRJEB28245) | human gut metagenome | biome: gut microbiome; material: fecal sample | place: Denmark | collected 2008 | reverse complement strand
CCGCCGATGCAGCCGCCGGGGCAGGCCATGATCTCGACAAAGTGGAAGAATTCTTCGCCGCTTTCTATCTTCTCGATGAGCTTGTCGGCATTGCCGAGGCCGCTTGCAACGGCTATCTTCAGCGTAAGGTCGCCGGCCTTGACCTCGAATGCTTTTATGCCTTCAAGGCCGCGTACGCCGCACTCGGCAACGCTTGCTATCTGCTCGGTCGTGACAGTGCCCAAAACGTGGCGGATAACGGCTTCGGTGACGCCGCCGGTAACGCCGAAGATGACGCCGGCGCCGGTGTACTCGGCAAAGGGATCGTCAGGCTCGGTGTCAGGCAGGTTTGCAAAGTCTATGCCGGCCTCTTTTATCATTTTCGCAAGCTCCTGCGTTGTGAGCACGAGGTCGATGAGCCTCTCGCCGTCCTTGACGAGCTCGGGACGGGCAGCCTCGGCCTTCTTTGCCGTGCAGGGCATTATTGCAACGGAATACAGCTCATCGTCGGTGTAGTGCTGGCGGAGTATCGCGCCGAACATCTCCATCGGCGAGCCGCAGGTGGAAACCTGGGGCATGAGATGCGGGTGCATGTTCTCAACATGCTTGATCCAGCCGGGGCAGCAGGAGGTGAACATGGGAAGCTTTGCGCCGGTCTTGAGCTTGTTCATAAACTCGGCGGACTCCTCCATTATAGTAAGGTCGGCAGTCAGCGAGGTATCAAAAACGTAGTCCGCGCCGAGCATTTTCAGCGCCGTAACTATCTTGCCCATAACAGGCTGCGAGGCAGACATGCCGAACTCTTCGCCGATACCGACGCGCACAGCCGGCGCGACCTGAACGGCGACCTTCTTTGTCGAGTCGTATATTGCCGCCCAGAGCTTGGAGATCTCGTTTTTTACGACGATAGCGCCGGTGGGGCATACAGCTGCGCACTGGCCGCAGCCTACGCACTTGGTGTCGGCAAGCTTGTTGTCAAAGCCGCAGGAGATATAGGTCTCGATGCCGCGCTCCGCGAAGTCAACTGCATGGATGTTCTGAACCTCCGAGCACATTCTGACGCACTTTCCGCAGAGAATGCACTTTGAAGGGTCGCGCACGATGGAAGGGGAGGAGTCATCAATGGGCAGCTTGCAGTATTCGTTTGCAAAGCGGATATTGGTGACGTTATAGCGGCGCGCATAGGTCTGAAGCTTGCACTTTCCGGATTTTTCGCAGGTGGTACACTCGGCTCTGTGACCGGCCAGCAGCAGCTCCAGTATCATCTGGCGATGCTTTCTCAGACGTGCGGTGTTGGTCTTGATAACAAGGCCGTCTTTGGGCTGCATCGAGCATGCGGCCTCAACTGCGCCGCGCTCGTTTTCAACAACGCACAGGCGGCAACCGCCGTATATCGAAAGACTTTCACAGTAGCAGAGATTGGGGATATCGATATGATGCTTTTTTGCAACTTCAAGTACGTTGCGTTCATTTTCAAATTCACAGCTGATGCCGTCTATGACCATGTGCTTCATATCATCATACCTCCTTTATAGCGTGCTTCGGGCATCCGTTTTTGCATTCGCGGCACTTGATGCACTTTTCGGGGTCGATCTTGTGCGGCTTGCGCAGCTCGCCGGTTATTGCGCCGACGGGGCAGTTGCGCGCGCACTTGGTGCAGCCGATGCACTTGAGCGGATCGATCCACATCGTGCACAGGCTGCGGCATGCGCCGGCCGGGCACTTCTTATCAACGACATGTGCAATATACTCATCCTTGAAGTATTTGAGCGTGCTGAGAACGGGGTTGGTAGCTGTCTTGCCCAGACCGCACAGCGAGCAGGTCTTTACGACGCTTGAAAGCTCCTGGAGCATATCGATATCTTCGATCGTGCCCGAGCCGTGGGTTATGCGCTCAAGTATTGCCTGGATCTTGGGTATGCCCTCGCGGCAGGTGGCGCATTTACCGCAGGATTCCTTCTTGGTGAAGTTCATGAAGAAGCGCGCGATCTCGACCATGCATGTATCGTCACCCATGACGACAAGTCCGCCGGAGCCGATAATGGCGCCGATTTTTTTGGTCGATTCAAAGTCGAGCGGCAGGTCGAGGTGCTCCTCAGTCAGGCAGCCGCCGGACGGGCCGCCGATCTGAACGGCCTTGAACTTGCCGTTTTTCACGCCGCCGCCGATATCAAATACGATCTCGCGCAGGGTCGTGCCCATGGGAACCTCGATAAGTCCGGTGTGCTTTATGTTGCCGGTCAGGGCGAATGCCTTGGTGCCGGGGCTGGTCTCGGTGCCGATGCTGCGGTACCATGCCGCGCCGCGCTCGATGATCGTAGGAACGTTTGCAAAGGTCTCAACGTTATTGAGCGATGTAGGAGCGTCGAACAGGCCGTGATCAACGCTTCTGGGCGGCTTGGTACGGGGCATTCCGCGCCCGCCCTCGATGGAGGCGGTCAGTGCCGAACCCTCGCCGCAGACGAATGCGCCTGCGCCGCGATTTATGCGCAGTCTGAAGTTTTTGCCAGAACCGAGTATGTTATCGCCCAACAGACCATGAGCCTCGTCGTCAGCGATCGCCATTTTAAGACGCTCGACTGCCAGCGGATACTCCGCACGGACATAGATGTAGCCTTCCTCGGAGCCGGTGGCTATGCCGGCAATTATCATGCCCTCGATCATCCTGTGCGGATCACCTTCCATTATGGAGCAGTCCATAAATGCGCCGGGGTCGCCCTCATCGCCGTTGCAGACGATGTACTTCACGGGAGCGTCCTTGTGAGCTGCAACCTGCGCCCACTTTTTGCCGGTGGGGAAGCCCGCGCCGCCTCTGCCGCGCAGACCCGACTCCGATATCTCGGAAATTATCTCGTCCGGAGTCATGTCAAACAGCGCCTTTTCAAGTGCGGTATATCCGCCTTCGGCTATATATTCCTCGGCACTCTCGGCGTTTATATGGCCGCAGTGCTCGAGGGTGACGTGGAGCTGCTTTTTGTAAAAAGGTATGTCCTCCTGATGAATGTAGCTTTTGCCTTCTTCACTGTAGAGAAGGCGGTCTATGATCTCGTCACCGAGAATGGTTTTTTCGATTATCTCCTCGCAGTCATCAACAGAAACCTTTGTATACATAAGGCCCATAGGCTCTATACGCATCAGAGGCCCCATCTGGCAGAATCCGAGGCAGCCGCTTCGCTTGAGACCGACCGATTCCTCGTGACCTTCGTGCTGAAGTTCAACATCGACACGAAGTCCGCGCTCATGCAGCAGCTCTTTCATCCTGCTGTAAACGTTCATCGAGCCGCCGGCAACACAGCCGGAGCCGCAGCAGATAAGCACCTTCTTGTACTGACATTCAAGCGCTTTCCTGTAGTCCTCACGGCACTGTGCGAGATGCTGTCTGTTTTCAATCCTCATGTGACTCAGCCTCCCTTAACTCCTGAATAAGTGCATGTGCTTTTTCGGGGGTCATCGAAGCATGGACAACGCCGTTGACAGTACACACCGGAGCGAGACTGCATGCGCCGAGGCATGCGACGCGCTCGATGGTAAACAGCCCGTCTGAGGATATGTGATCCTCGGGGGTAAGGCCTGTTGCGGCGTAAATTGCTTCCTGAACATCGTCGGACTTTCTGACGTGGCAGGCGGTTCCGTTGCATACTTTGATAATATATTTGCCTTTCTCGTTCATCGAGAAATTTTCGTAGAAAGTTGCAACGCCGTAAAGCTCGGCTTCGCTTTCGCCGACCTTTTCCGCAACATATTTCAGCGCGTCCTTCGGCAGGAATTTATACTCGTTTTGGATCTCCTGCATGATAGCAATGACCCTGGTCTTATCGCAGTCGTATTTTTGCAGTACGCTGTCGATAAAGCCGAAATCAACCTTTACCAAATGAATCATCCTTTCCATACATCTTTTTCACTCTTACACTTTAACACTTTGCTGAGTTTAATTATAAATTAAAATAATTTTTGTGTAAAGAATAGTTTAAAATTTGTTAATACCGCCCTGGATATTTCCAGACTGTCGGATGCCGAAACAGTCAATAAATACATAAAATTTTGAAAAGGCTTTTAGACAATTTGCCTATGAACAGCAAAAAGCTTATTGCATTTTGACTAAAATGATGAAGTATTTTCAGTGAAAATGTAAACCTTAGAGGTTATACATTTAACAGGTCTGTTTGCCGTAAAAGGCTTGACAATACTGCGTTTTCAGCTATAATGAATTTAAAAGTGTCTCATCTGAGACAAAACGGAGGGCGCTATGAAACTGAGCGCGGCGCAGATGAATTTGCTGCGGCAAACAAGCCTTTTTTATGCGGTTCCGGAGACAACGATCGAAAAGATCGCTGCATCGGACGACTGCGAGATAAAGCAATACGAGAAATTCAGCCTTGTCTACGGAAAAACGGAGTTTTCGCGCAGCCTTGGCATAGTCCTTTTCGGAAATTTGCGCGTGACAAAGGGCAATGCCGGCGGACATGCCATGATAATGAGTACACTCGGCCCCGGCTCGATTTTCGGTGCAGCTGCGCTGTTTAACGATGAAACGGAATATGCAACGGATATAACTGCTCTGTGCGAGTCGGAGATAATATTTTTCTCTCAGCGCCTTGTCGGCAGAATGATGCGTTTTGAGCCTCAGATAGCGGATAATTATGTTAAGTATCTGTCCGAGCGGATACTGTTTTTGAATAAGAAGATATATCTTCTCAGCTCCGGTACTGCCGAGCAGCGGCTTGCAAGCTTCCTGCTTGATAATGTCCCGGAGGGCAGTATGTCGGAGCTTCCGATGCCGCTTAATATGCTGTCGCTTGCGCTGAACGTTTCGCGTGCCTCGCTTTACAGGGCGTTTGATTCGCTCACGCAGGATGGCGTTATAGAAAAAGAGGGCAAAAAGGTCTGCATAAATAATGCCGAAAGGCTGAAAAAAATATATGAGGTGAAGAAATGAAAAAAATTGTGTCACTTATTCTGGCGGTACTAATGCTTGCATGTGTGCTCACGGGCTGTGCGAATAACGATCCTGCACCTGCCGAGACTCCGGCAGCATCGGAGGAGCCAACCACCATCCGTGTCGGCGCCATGACCGGCCCCACGGCGATGGGAATGGTAAAGCTCATGGACGAAAGCGACAAGGGCGAAAGCGCCAATAAATATGAGTTTTCGCTCCAGACCGAGGCAACGGCATTTGCCCCGGCGCTCACCAAGGGCGAGATCGACATTGCGGCCGTTCCGGCAAACCTCGCATCGGTCATTTATAACAACACAAACGGTGGGATAAAAGTGCTTGCAGTCAATGCCACCGGCGTTTTGTACATCGTTGAGCGCGGCGACAGCATAAGCAGCTTTGCAGACCTTGCAGGCAAAAAGCTCTATGCCACCGGCGAGGGTGCAACGCCCGAGTTTGCTCTGCGTTATCTTCTCAAGGCAAACGGCCTTGACGGTGACAATGCACCCACTATCCAGTGGTGCGCCGACACTACTGAGGCTCTGTCGTATATAAGCAATGACGAGAACGCAGTTGCGATGCTCCCGCAGCCGTTTGTTACAGCGGCGCAGACTAAGGTCGAGGGGCTCAACGTTGCGCTCAATCTCAACGAGGAGTGGCAGAAGGTCAATGACGGAGCGTCAATGGCTACGGGCGTTATAGTTGTCCGCACCGAGTTTGCGGAAAAGTATCCTCAGCAGCTTGAAAAGTTCATGCAGGAGTATGCCGAGAGCGTAAAATTCGTAAACGAAAATACCGAGCAGGCGGCCGAGCTTATCGGCAATTACGAGATCGTTAAGGCTCCGATTGCGCTCAAGGCTCTGCCTTACTGCAACATATGCTGCCTCACGGGCGATGAGCTTAAGGATTGCCTCGGCGGATATCTGTCGGCTCTTTACAAGATGAATCCGCAGTCTGTCGGTGGCAAGCTGCCCGATGACGGCCTGTATTATGCAGCGGAAAAATAAGCTCGGAAAGGCGCTTGCGGTTCTGTTTGCACTGCTGCTGTGGCAGATAGCCGCAGTCGCCGTCGATCAGAAAATACTGCTCGTGTCGCCGGTAGATGTTGCCGTGCGTATGACGAGCATCTGGCAGGTCGAAGGTTTTGCGTCGTCGATCTGGTTCAGCTTTTATCACATAGCCGGCGGATTTCTGCTTGCGCTTGTCGTGGGCGTGCTGCTGGCGGCACTGTCCGGGCGATTTCCGTGGATCGAAACGGCGCTGTGGCCGTTTATGATAACGGTAAAAACGGTGCCGGTCGCGTCGTTTGTCGTAATCTGCCTTATATGGCTTTCGGCGCAGAACCTGTCGGTGTTCATATCGTTTTTGATCGTGCTTCCGGTCGTTTACGGTAACATGCTCGAAGGGATAAAGAGCGAGGATAAAAAAATGCTCGAGGTCGGGCGCGTGTTCGGAATGCCGTTTTTAAAGCGCGTGCTTTATATCCATATGCCGCAGCTCAAGCCCTTTATACTCTCCGCGTGCATGACCTCGCTCGGCATGTCGTGGAAGGCCGGCGTCGCGGCCGAGATCATCGGAACGCCGGACGGCTCGATAGGCAAGCAGCTTTACTATGCGAAGATATATCTCGACACCGACGATCTTCTGTGCTGGACGGTTATAATCGTCATCATAAGCGTTGCGTTTGAAAAGCTGTTCATGCTGCTTCTGCGCCGGTTTTACCGTAGATTGGAGCGTGCATGATGGAGCTAAAAAGCATATGCAAGTCCTTCGGCGAAAACGAGGTGCTGCGCGATATAAGCATGATCATCCCAAAGGGCGGCAGAGTGCTCATAACCGCCCCCTCCGGGCGCGGCAAAACGACGCTTCTGCGCATCATGATGGGGCTTGAAACGCCTGACTCGGGTGAGGTTCTCGGCCGTCCGCGCCGTCAGGCTGCGGTGTTCCAGGAGGATAGGCTGCCGGAGGAATTCACGCCCGTAAATTGCGTGAAAATGACCTGCGCACACGGCGTGACAAAGGAGCTTATCCGCGAAAACCTTGCAGCGGTCGGACTTGAAGGGCACTGCGATAAGCCGGTTTCGCAGCTCTCGGGCGGTATGCGCCGCCGCGTTGCGATAGTGCGCGCGGTCATGAGCGGCGCGGAAACTGTGTATTTCGACGAGCCGTTCACCGGCATTGACGACGCGACGAAAAAACTCGCCATAGAGTACATTTTAAATAATTGCGAGGGCAGAACGCTTGTTTTCGTAAGCCACTGCCCGGACGACGCAAAGCTTTTAAACGCAAAAGAACTCCGTATCTGATACGGAGTTCTTTTTTGCTCTATGTGGTTTTTGGCTTTTTAGGCTTCCCGGCCTTTTGGATAAGGCCGATGAGCTGGCCGGAGAGCACAACGGTCAAAAGCGAGTAGATGATCTTGCTAAAGGGGATGTAAGTCAGCGACAGCGCGAGAACGATGATGTCGCCGAGAAGATACACCCACTGGATGCCGATCTTGAAATGATGCGAAAGGCTGAGCGCAAGCGAATCGTCGCCGGTCGGGGCGGCGTTTGCGCGGATACACAGGCCGACGCCAACGCCGACAAATGCGGCGCCTGCAACGGAGGCCGCAAGCGGCATCTGCGCGATCTGCGGCCAGAGCGGCGGGAAACGCTCGAAAATGGCGTAGAACAGTGAAAATCCTCCGCCGGCTATGAAGGAATATAAGATGAATTCCCTGCCCAAAAGCGTGAGCCCAAGCGCATAGCATGCGCCGTTGAGCACAAGGCCGCTTATTGACGGGGAAATGCCGAACCAGTGTTCAAGCAGCAGCGTAAGGCCGAGAACGCCGCCCTCGGTGACGCCGGAGATGGAGTGAATGTTGTACAGGCCGAATGCAAGTATTGCACTGCCGAGGATTATGCTCAGGCAGTTTTTAAGCTTCAGTCGCGGTAACAATTATAACAAAACCTTTCTATTTTATTTGATGCTTATGGTGTCCCGTGCGCACTTCACAAAGCGGCGTACGGCAGGGGAGGAGTGCTTTAAATTAGTAAGCGCCATGCCGAAGCGTATGCTCCTCGGCGGAGAAACAGGGATCTTTACTACATCGCACTGCCAGTTGCGCGTTATAAGCTCGTTCGTGATGCTTATGCCAAGGCCCTTTTCGACCATTTGCAGCGCCGAGTAGCTCTCAACCGTTGAAAAGCGGATACCGGGTTCAATTCCGAACTCATCGAACAGCGGCATAACATCGTCATCGTGCCCGAAGCCGGGCAGAATCAGCTGCTCGTTTCGGCACAGCTCGATTGGAAAACTCTCAAGATGCGCACAGGGATGCTGCTTTGGCAAAACAGCCATCATCCTGTCCTCCGAAAGCGGTATCCAGTCGTATGGGAAGGGCTCGCGAAAGCTTGTGAATGCAATGTCTGCACGCTTATCGTCAAGCCACTTGATGACCTCCTGACGAATGCCCTCAAGCAGGGTTATTTTTATCAGCGGATAGTCTGTCTGAAAGCGGCTTATGATCTCGGGCAGCCAGTGAGTTGCCATGCTCGAATACGAGGCGATGGTAACACTGCCGATAAGAAGCCCGTTCGTGTCGGCAGCAAGCTGATAGATATTATCCTCGCAGTTTAAAAACTCACGTATCGCAGGGATAAGCGTGCTGCCCTCGGCAGTGACGGTCACGCCCTTGTTTGTGCGCCGCAGCAGGGGATAGCCTATATCCGCCTCGAGCGCGCTGACAAGCTGACTCACTCCCGAGGGAGTGTAGCTCAAAAGCTCGGCGGCCTTTGAAAAGCTACCGGTATCGGCCGCAGCCAAAAATGCTCTGCACCGTGCAGTTTCCATGCCGATCCTCCTTTAAGCAATACTTAAAGATGCCATAACGATCAACAGCTTTACTTTTCTTGCGATATATTCTACAATACAGACAGTAAGAAATCAAGCACTATTCAGGGCCCGAATATAATTGAGATCTTCTGAAAATAATATTTTAGATTATATCGGAGGAATAGTTATGAAAAAGACCACACTTTTTGCGCTCGCAGTTATCGTATGTCTCGTAGGCGCAGTCGTTTCGAGCTACTGCATGGCAGTTATGACAGCAAGCGAGGCGAGTTTCGGAGTGCTGGCAGTTGCGTTTGCCATTGGCTTCACGCTTTTTGTAAATAAGCTTACCAACGCTCTCGACTAAGCGCAGTTCTTATGCGAAAAATTGAATTTACAACTATCCGACCTTGCAGCTGATTTGGCGCAGGGTCGGATAAATTATTTATAATTTGTGCATCACGCCGAGCTGATAAAACGCAACGGCGCTGGCAGCGGCGACGTTCAGCGAGTCAACGCCGTGCGACATCGGTATGCGCAGAGTGTAGTCGCAGCCGGCTACGGTTTCGGAAGCAAGTCCGTCGCCCTCGGTCCCGAGCACTACGGCAAGCTTCGGTTCCTTTGCCGGGGCGGGATCGTATATCGGCAGCGATTTATCCGTAAGCGCCATTGCGGCCGTCTTGAAGCCGAGCGAATTAAGCTGTCCCATCCAGTCTTCGCCGAGATACGTCCACGGAACCTGGAACACCGTTCCCATGCTCACTCGCACCGCGCGGCGATAAAGCGGATCGCTGCCCTCGGCAGTTAGGAGCACGGCGTCCATGCCCAGCGCCGCGGCCGAGCGGAAAATTGCGCCGATGTTGGTCGGATTCATCACATTTTCGAGCACGGCTATGCGCCGTGCACCGCAGCATACGTCTTCCACTTTGCGCAGCTTTGGCCTGAGCATTGCGCACAGCATTCCGCGCGTTAAGTGAAAACCGGTGAGTTGAGTCAGCACCTCAAGCTCTGCCGTGTAGACGTTAATATCCTCCGGACACCGTGCGAGAATGTCTCTCGCCTTACCCTCGGCGTGCTTTGTTTCCATAAGAAACGACAGCGGCACGCAGCCTGCATCCAGTGCGCGCTCGATGACCATGGGGCTTTCGGCGATGAACATTGCGTTTTCCGGATCGCGTCTGCACAGAAGCTGATTTTCCGTAAGCCGCGCATAAACGTCAAGCTCCGGCGCGGCAAAATCGCTTATCTCGATAAAATTCGC
>ULUE01025074.1_pt1 | contig 10039 bp, 10 predicted proteins | sample 1958211 | NCBI WGS metagenome assembly ULUE01 (sample SAMEA4835752, study PRJEB28245) | human gut metagenome | biome: gut microbiome; material: fecal sample | place: Denmark | collected 2008 | reverse complement strand
GGGCGCGGCAGGAGGGGCATACTTTCCTTCCGCGGGAAAAGCTTTTAAGCGTAGCCTGCCAGCTTCTGCATGTTGATACTCTTCCCGCCGAGGAGATGCTTGATGAGCTTATCATTTCGGGCAACGTGCTGTATAAGCTGATAGACAATACGGACGCCGTATTCTTGCCCGGCATGTACAGCGCAGAAAGCGAATGCGCACGGCGGCTTATGGGCATCGCTTCGCGCGACGGCATGCAGCTTATGCTCGGCATAAACGCGCAGATAAACTCCCTTGAAAAGGAGCTTAAAATTCCGCTTGCGCCGCAGCAGAGAAAGGCCGTTGAAACGGCGCTGAAAAACGGCGCAATGGTCATAACCGGCGGCCCCGGCACAGGTAAAACCACAATACTCAAATTCATAATCCGCCTCATAGAGCGCATGGGGCTTGATTATCAGCTTTGTGCGCCCACGGGGCGCGCCGCAAAGCGCATGAGCGAAGCTACTGGTGCTGAAGCGCGTACCATACACCGCATGCTCGGCTACGGCACATCCGGCGACAGATTCCTGTACGATGAAGATAATCCGCTGCTGACGGATGTTATAATAGTTGACGAAATGTCCATGGTGGATGTTTTGCTAATGCGCTCGCTGCTCAGGGCCACGCCGAGCGGGACGCACCTTATAATGGTCGGCGATGCTGATCAGCTTCCGCCGGTAGGGCCGGGCAATGTATTGAGGGATGTTATTGCCAGCGGCGTTGTGCCGGTTATTCGGCTTACTGATATATTCCGCCAAGCAGAGCGCGGCATGATAGTTGAAAACGCGCACCGTATAAATGACGGCAAGCAGCCTAATCTTTTCGCGAATGCGGACGACTTCCGTTTCGAAGAAATAGTCGGCGCGGAGCAGATAATACGCCGCGTTATTGCGCTGTGCTCGGGCAAAACGAATAAGCTTATGACTACGGAACCGATAAAGGACGCACAGGTGCTTGTGCCCATGAAAAAAGGAGCGCTCGGCGCGATAAACCTGAACGCACGGCTTCAGGCCGCGCTCAATCCGCCTTCACCTTATAAAAAGGAGCGCAAGCAGGGGGAGATGATGCTGCGCGAAGGCGACAAGGTGATGCAGATAAAAAACGATTATAAAATTCCTTGGAAACGCGCAAAATCCGGCGAGGAAGGCACGGGCATATTCAATGGAGACCTTGGCACGATAGAGCGGATAAATCTATCCGAACAGGAAGTTACCGTTCTGTTCGATGATGAACGCGCTGCGGCCTATGATTATTCAATGCTTGATGAACTGAATCTTGCATATGCTTCAACGGTGCATAAAAGCCAGGGCAGCGAATATCCCGTTGTCATAATGCCCATCGCCGGCGGCGCACCGCAGCTTATGACGCGTAATTTGCTCTATACCGCCGTAACCCGGGCGCGTGAGCAGGTAATTATGCTTGGCAGCAGTAAATGCATATATGACATGGTGGACAACAACCAAATTCGCCACCGTTACAGCGCGCTTAAATGCCTGCTGATGGAACTTGATACCATTGTACTTAACGGGAGCAGCCATGAGCCGACTGACAGAGACGATACTTGACGCAATATATCCGCCAAATGTCTCCTGCGCCATATGCGGCAGCGAGGCGCATGCCGATTCTCATTGCCTCTGTGAAGAATGCGCGGCATTGATACAGCCGGCCGGCATAATAGGCAGCAGCGATTTTGTAGACGATATCTATTGTGCCGTGCATTACACCGAGCATATCGCAGCAGCCGTACATAACTATAAATATAACGATGCGCGCTATCTGTGCCGCTTCTTCGCTTCGCTGATAGAATTGCCAAAGGATTGGCAGATAGACGCCGTGCTGCCTATGCCGCTGCACCCGAACAAATTAAAAAAGCGCGGCTATAATCAAAGCGCGCTCATCGCCCGCGAACTTTGCAAAAAGTATGGTCTTATGCTTGACGAATCGCTTGCTGTGCGAATAAAGGACACAAAAAACCAACGTGAACTGGACAGGTCTCAGCGCGCAGAAAACATGAAGAACGCATTTTCTGCAAGCGGCAGCGTAAAGAATAAGCGAATACTGATAATAGACGACGTGTTTACCACCGGCGCAACAATGAACGAATGCGCCAAAGCCCTTAAAGTAAAGGGCGCCGCATATATATATGCAGCATCTGCCTGCATGGCCGGCGGCGATAGCGCACAATAAATATTAGACCCTTCGGTCATTATGCGCACTGTGCCCTCATAAGCTTTAGCAAAGCTTATTTGAGGGGGATCACATGTACGCATATATTGAGGAACGCGTTATGAACGTGGCGGAATACATAGTGGAACACGAAGCAACAGTAAGGGCCGCCGCAAGCAAATTCGGAATAAGCAAATCTACTGTTCATCACGATATGCAGGTTCGCTTAAAAGGCATAGATGCAGACATGGCGGAGCGCGTGCGCGCAATACTGGATAAAAACAAAAGCGAGCGCCATATCCGCGGCGGTATGGCAACATATATCAAATATAAGGGCAAAACGCCCGCCAAGAAAAGCAAAGCATCAAAAAAGAACAAGCCTATAATACTATAACTATTGCTAAAGCGGCCGGCATAAAGTATACTGTCGCTCATGGAAGAAAGATTTATTAGAACTCAGGCCTTGATTGGCAGCGAAGGACTCACGCGGCTGAATAACGCCAACGTGGTCCTTTTCGGCGTTGGCGGCGTTGGCTCATATGCCGCAGAAGCGCTTATACGCAGCGGCGTAGGCTCGCTCACGCTTATAGATGGCGATATCGTTGCAAAAAGCAACATAAACCGCCAACTTATCGCACTCGATTCAACAGTAGGCTTACCAAAGGCACAGGTAATGGCTGCGCGCGCCAAGGATATAAACCCAAGCTGCCGCATAACGGCGCTGAATTGTTTCTATGATGAATCCAATAAGGATATCATAGACTTTGCCAAGTTTGATTATGTTATAGACGCGATAGATACTATATCGTCAAAGCTTTTGATAATCGAGCTTGCAAGCCGCGCCGGCACAAGGATAATAAGCTGCATGGGAGCGGGTAATAAGCTTAACGCTGTTGGTTTTGAAGTGGCCGACATATATAAAACATCTGCCTGCCCACTTGCGCGCGTAATGCGGCGGGAGCTAAAAAAGCGCGGCATAGCCAAGCTGAAGGTGGTATATTCAAAAGAAGAACCTCTTACGCCGCACTTTGATAACGCCGCGGATATAGACCCTCGTAGGCGTTCAACGCCGGGCAGCATAGCCTTCGTCCCCGGTACAGCCGGGCTTATATTGGCAGGCGAGGTAATAAAAGACATCGCATTTAATTGTCATTAACGGCTTTTTATCGCGGAATAACATCAACTCTGTAAGGCAACCATAAGAGCATCAAGTTTCTTGAGGGGGTGCTCATATGGCGCTTAACAAGGTTGAGATCTGCGGACTGGATACGTCCAAGCTGCCGAAGATCACGCAGAGTGAAAGCAGGGAGCTGCTTAGCCGAATAAAAGCGGGCGATAACGCGGCAAGAGAGGAATTTATAGGCGCAAACCTTAGGCTTGTACTCAGCATAATACAGCGTTTTTCCGGCCGTGGGGAGCAGATGGACGATCTGTTCCAAGTAGGCTGTATAGGCCTTATAAAAGCAATCGATAACTTTGACATAAATTTACAGGTAAGATTTTCCACTTATGCCGTTCCTATGATCATTGGCGAACTGCGAAGGTACCTACGCGATAACACTGCACTCAGAGTAAGCCGCTCAATACGAGATACTGCATATAAGGCGCTGAAGAAACGCACGGAGCTGATGGACGAGCTTTCACGCGAGCCTAAACTCGGTGAAATAGCAAAGGCGCTTGATATGAAAGAAGAGGACGTTGCCTTCGCACTCGAAGCCATACAGGATCCCGTTTCATTATATGAACCCGTATATCACGATGATGGCGACGCATTGTTCGTTATGGACCAAATACGGGACGATAAGGATGGGGACGAAAAGTGGCTGGATTCAATAGCCATAAGCAACGGCCTTAACAGCCTTGCCGACAGGGAACGCAGAATAATAGAACTACGCTTTTTCCATGGGCGAACGCAAATGGAGGTTGCCGAGGAAATAGGCATAAGCCAGGCGCAGGTTTCCCGCCTTGAAAAGAACGCGCTTAAAAGCATGAGAAAATATGTATAGCGCAGCTTAAAAGCATAACCGCGCCGCGCCCGCCATACAATGGCTGTATGGGGGCGTTTTTATATGAAAAAACCAAGGCGTATGATAAGGCTTGGCCACAGGGTTGGCCAAATAATGGATATTCCGCTGGAAGCAATAGGCGATACGGTAAAGATATGCATTATTGCGGACAGCTTTGCAAGCATAGAAAACTATAAGGGCGTATTTGAATGCACGGAATCACTCATACGGCTGCGCACGGCATACGGCATAGTGCGAATCGAGGGCGAAAATCTGTCCTTAGGTGAGCTTAGAAGCGAGCGCGCCGTGATAAACGGCAGGGTAAAATCGGTTGCATTTGAAAACTAACCGTTAAATATTTAAGAAAATGCATTTTGAAAGGCAGCCTATGAGGTTTGGCGTATGGCATTATCTTTCGGGATATGTTATTATTGATATCAAAGGCAAGAACCTTGAACGGTTCCTCAATCGCGTGGTGCAAAGCGGTGGAGACATTTGGCACGTTAGGCGCACCGGAAGCGAAAGCGTGCGTGCATGCGTATCCGTCGCCACGTTCTATGCACTCCGGCCCATCGTACGTCAATGCGGCGTAAGGATAAGCATAGCCGCCAAGCGCGGCGCGGTGGTCTCACTTTCGCGTTTTCGTTTCAGGAAGGCGCTGCTGTATGGCTGGATGGTTGTGCTTGCGCTTATAATAGCTGCATCGCGCTATGTATGGATAGTGGACGTTTCCGGCTGCGACAGGGTGGATGCCGATAAGCTTATAGCCTCGCTTAAGGACATGGGCGTGGGCATAGGAACGCATAAACGCGCCGTTGCAACGTATTCCTTGGGTCAAAGGCTCATGGCTACGGATGAGCGCATAGCATGGGCAGGTGTAAGCATAAGCGGCGTGGTGCTGAAAATAGAGATATCCGAAGCGGGCGAAACAAAGCCCGATACTTCGCAGTCAACGGAACCTATCAGCCTTTACGCCGCTAAGGACGGAATAGTAACCGAACTAAAGGTTATTGACGGCAAAGCCAAGGTGAACGTTGGCGATGCTGTAGTAAAAGGGCAGGAGCTTGTTTCCGGAATACTGCGAAATGACGAACTTGGGTTCATAACCACGGCGGCACGCGGCGCAGTAAGCGCAAACGTTGCATATATTGTCTCGGCCAAGGTTGGGCCGACAATAGAAAAGCTTTCGTTCAGCGGAACAGAAGCATATTACAATGCCATAAAGCTATTTGGCATTTGCATTGCCGATGAGCCGGAATATGCAAGCTATACCGATGAAGCGGTGTGTGAATATGAACTGACCGGCTGCATACTGCCATTGAAAGCGGAACGCCGCCTGCGGCAGGAAACCATAGTGAAGCAGTCTCCAGCAAGCAGGCAGGAGCTTGAGCAGGCCGCCGCGGCAAAGGCTCAGGATAAGCTGAACGAGCTTATCCCGCACAGCGCCACAATAATATCCAAGCATACCGAGTATGAAACGGATGCGGACGACGCCGTAACGGCCATAATAAGAATAATGACAGAGGAAAACATTGCTGAGGCAAGAGGTATATATGGACAACAATAACGAAATGAACCTTAGTGAAGCGACCGAAGCGCTTTGCACTGCAGAGTCTGCCGTTGAATCGATGGACGAGATGATAAAGCTTTTCGGCGTGTTCGATGAAAACCTGAAGGTAATAAGCGCCGAAACCGGTGCGCGTATAATTGCCGCGGGCGACTGCATACGCATTGAAGGCTCCGCCGAGGCAGCGGAGCTTGCCAAAACGGTTGTGGACAAGCTGCTTATAACCGTGCGTCGCGGCGAAAACGTGGACCGCAGCCGTATACGCTATGCCGTTGATTTGGCAAAAGAAGGAAACGCGGACCTTATTACTGAGCTTGAAAGCGACGTTGTGGCCTTCACCGCCAAGGGCAGGCGAATAAAGTGCAAAACGCTTGGCCAGAAGAAATATGTGAATGCGCTCAAGCGCAATACGGTAGTGTTCGGCGTTGGCCCCGCCGGCACGGGCAAAACATATCTTGCCGTTGCAATGGCCGTATTGGCATATAAGAACAAGGAGGTAGAGAAGATAATTCTTACCCGCCCCGCGGTTGAAGCCGGCGAAAAGCTGGGCTTTTTGCCCGGCGATCTTCAAAACAAGGTCGATCCTTATCTTAGGCCTCTTTATGATGCGCTTTATGACTTCCTTGGCCCGGAAACGTTTAAGAATCTTTCCGAGCGCGGCGTTATAGAAGTTGCACCGCTTGCATATATGCGCGGGCGCACGCTCAACGATGCATACATAATTCTTGACGAAGCGCAGAACTGCACCATAGAGCAGATGAAGATGTTTCTGACTCGCTTCGGCGAAGGATCGCGCGTAGTAGTTACGGGAGATATAACGCAGATAGACCTTCCGCCCGAAAGGAAGAGCGGACTTGTGCATGCGCTTGGCGTACTGAAGGACGTGGAAGGTATTTCCCAGATATATCTTACATATAAAGACGTGGTTCGGCACGAAATGGTGCAGCGCATAATAAGCGCATATGATAAGGCGTACAATAAGAAGAACTAAGCAGGAGGTGCATACGAATTGACAAAGCGGGAAGCGCCGAAACAGATCACGAAGAAAAACGCAAGACTGATTTCACTCGGTATGCTTGCGCTGTCGCTTGCAATAGCTTTTGTGTGCGTGAAGGGCATGCTCACGCCAATACGTTATGACGTAAAGGTGGGGGAGGCATCCCCCGCGACAATTCTTGCCACATGCGAAGCTGTTGACGAGATAAACACCGAAATAATGCGCGAAAAGGCGCGCATGGAAACCGGCAGCATATATGCCATCGATTCCGTCAAAATAGGCGAATATAAACGCGGGGCGGAGGATTTCTTTTCCGGAATAGATAAGCTTTACGGCAAAGCAACTGCGAATATTCCGGAGGATGCGGATATTCCCGCGTCCGCCGCACAATGGGGCGAAACGCTTTCAGCTTCCGCAAAAGCGGCGCTGTGTTCAAGCGTATCTCCCGCCATAGACGAAGCAAGCCTTCTCGCCGTGCTTTCATCTACGGACGATCAGCTGCAAACACTCAAGGACATCACAATGTCTAAGCTTGACACTGCGCTTGAAGCCGGCGTATCGGAAGAAGGGCGCGATGGGCTTGTTTCAAGCTGCACGCGGGAGATAAACGCAATGAGCGCAATACCTTCCGGCCTGAAAAAAATAGCGGTGCAGGTATTCGATGCATTCCTCAAGCCTACGCTCAGCATAGATGCTTCCGCAACGGAAGCCGAGCATGCCGCGGCAATAGAGAGCGTTGAGCCAATAGTCGTAAAAAAGGGCCAGGTCGTTGTTGAAAAGGGCAGCATAGTGAGTGAATCCCAGTTTGCTCTGCTTGAAAGCATGGATCTTGTTAAAGGGGAGGACAGCAATACCAATCTTACCTTCGGTGTGCTGCTTATAACGCTTTTGCTTTTCGCGCTGTTCGCCGTATACATGCGCTTCATGGAAAAAGAAACGCTTTCAAGTATAAAGCAAATGGCGATAGTTGCGGTGCTTATAATGCTTTCATGCGCGCTTGCATATCTTACAAACCGCGTGGATTACCGCTTTACGCCCATACTCATACCCGTGATGCTTTGTTCCCTGCTCGTCGGCGAAGGCACAGCGTATGCGCTTACCGCGCTTTTGAGCATTTTTTTCGGCATCATGGCCGGCGGGAGCGGCAGCGGCATACTCGGTTCGCATTGCGCCGTTATGATAATATGCAATACCATTTCCGGTCTTGCTGCAATATTTGCGCTTAAACAAGCGCAGAGCAGAGCATCCATGATAGCTGCCGGCGCGGTTGGCGGCGGTTACGCAGCGCTTGTTATGGTCGCGCTTCAGCTCATGGTGAAAACTGCTTTCTTGGGCGTTATGGAATCGCTTGCGTGGATATTCGGCAGCGCAATACTATGCGCTCTGCTGGTTACAGGCTCGCTTTCCATATGGGAAACTTTATTTGACGTAGCCACACCAGCACGACTGAACGAGTTGAGCAACACTAACCATCCGCTTTTAAGGCAGCTTATGGTGGAGGCGCCCGGCACATATCAGCACAGCATAAATGTTGCCGCGCTTGCCGAAGGCGCGGCCGAGCGCATAGGCGCGGATCCGCTGCTTGCACGCGTTGGCGCGTATTATCACGACGTAGGCAAGCTTAGAAGGCCGCTGTACTTCAAAGAGAATCAGAAGAATGGCGAGAATATACACGATTCTTTGCCTCCGCTCGAAAGTGCGCAGGCCATAATTGCCCACCAAAAGGACGGCGTAACGCTGCTTACCAAATATAAACTCCCATCCGCAGTTATAAAAATATGCGGCGAGCATCACGGCAATTCGCTTATGACTTACTTCTATTTCAAGGCTAAACAGGCGGACGAGACCGTGAAGGAAAAGGGCTTCCGCTATGTCGGAAACCGCCCTTCCACAAAGGAAAGCGCAATAGTAATGATGGCCGATGGATGCGAGGCTGCCGTAAGGTCGCTTGGCGATACCAACAGCACCGCGGTTGAACAGATGGTGCACAAAATAATATGGGGCAAGCTGAACGAGAATGAGAACATGATGTCCAATGCGCCCTTGACCATCGCTGAAATATCAGAAATCGAAAAGAGCTTTCTCAAGACCTTCGCAGGTCTTATGCACGACAGGATAGAATATCCTAACATGGAGGACCTAAAGGCATGATAGAAGTAATACTCGAAGCCGAATGCCCTAATGAAACGGAAGCCATAATCCGCCGCGCGGCATCCGGCGCTCTCAGCGCACAGGGCGCAAAGGGGGATATAAGTGTGTTGGTAACGGACGATAACGGCATACGGGCCATGAACAGGGATTACCGCAGCGTGGACAGGCCGACGGATGTGCTCAGTTTTCCTTCAAACGAAGGGGATGCTCTTTCCGCAGTGCCGGACGGTTTCTTGGGCGATATTGCAATATCGATTGACCGTGCTAAGGCTCAGGCCGAAGAATACGGGCACTCGTTTGAACGGGAGCTTTCGTTTTTGACTGTGCACGGCTGCCTGCACATATTGGGCTACGACCACATGAATGATGAAGAGAGGCAAGAAATGTTTGCCCTTCAAGATAAAATATTAAACGATATGGGGATAACAAGATGAGAAACATACACGAATTTGAAGTAAAGAACCTGCTCAGGATGGCTAATGATGCAAAGGAGCGCGCGTATGTGCCGTATTCCGGTTTCCGCGTGGGCGCGTGCCTAAAGGGCGCTTCCGGTGCATATTATTTCGGCTGCAATATTGAAAACGCCGCCTATTCGCCCACCGTTTGCGCAGAGCGCGTTGCAATGCTGCGCGCCATATATGAAGGCGAACGTGAATTCGATGCCCTTGCAATAGTTTGGGACGGCGATACTCCTGCGGTCCCCTGCGGCGTTTGCCGCCAGGTACTCAGCGAGTTCTGCGATGGCGAAATGCCCATAATCTGCGCCAACCGCAAAGGCGAATATAAAATGGTGTCGCTTGATGATCTGCTGCCGTATGCATTTTCAAAGAAGGACATGAATCTATGATAAGTTCCGGTTATCGTTCCGGCTTTGTGTCCATAATCGGTTCGCCAAACGCCGGCAAGAGCACGCTTATGAACCGCATAGTCGGGCAAAAGGTGTCAATAGTTTCGCCAAAGGCGCAAACAACCAGAAACCGCATAATGGGCGTTGCAACAAGGCCGGATTATCAAATAGTGTTTCTTGATACGCCGGGCGTTGCCGCGCCAAAAAACCGCCTTGGCGAATATATGCTTAAAGTAGCGTATGAATCGCTTAATGAAGTTGAATGCGCGCTGTTCATGGCGGATGCC
>ULUE01075153.1_pt1 | contig 10051 bp, 9 predicted proteins | sample 1958211 | NCBI WGS metagenome assembly ULUE01 (sample SAMEA4835752, study PRJEB28245) | human gut metagenome | biome: gut microbiome; material: fecal sample | place: Denmark | collected 2008 | reverse complement strand
CCCGCCGTGGACTCGCAGATGAACCTGCGCTCCAGCGCGGCCGAACTGTTCCGGTTCTGACCGGTCAGACCAGTCTGACCGGTTCTTCCGGCGCCCACACGCGGCAGTCCGGAGCCGGTCGGCATCCGGCTTTCGGACACCCACGCCGCACGGCACACACTTTCGCCCCATGCGTGAACGATTGGTAAATTCCTTGTTAAAGAAGCGGCAGACCCGTTGACAGATTCTGACAAGGCGTGTATAATGGGCGTGAGGAAGCAACCGACACACTGCGACACGCGGCGGCAGAGAAGCACGCCCCGGTCCGGCGGTCGGACGAAACACAGTGCATGGGAAAGGAAGGCGTATTTAATGAAGCAGCAAAAAGACGCAGAGGACATGACGGCGGCTGGAAACTGCACCGACAAACCGACGCGCATCAAATCAACCGGCATTATCCGGCGCGTGGACGAGCTGGGGCGGATCGTGATCCCGATGTCCATCCGGCAGACGCTGGGGCTGAACGAGCGCGACCCGGTCGAGATATTCATGGACGGCGAGCGCATTATCCTGCAGAAGCATCAGTCCTCCTGCATTTTCTGCGGCAGTACGGAAGATCTGATTGCCTACGAGGGCAAAAATGTATGTGCGGCGTGCCGGGAGGCTCTGAGCCGGAACAACTGAGACGAGGCGGCGACAGCCGCCTCGCCGAACGGATCCGGAGCGCCGGGTCCCGCGCCCCTTTGATTTGAACGCCTACGGACTTAACCCCAAAACCGAATACCGGGATGTAGGGTAACGGTCACCCACCAGTTTTGGGAACTGGCCCAAGCAGGTTCGACTCCTGTCATCCCGACCACATACGAATAATCCGAACACTTTCCGAATAGGAGAGGCGTTCGGATTTTTTGTCTCTATTGAATATCCGAATTTCAATGCGAAGAAATAGAAGAAGCCCTTGCGGGCGGCGGAATGTCCACTGTCCGCAAGGGGTTTGGTTATGCCGACTGTTCGGCAGGTGTTTTCTTTTCCTTTTGTTCTTCCCGTTTAGCCTTCCACTCCTCGTACTCCCGCTTGCCTTCCTCCGATTCAAAGAAAGCCGCAATCGCCGGATAAAAGGTATGAACGATTGCTTCTATCTCGTGCCGTGGAACACTTGACCTTGGCTTATACTCTCCACTCCGGTCATGTTGCAACCAGACATATAGCAGAAGAACCTCTTTCAAAAAATATTTGACTTTGTATTTGAGTATTTTCCAAACTGTCAATCGCATCACCTCGCATCGTCTCTTGATCTACGAAGTATTTTCTGCCGTTGGCGTTCTCTTTCCGCTTCCTCCAGCATCCGCAGAATGGCGGTTTCCATCTGTTTCGGTGTATAATCCGGAAAGAAGCGATGGAGCGTGTCAGCATCCAGCTTGACGGTTTCTCTTTGATTCGCTTTCGGTTTCTCCATGACCTCATACATCGTATCGGGATCCAGCCGATGTGATGCACTGAGGTCTTTTAACTTGACGGCTTGCGACAGGGACGGTGTTACTTCAAGGTCTTCCATGATGTCTGCAAGTGCCAGTTGTTCTTCCTCGGTCAGATAGGATAACCGCTCGGCAGGCATCAATGCTATTTTGCCTTCATCCACCATATCAAGAAGCGGTGGAACAAGGTTTGTCAGCCGGATATAGCGGAATACCATATCCCGGCTTTCCCCCATTGCCGCACCGACTTCTGCTGCGGAATCTGACTTTGTCGCAACTTGCGACAAACTTTTTCCTTTGTGCTTGATTGCATCCAGTTTCATTTTGTAGGCAAACGCTTTCTCGGACGGCAACAACCGTTCGCGGTGCAGATTGCTGTCCACCATCTTCAGCACTGCTTCCTCTCGTGTCATTGGTTGTACGATAGTATCGTCATTTATCTTTCTCCTCTATCTCTGTTTTTGCTTCGTGGATTTGTAACCTCCTCGTATATTTCATCCGGGATGCGGTCCAAAAGCTCTCGGTAGCGGTCGTTTTGCCGGATCAGACGACCGATCTCATATTCCTGTTCTTCAATCGTCGAATTGGCTGCCTTGTTGTAATCCGACATCTGCTCTACCATACGGCGCTCGGAATTGTACTTGGATTGCCACTTGTTCACTTCCGCATTCAAACCGTCGATATGCCCGGTCACCTCTTTGATCTTGGAGGAAAAATACTCGCCCTCCTTCGACCATTGACGAAGAAGCTCCAATGCCTCTTTGGACTTTCCCTTGGCATTCAGCATCCCGATATTGTCCAATATCTCTTTGACTTGCCCATACATCCGATCAAGATGCTCACCTTTCTTGTATAGCCAAACCGGAATGTGCTTTCGTTTGGTTTCTGCGGCAGGTTCTCCGCGTTCCAGTTGCGAATACTGCTCGTGCATATATTCAAAGAACCCATCCTGCCAGTATTTTGACAGATGGGTCCTGTTGCCGAGAATTTCTTTCGCGCACAGACGATGATCCTTTGTCAATGGGACAAAGCACAGATGCATATGCGGCGTCTTTTCGTCGAGATGAATGATAGCAGATACAATGTTATCCTCTCCAACTCTCTCGGCAACAAAGGCATATGCTCTTTTCATGAAATCCATCATTTCTTCCCGTGACATCTCCTGAAACAGTTCCGGCGAAGCAGTAATCAGCGTTTCGATCATCATTACGCTGTCCTTACGAAGGCGGCATCCCGCCTTCTCCGTGCGTTCCAACACCGCCCGTTTGTATCCACCGGGCGGAGGCGCTTTTAAATGAATGTTCTCATCGCCTCGCTCACGGTCAATGTCCGGATTGGATTTGTAGCGTTCTTTTTGCCGCTCATTATGCTTTTGCGTGTTCAGCAGTTTTCCACCGGTTTTCTTTTGAAATCGTAGTATTGCGTACATTGTTTTTCCTTTCCTGTTTGTTGTATTCATAGATACGTGGGATGCGAAGAACACCGCAACAACGCTCGCCGTTGCCACGGCTCTTGCTCCGGTGTCAGCGTCCGCCCGCTTCATAGCGGACGAACGTTGCCACCGAAGCGGTGACTCAAAACTCCTGTTTTGAGCCACTGCGTTATTACGGTGTAACACACTATACTTTGCGGAGCAAAGTCGTGTGCCAACCGTTCCCGTTGGATCCCCTTTTCGGTAGTCCACAGGACTACCGGCGGCAAAGAATCCTCGCCGCATTCGTATCCGTTTGCGAATGCAGACTCCCATTCTCTGCCGCTTGTCCGCACTCGTCGCGCGGACAGGATTGCCGTGCTTTTTTGTTTTTCACACGGCATAGCCGCTCTTTCGGTTTCGGCGGCTAATAATGATGCAATCTTGGCATATTGCTCCTCCTTGTTGTTGGTATAGAAAGATAGGCTTCGCCTTTCTATCTATTAACCGCAATGAACAAGGCATTTTTATCCTGCAAAAAGAAAAAATCCTCAAAATTTTTGAGGACAGAAAAAAGCCGCTCTCGCACATTTGCGAAAACGGCTCAAAAGCGTTATAGTGTAGGTGATAAAACAAGCAGGAGGAACGATTATGAAACAAATTCAATTAACCTATCACGAAGAAAACGGGTACCTCTATCCGGACCTTACCTTGCCGGAACAGACACATCATCCCATCGGAAAGTATGGTGACCTGTACCTTGCTTTCATTAAAGCGCACCGCAAAGGGACATACACGACGCTTTTAACAACCGGAAAGCTGAATGAACATCTGTACATGGTTGACACAGAAGCAAAAGAAACAGTCAGACACCTGACTGCCGAATTTGCCAAGGCAAGAGGTATTGACGAAAAGCTAAAAGCCACTGATTCTCTTCGCTGGGTGCAGGAGATGAATAACTGCAAAGCGTGTGCGGAAGAGGCTGTGATGGCGTCTATTTACGGTTAAATATCTTGAGAAAGCAAAAACCATCGGGGAAAAATGCCCGATGGTTTTGTTGCTGTTTTCAAAGTGGCATCGTTCGCCTTGATTTTCGTTTGATAGAATTTGAATGACAGCAGATAAAATTTATTTTCTCAATTCTGGTCATTTGACTTGACGAGATGATTAAATGGTGATATACTATAATTGATTTATTTTTTGTCCGGAGGATTACATGATTTATACGGAAAGCGAAATGGTAGAATTGAAGTCCGTTTATGTAGACAGCATAAAGAAAGAGATTGTTGCCTTTGCCAATACACACGGCGGTACGATTTACATCGGTGTTGAAGATGATGGCGAAGTGTGTGGCATTGATCATACCGATCTCGTCACGCAACAGGTCATGAATGCGGCGCGTGATGCGATAAAACCCGATGTTACTATGTTTATGCATATAGAATCTATCTCTGAAAACGGAAAGCTCATCCTTGCGGTACAGGTACAGTGCGGAGCGCATCGACCATATTATCTTGCCGCAAAAGGGCTGCGTCCTGAGGGCGTTTTTGTCCGACAAGGAACTTCTTCTGTTCCAGCATCCGATGCCGCTATTCGTCAGATGATCAAAGAAACCGATGGCGATAACTATGAGGATATGCGTTCGCTTGAACAGGAGCTGACCTTCGAAAAAACAACTGCTGAATTTACAAGACGGAATTTGGATTTTGGCGAGACGCAGATGAAAACGCTTGGACTGATTGACTCCGATGGGCTATATTCCAACCTTGCCCTCCTTCTTTCGGATCAATGCCCACACATTATCAAAGCGGCAACTTTTGCGGGCAAGGATCAGGCAAACTTTCAGGATCGCCGGGAATTCACCGGTTCGCTGTTACAACAGTTGGAGGATGCTTATTCCTATCTTGACCTTCGCAACAGAACATCCGCAACCTTTGAAGGGCTTCTTCGCATCGACCATAAAGATTATCCTGATACCGCTATCCGCGAGGCGTTACTCAATGCGATCGTTCACCGTGATTATGCGGTTTCAGCAAGCACGCTGCTCAGCGTGTATGCCGATCGCATGGAACTTATTTCAATCGGCGGTCTTGCCGGCGGCATTTCCTATGACGATATGATGCTTGGCATTTCCTATTGTCGCAACAAAAAATTGGCTAATATTTTCTATCGTTTGGGGCTGATAGAAGCATACGGAACCGGCATGAAGAAAATTATGTCTTCTTACACCGGATGTGCAGTAAAACCTGAGGTGCAGGTTACTTCCGGTGCGTTCAAATTTGTATTGCCGAATCAAAATACCGCAACACCGATTGAAATAAACCCGAATTCTGTTCTTGACGAGCGGGAAAAAACAGTTTTTGCCGTGCTTTCCGATCATAAGCTTCATCCTCGTGCCGAAATCGAAAAGGCACTTGGCGTATCTACATCCACGGTCAATCGCCTTCTGCGCAAAATGGTTGCCGCAGGAAAAGTCAAGGTCACGGGAACAACGAAAAATGCACTATATCAGAGGACAAATTACGGAGGACAAAACCATGACTGATACAAAGAAAGAACAGGAGCGCGACGAGCTTCACCGCGCGATATGGGCGATTGCGGACGAGTTGCGCGGCGCCGTGGACGGATGGGACTTCAAAAATTATGTCCTCGGTACGATGTTCTATCGTTACATATCCGAAAACCTTGCAAATTACATAAGCGAAGGCGAGATCAAGGCGGGCAATGACGGCTTTGACTATGCCAAAATGTCCGACGCGGAGGCGGAATCGGCGCGGGAGGGCTTGGTGCAGGAAAAGGGCTTTTTCATCCTGCCGAGCGAGCTGTTTTGCAATGTTCTTGCCCGTTGTCAGTCGGACGAAAACCTCAACGAAACGCTGGAGACTGTTTTCCGCCATATCGAGGAATCCGCGAAAGGCACCGAATCCGAGGGGCAGTTTGCGGGACTGTTCGACGATTTCGACGTCAATAGCAACAAACTGGGCGCGACGGTGGCAAAGCGAAACGAAAAGCTCTGCAAATTGCTCATCGGCGTGGCAGATATGAACCTTGGCGACGTGAAGGATCACGATATTGACGCCTTCGGCGATGCTTACGAATATCTGATGACCATGTACGCCTCCAATGCGGGCAAGTCGGGCGGTGAATTTTTCACGCCTGCCGATGTTTCCGAGCTTCTGACACGGCTCGGCACGGTCGGAAAAACCGAAATCAATAAGGTCTATGACCCGGCGTGCGGCTCGGGTTCGCTGCTTCTGAAAGCCGAAAAAGTGCTTGGCAAGGACGCCATCCGCAACGGCTTTTACGGGCAGGAGATCAACATCACGACCTATAACCTTTGCCGCATCAATATGTTTCTGCATGACATCGGATTTGATAAATTCGATATTGCCTGCGAGAATACGCTGACCAACCCAGCGCATTGGGACGACGAGCCGTTTGAATTGATCGTTTCCAACCCGCCGTACTCCATCAAATGGGAGGGCGATGACAACCCGCTGCTCATCAATGATCCGCGCTTTTCTCCGGCGGGCGTGCTGGCGCCGAAAAGCAAGGCGGACATGGCGTTTATCATGCACAGCCTTTCGTGGCTTGCGGCAAACGGTACGGCGGCGATTGTCTGCTTCCCCGGTATTCTGTACCGCGGGGGTGCGGAACAGAAAATACGGAAGTACCTCGTGGGAGAAAACGCTATTGATTGCGTGATACAGTTGCCCGCCAACCTCTTTTTCGGCACCTCCATTGCCACCTGCATTCTGGTGATGAAGAGAGGCAAAAGCGACAGCAAAACGCTTTTCATTGACGCGTCGGACGAGTGCATCAAGGTCACGAATAACAACAAGCTGACGCCCGAAAACATCGACCGCATCGTAGACACCTACGCAAACCGCGCGGAGATCGCGCATTTCTCGCACCTTGCCGCGTTTGAGGAGATCGAAGCAAATGACTTCAACCTTTCGGTCTCCACCTATGTGGAGCAGGAGGACAAGCGGGAGAAGATCGATATTGTCAAGCTCAATGCCGAGATTGAGGAGATTGTAAAGCGGGAAAATACGCTAAGAAATAAAGTCGATAAAATCATTCAAGAAATGGATACGAGTGCGCAACCATTGAAAAAAAGAAATATGGTGGAAATAATTATCGATGAATGCAATCAAGCATTGGAGAACGGTTTGTTTTTTGCTGCTTTGAGTTTGGCACTTATTCTGCCAGATGTTTGCGGAAAAGCTCAGTACCCAAATGAGGGTACTAAATCCCGCTATATAAAATGGTATGAAGACTATATTGGATGTAATGATAAGATTCCGAGATTTCCAAATTCTCAAATCGATCTACCTTATCCAAGCGGAAAAGTTATTTATGAACTGAGATGTAATGTTTTTCATCAAGGAACCCCTGCAATTAAACCGGAGTTTGATTCAATCACTCATTTTGCTTTAAGATATGAAACTGTTAAACCAATAAATATGTATATGGGAGAATCAAGCGGTTATTCACCGAAAGGGAAAAGTCTGTCTTTGCATATCAACATACTGTGTTGGAAAATTTGTTCTGTTGCGAAAGAATTCTATCAAAACAATAAAAAACTTTTTGACTTCTTTAATTACGAGTTGATAAACAGTGATTTATCAGAAGATAGAGTAAAATATGACTAAACTTAAAGAATTGATAAAAGAGCTTTGCCCTAATGGAGTTCCCCAAAAACGACTTGACGAAATTTGCCACATTCTCGACAATAAAAGAAAGCCCATCACAAAATCAGCAAGAGAATTCGGAATATATCCCTATTACGGAGCCAACGGAATACAGGATTATGTATCTGATTACATTTTCGATGGCACTTACATTCTCATTGGCGAAGACGGAAGTGTTATTACTGCTTCCGGAAATCCTGTGGTAAACTGGGTTACGGGTAAAGTTTGGGTAAACAATCATGCGCACATACTTGGCGAAAAAGAAGGCGTTTTGCTTCGCTATCTTTTTCACTATATACAGACAATTGATATTTCGTCTTTGGTGCATGGAAACATTCCAAAATTAACAGGCGGAGACCTTCGCGCTTTACAAATCCCCGTCCCGCCGATTCCGGTGCAGGAGGAAATTGTCCGCATACTGGACAGTTTTACGGAACTCACGGCGGAACTCACGGCGGAACTCGCGGCGAGAAAGAAGCAGTATGAGTATTATAGAAATGCCTTGTTGAACAACCATACATTACAGTCAAATCTCTGTTCAATTTCAGAATTGGGTAAGTGGTCAGGTGGGAAAACACCTTCTATGGAGCGAAAAGAGTTTTGGACAAACGGTACAATTCCATGGATTTCGTCCAAGGATATGAAAGAACCTACTCTTTCGGATACAGAAGACCATATATCTGAGCAAGCCGTTAGTGAGGCTTCGATGACGATTTACCCTAAGCACTGTATTGCTATTGTAACTCGTTCGGGAATTCTTAAACATACATTGCCAGTATCATATGTTCCTTTTGCAACAACCGTAAACCAAGATATAAAAGTATTGGTTCCAAATGAGCGTGTGCTACCTCGATTTGCATATCATTTACTTCAAACTTACAGTGATGATATTCGTGCCAAAACAAAAAAGCAAGGCGGTACCGTTGATTCGCTTGATTTTCAAGCCGTTTTGTCATACAAAGTACCTGTACCACCCAAGGATGTTCAAGAACGCCTTATCCAAGTCCTTGACAACTTCGATTCTATCTGCTCCGACCTGAAAATCGGTCTCCCTGCCGAGATCGAGGCGCGCAAAAAACAATATGAGTTTTACCGCGATAAATTACTGTCATTTAAGGAGACACCGACATATGAGCAAAAGAAAGAAATCTCAAAAACAGAATAGCAAAGCAAGGCAATCGACGCCGGTTCACACAAACGCTGCTTCGGGACAAATGTCGGCGGACGAGCTTCAGCATATGATTGCAAACGCGATCATGGAAGCCGAAGACATGAAAGCCAAGCGTGAAGCTGACAGAAAAGCAGAAGAATTAGCCGAATGGCACAAGGTGACCGGTTATGATAAAAGCAAAACCGGCATTGCAAAAGTGTGGAATGGATTTTCATCAACCGTAAAGGCTATGTTTGTCCCTAAAAAATACATAAAGGGCGATCGAACATCTACTGCCTTGATTCAGCTTCTTCTGAAATTCTGTTTTCAAGTTCTTCGCTGGATCTGTTCTTTTATCATGTTTTTGTTTATTGTGGCTATACCTCTTTCTTTTACATCGTCCTTAATTCCGAGATTGAACTGGTTTCAAATTGTATTTTGTGTGCTAATGTCTATCCTTATGTTAATGATTTCAAGACTATTCAGAATTGCAAGTATTGAAGCCGAGAAAATGGAGGACAGAAACAATCTGTACGGCTTATTTGCTTCCATTGCCTCTATTATTTCAATTGTTATTGCAGTTATCGCTATCGTAAAGGGGAAATAACCATGCCATACTTCAACATCGTTGCCGCGACCACAGAAAACACGGTGGTCACCGAATACAAACCCGACGCGGTTCGTGCCGACGCCTATCAGAGCGAAGCTGCGCTCGAAGCGGAGTTTATCCGCCTTCTGACACAGCAGGGCTATGAGGACAAGCCGATTCACTGCGAAGCGGAGCTGATCTCCAACCTGCGCGCACAACTCGAAACGCTGAACAACTACCGCTTTTCCGACAGCGAATGGGAGCGGTTCTTTTCCGAGTGCATTGCCAATGCCAACGACGGCATTGCGGAAAAGACCCGCAAAATGCAGGAGGACAATGTGCAGGTTCTGCGGCGCGATGACGGAAGTACGAAAAATATCACGCTGATTGACAAAAAGAACATCCACAACAACCGTTTGCAGGTCACCAATCAATACATAGTCACCAAAGATGACGGCGCGAAGCACGACAACCGCTATGACGTGACCGTGCTCGTCAACGGTTTTCCGCTCGTCCACATCGAGTTGAAGCGCCGCGGCGTTTCCATCCGCGAGGCGTTCAATCAGATCGACCGCTATCAGCGCGATTCCTTCTATGCCGGTTCGGGGCTGTTTGAGTATGTGCAGATTTTTGTCATCTCCAACGGCACGAACACGAAATACTATTCCAACAGCACGCGTTTTAACGCCGTCAGGGATGCCCGCGCCGCCTCCGGCAAAAAGGGCAAAACAAGCAACAGCTTTGAATTTACTT
>ULUE01008850.1_pt1 | contig 10103 bp, 9 predicted proteins | sample 1958211 | NCBI WGS metagenome assembly ULUE01 (sample SAMEA4835752, study PRJEB28245) | human gut metagenome | biome: gut microbiome; material: fecal sample | place: Denmark | collected 2008 | reverse complement strand
CATAAAAAAGAGTCGAGGTTTCCCAAAAGCAGGAAATCTTGCCTCTTTGAGCGCTGTTTTTTTACAACGCCTTTTTTTATTAGCCGATATTATTTGTGTCATTTGTATATATTTAGGCTTTGCTCAGGCGGGTTTCTATAAAGTCGAAGACCTCGTCTTGGGATATGCCCAGGACGGCTGAAAACTCGTCAAAGAGCAAATTTTCGCATTCTTGAAAAAACGTTCGTCTAATGAATGAAGATGTCTGCCCTTCGCAATAAGATGTTTCTGTCTGAGATACAATGTTCTCACAAGCTGTGCAAGTCGCTTTCTGTCACCGCTTTCAAGTACCTGTGAATAAAGCTCGGCACGCTCGCTGCTGCTTTCTTTCCAAAGGGAACTCTCCTCGGGCATTTCTTTTATGATCTCCTCTATCTCATCGCCTGTGAGCAGAGGTTTGAACTTTGTTTTAAGCTCGTCATTATCTACCGGCACATACAAGGTGGAATTGATTTGGTGGACAGGTTTTAGAACTATGTAGCGCTTTTTCTGACCCTTGACGGTCTGTTCGCACTCGCCCTCGACTTTGCACACTCCGGTTGTACCGTATGATATGACGTCGCCTTTTTTTAGCATTTTTAACGCTCCTTCCTCATTAAATCGTGAATACAACTTTATTTTGTTTCTTATATACATTATAACACTTTTTTTCTAAAAATGTCATAGGCAATTTTAACAAATCATACATAGAAGAGGATTGTATAAATGTGTATGAAATGGGTTGCAAAAAAAACGGAAAGAGATGTTCTTTCCGCTTTACATATCTTTATAGTAGGTCTTGTTTTTGGTTAGTCCCAGAAGATAGTCTACATTTGTTTTGTGATATTCAGCTAGGGCTATGAGGATATCCGTGGGAATATCACGCTGTCCTAGTTCGTAGTTGCTGTAAGCTTGCTGTGAGCAATGGAGTATTTTTGCCATATCGTTTTGTTTAAGGTCTGCATCTTCTCGCATATCTCGTATTCTTTGAAAAACCATGCGGCGCTCCATTCCTTTCTGATAGTCTATATTTAATATATCATACAACATTATGTTGTGCTTTTCTTACTACATTATGTTGTAAAAACACTATGGCTGTTTGTGGGTATTTAACAAAATATTTATAAATGTCGAAAATATTGTTGACTTGCATAGGAGAATGTTGTAAAATAAATTTATTAAAGAAATATGGAGGTAACATTATGAAAAAAATATCTGCTCTTTTATTGGCAGTGGTAATGGCTTTTGGCATGGCAGGCTGTTCTGACAGTGGGTCTTCCGACAGTGATAACGAAAGCTCTGCTGCGGCTGTGCAGACGGAAAGCAGTGCTGCTGACTCATCAGAAGATGCAACAGCAACGACAACTACCACAACAACTGCTCCTGCGGTAACGGAATCATCACAGGCTGAGGTGGCTGACACAAGCACTGCTGACGAAAACAAGCCTGCAAGCGTTGACAGCAATGATATTGCGGCTAGTGCTATAGAGCCGTCTGAAACAAGCGAGGAAAATCTTGCGCCTATCGGTCAGTGGATAAAGACTACCAGATATTGTGCTACAGACAAGATCTACCACACTATTTATACAAGAATAACAAAGGTAGTTAGCAAAAGTGAGGACGCAGATTATGTAAACAAGGCTATTGAGCTTAACAACTCTGTTGGCAGTGATTTTTCCAAGATAGACGAGAGCGAGCTGAAAATACCTGATGACTGTGAGCTTTGCGTTATGGAATATGAGGTCTATGTTCCTGAGGATTTCCCTAGCGATGAATGGGGCATAATCTCTCCTGATGTAAACTATTCTGCTTCCAACAAGGGCGGCGGAGGAATACCTTCTGCTGACGGAGCTTCTACTTATATCGGCATGGGCGGAACTACTGAGCTTCTTACACAGAAAAAGAACGAATATTTTGTTGGAAATACATACAAGTATGTAAACCTTTTCCTTATGGTAAAGGGCTACAAGGATTACAAGTTCACATTCAGCTCTTATCCAGAGGGAACAACTTCTGACAGCTCTGATGACGCTGTAACGGCATATATCAGCGCAGAATAATATGTATTTTGGGGCAGGCACGTTGTGTCTGCCTTTTTTTCTTTGCGGAGAAATTGACAATGTGGGGCAAGCGTGTTATAATAAAGTATTATGGAAAAGTATACTTGTCTGAGAGAGGAAAATCAGTAAATGAACGAAAATAATATACGAAATTTCTGCATTATAGCTCATATAGACCACGGCAAATCTACTCTTGCCGACAGAATTTTGGAGCTTACCGATACTGTGAAGCTGAGAGATATGGAAGATCAGCTTCTCGATAATATGGATATCGAGCGTGAAAGAGGTATCACTATCAAAGCTCGTGCGGTGCGCCTTAATTATCACGCTGACGACGGGCAGGACTATGTTTTCAACCTTATCGACACCCCAGGTCACGTTGACTTTAACTATGAGGTGTCACGTTCTCTTGCTGCCTGCGAGGGTGCATTGCTTATCGTTGACGCTTCCCAGGGTATAGAAGCGCAGACCCTTGCAAACACTTATCTTGCTATCGAACATGACCTCGAGGTAGTGCCTGTTATAAACAAGATAGACCTGCCGTCCGCTGACCCTGAAAGGGCTTGCACAGAGGTAGAGAACGTTATAGGCATTCCTGCTATGGACGCTCCGAGGATATCAGCTAAAATGGGTACGAACGTCAAAGAGGTGCTTGAACGTGTTGTAAAGGATATACCATGCCCAAAGGGCGACGAGAACGCTCCGCTTAAGGCTCTTATTTTCGACAGCTATTATGACCAGTACAAGGGAGTTATAATATACTGTCGTGTGAAAGAGGGGCATATCAAGGCTGGAGATACCATCAGGCTTATGGCTACGGGGGCTGAATTTCAGACGGTGGAGATAGGCTATATGGGAGCAACTGACCTTGTGCCTGTGGGCGAGCTTCATGCAGGCGAGGTAGGCTACATTGCGGCATCTATAAAGGATATCGGCGACACTCGTGTGGGCGATACTGTGACAAATGCGGCTGAGCCTTGCGCTGAGGCACTCCCTGGATATAAGAAAGTAAACCCTATGGTATACTGCGGAATCTATCCTGCGGACGGAGCAAAATATCCTGACCTTCGTGACGCTTTGGAAAAACTTATGCTCAATGACGCTTCACTGTCCTTCGAGCCTGAAACTTCAATTGCACTGGGCTTTGGTTTCAGATGTGGATTCCTCGGACTTCTGCACATGGAGATAATCCAGGAGCGTTTGGAGAGAGAATATAATCTCGACCTTATCACAACTGCGCCGTCAGTTATTTATAAGGTAAATCTGACTAACGGCGAAACTGTGTTCATTGATAACCCGACAAATTATCCTGATGTGGCAAATATTGCTTCGGCAGAGGAACCGATAGTTAATGCACATATTTATACACCGTCTGAATATGTTGGAAATATAATGGAGCTTTGTCAGGACAGACGTGGCGTATACAAGGATATGAAGTATATAGACGAAACTAGAGTTGACCTGCATTATCAGCTTCCCCTCAACGAGATAGTTTATGACTTCTTTGACGCATTGAAATCACGCACAAAGGGCTATGCTTCATTTGACTATGAGATGATGGGCTATGCGAAGTCTAAGCTTGTGAAGCTTGATATACTCCTTAACGGCGAGGTGGTTGACGCACTTTCATTCATCGTACACGAGGATAAGGCTTATTCAAGGGGCAGAAGACTGACTGAGAAGCTTAAAGAGAATATACCAAGACAGCTTTTTGAGATTCCTGTGCAGGCGGCCATCGGTGGAAAGATAATAGCCAGAGAAACTATCAAGGCTATGAGAAAAGACGTGCTTGCTAAGTGCTATGGCGGAGATATCACAAGAAAGAAGAAGCTGTTGGAGAAGCAAAAAGAAGGAAAGAAGCGAATGAGACAGCTTGGATCTGTGTCAGTGCCGCAGGAAGCGTTTATGTCGGTGCTGAAGCTGGACGAGTAGCGTAGTTTAAGTGAGGAGTGAGGAGTGAGGAGTGAGGAATTGGCATAGCTGAACCGAACAAATCACCCAGCACCGAGCGTAGCGATTTTGCGGAACAACAAACTATCCCGAAACACTGTAGGGGCGTTAGAGAGTGTGTGATTATTTATACGCTGTGATGTCCCATAAGCGGGACGTTGTGGGCACCGTCCCCTACATGGTTTGTGAAACCAAAAGGTTATTAGAAAAACCAGTAGGTTATTTATGAAACCAAAATAACCTGATATAGATACAGATATAGAAATAGATAAAGATATAGTTATAGACACAGACACATAATACGTCTGTCGGTCTTGTCGGTCGATAAAAACATATCAACATTTTTTTGAAAGGAGCAGCTATGCCTGATATACAAAAGTCTATGAAATTGTCGCTGGCTTTCGGGCTGAGCGGTGCGGTGATATTGCCTGTGCTTTATGAGGTGTATGCCAATATCTCTGCGGCGGTTGGGCTTGTGCTTATCGCTGTGTGGGCGGTGTGTGCAGGAGCTAAATTCTCGGCACTTAAATTCAAGGAAGCTTTTATGGGCATGGTATGCACACTTGCTTATGCAGGTATTCTTGGCGTTATCTGCTATATCGTTATCCACCCCAAAGTTTCCGATATGCTAAACAGGCGGTCGGTGTATTTTCAGCTCAGTTTGAAACAGCAGGCTTATTTCGTGCTTTATGCAGTGCTTATAAGCCTTTGTATGTTCCTTGTGTGGGGCGGTATATTTGGTGTGAAAAAGGCGATAGAGAGATTTCGGCTCAACCGTGAAAAAACAGGAGAGTATATCGACAAGGCTTTTGATGATGACGAGGATATGCTATGACAGGAATTTATATCCATGTGCCTTTCTGCAAAAGGAAATGCCCTTACTGTGACTTCTATTCCGTTTGCAGGCCTGAGCTTTATGAGGACTACACGCAGGCTGTGTGCCGCAATATAGAGGCTTTCAAGGGTAGGGACATAAAATGCGATACTATCTACTTCGGTGGCGGTACGCCATCTGTGCTGTCGGCTGAACAGGTTGACAGGATAATAGATACGGCAGGAAAGTGCTTTGATCTTTGTCAGCCTGAAATAACCTTGGAGGCTAATCCCAGCTCTGCGGACAGGGAGAAGATGTCAGGGTGGAGAAAAGCAGGGGTAACAAGGCTTTCTTTTGGCGTTCAATCGGCTAATGACAGGGAGCTTGGCTTCTTGGGCAGGCTTCATGACTTTTCTCAGGCAAAGTCGGCTGTGGAAACGGCGGCTCAGGTGGGATTTAGGCACATCTCCTGCGACATCATGCTCGGGGTAAAGGGTCAGACCCTTGAAAGCCTTTGGGACAGCATAGAGAGCCTTACGGCACTCCCTGTCGATCATATTTCGGCTTATATGCTGAAAATAGAAAAGGGTACGGCTTTTGATTGTGATGAGATGAGAAACGCTGTGGCTGATGACGATATGCTGTGCGATATGTATTTGCAAACTGTGGGACAGCTTGCAAGCAAGGGATTCTTACAGTATGAGATATCAAATTTTGCCAAAGAGGGCGGAAAATCACGGCACAATCTTAAATATTGGCACGGGGAAGAATATATAGGCATTGGCCCGTCGGCACATTCTTTCTTTGATAATGAGAGATATTACTGCAAGAGCGATGTTGAGGAGTTTATTTCTGACAAGGTGCAGAGCATGGTGGTGCTTGAGGACGACCCTGACAAGGCAGAGGAGTATGTCATGCTGGGGTTAAGGCTCACGGAGGGCATTGACATAGGTAAGGCCGAGGAGCTTGGCGGTAAAGAGCTTGGGGAGAATATCCGAAAGAAGGCGGCTTTGTTTCAGAAACAGGGGCTTTGCGTGGTCGAAAAGGGTATTTTAAGGCTTACGCCTGCGGGATTTCTGGCTTCAAACTCTATTATCGGTGAACTGCTGTGGTAAACCTGTATAAATATAAGCAGACAGTGTTGTGCAGTTATACAATAGATATACGATATGTAGGGGATAAGCTTGAAAAATGACGGAAAATGTGGTATAATTCACTGCGGCGGAGTGTGTCCGCAGTTTTATATTACCGAGAGGGCTTTTTTATGAAAAGTATAAGATTTATTGCTTTGATCTCAGCAGCGGCAATGTGTTTCGGACTTTGCGCCTGCGGAAAGTCGGAGAAAAAAGACGAGATAGCTGTGCCTATTCTGGAAACTAAGGATATAACATATAAGACAGTAAAAGCTGAGATAGGAGATATCTCTCAGGAGTATCATCAGGAGGGTGTTTATGATTACCCTTACAGTGAAACCGTCACCTTCAAGGCAAGCGGTCAGATAAAGTCTATAGATGTGGAGTCGCCTTGTGATGTGAAAAAGGGTGACCTGCTTTGCACACTTTATTCTGACGATGTGGACGAACAGATAGAAGAGGAAGAAATAAGGCTCAATCAGGCGAAGCAGACTGTCGCTACATTGCAGGCGAACGGTGCTGACTACAGTGAGATACAGCTTTCTCAGTATGACTTACAGATAGAACAGCTCAAATATGACAGTCTTGTGGCGTCCTTGGAGGATTATAAGGTTTACGCTCCATGTGACGGACAGTTTGATCTTGCAGACAGACAAGGTCAGGAGCTGACAGCGTTCATGCCGGTGAATAAGGGCGAGGTGCTTGGGTATACTTCCGATAAATCACAAAAGGCTCTGTGCGTGTCTGTGTTTGATAACGCGCTCACAAACGTCAATTTTGGCACTGCAGTGCAGATAGTACAGGGTGCCAATACGATGGGCGGCACTGTGACGGATATAATCTACAATGAGAGCGGAGATTTCTCGGCATATGTTTATGTTATAACCCCTGACGAGGAGAACGATATGCTGGATCTTGGCGGCATAGAGGTTGTCTTTGACGTGTATTCAAGGCTTGATACTGTGATAGTTCCGCAGAAGGCGGTGAAGAAGCTTGATGGACGCAACTATGTGAACCTGCTTGTGGACGGTGTAAAGATAGAGCAGGACGTAGAGCTTGGCATCGAGGACAACGACAACGTTGAGATACTTTCGGGACTCAGCGGCGGTGAAGAGATAATACTCAATTGACGGCATTCAGCCAATTAAATACTATTTGATATGTCTGATTTGTGTTTTAAGAAAAAATAAAGAAATAAAGCACTTGATTTTTTGCGTAATTTCGTGTAAAATAAAAGAACAGAGTGTCTAGGGAGGACTAAAAATGAAGGATTTTTTATCTAACGTATGGGTAAAGCGAGCGGTATCAGTTTTCAATGTCGCTTACTTTGCTGTAATAACTCTGCTCACTTATGCAACGTTCCTGTATGATCTGGAGTTTGCGGCAGGCAGAGAAAAATCGTTTTTCACAGTGTATGTGGTGATTAACGTAGTTTTTATGGGTCTTATGCTCTTTTCAAGACGTGAGCTTGTGACGGAGATACTGAGCATACTCATGCTTCCGGTCGTGTTCTGCATGATACTTTTCAACATGGGCGACTGGATATTGATAGTTCCGCCGTTCATTGTTGCTATCATAATGTTCTTTGCAGCAGGCACGAACGAAACTGTAAAGGTTATAATGGGTACAATATATCTGCTTTTGTATGTTCTTGGAATAGTTGCATACTTTGTGCTTAATATCCTTTTCGGAGGCACGTCTGTTGAAACTGTGCTAAATTCAGATCTTGACACATCGTCAAGTGTTTATGCTCTCTACAGAGATAACTTCAAGAAGCTCACTGAAGTAACGTCAGAATCAAATACCATATCGCCTGACGGCCAGTATCAGATAATACTTTATGATGTAAAGGACAGCGACAAGGGTGCTGTAAAGATATGCGTAGTGCCATACAATCAGGATATCGAGCTTAAATTCTTTACTCTTAAGCAGAAAGGTATCAAAAAGACCATTTCCAACAAGGGTATAAGAGGAACAGTTCCTGATGTTGGTTGGGTAAAGGAGGACGGAGTTCTCAAGGTGCAGTACAGACTATCGGATGCTGATGACCTGAGAGCCACTTCTGTTACAACAATGCCGGATAAGCAGTATTTCCAATTCCTTGGTATTCAATAAGTTCGCAGGACCGTCTGAGAAGGCGGTCTTTTTTTTGTTAAAAATGGCTGTCAATAAGAGTTTATTCATAAAAAGCGTGTGGCTATTTTGGTAAAAACGCTTAGTTTGTATTACAAAACAGTTACATTATATGAAAAGTTGTATGGTACACTTGACAGATTTGTTAAAAAGGTGTAAAATATTAATAGTGTTTTATAACGTTTCGATACTTGTGTGAACGGCTATGAAAGCGTTTACATACAATAGTATCAAGGGAGGATAAGAATTAAAATGAGATCAAAGAGAATACTTGGCGTGGTATCAGCGATAATGATGCTTGGCGTTTGTGCTGTGCCTGCTTATGCCGACAGTGAGGCTGAAATACCTGAATATAGTGCCGACAAGAGTATCCTTACAACAGATACTTCAGCACCGTCCTTATCGTTTGATATGAAGGATTGGGAAAGATATATCAAGGTGACTCCTGACGGTGAGAAGATATCAGTGGGAGCATCCCAAGAAAAGACCTATGCTTATCAGGGTGCGAGCCTTAAGATAACAGCAACACAGCCTAATGACATAAGCGATTATTGTACTTTTGCTTCGCTTATAAGAGATGACGATAAGAATTTGGTTTATCCTGGCTCTGATTCTGAAGATACGCCTCATATAACGATGGGCGTTGAGATCGACGCCAAGGATTTTGGTATGACTTGTTTTGACGGCTGTATGATTTCTTTCAAGTACAGGATAAATCAGGACGCTCAGGGCAAGCTTATGGGAGATTCAGTGTTTGCTTTTCCTTGTACTGAGGAATACAAAACGGTGACCAGCAATAGTGTTCAGCTTGAAATAAATACAGATGCAAGCAATAATGTTACTCAGTATGCGACAGCACTTATACCAGTACCTGACAAGTGCGGAGCAACAAAGTTCGTATTTGAGATACCGGTTATAAAGAAAATGGATAAGACAGATGTGCTTTACATTGATAATCTTGTAATAGATACTCCGTTGCAGAAGAACGATGTAGATCTTCAGGTAATGAATCTCGATGGCTACAATAAAAGTGCAAAGGCACAGGAGATCGTGCAGGGCTTAAAGATACAGCCTAAGTCAAACGGACTGAGCAGCACTTCGTCATCTGAGGCTGAATCTTCAAAGGGTATCGGAGTAGTAGGCATTGTAGTTATTGTGGTCGTTGCGGTGGTTATTGTCGGTGCTGTTATTTTCGTTATCAAGAAAAAGAAATCGCGGTTCTATTGATTTTTTTGATCTGACAGAGAGATGGGCTTTTGGCTCATCTCTTTTTTGTTTTTTATGAATATATCCTCATCTCCGAGAAATAATAGCATTAGCCTAAAATGGCATATCTTATACTGAAAGGAACTTAATTATGAAAAAAATGTTCGCTATGCTAACTTGTCTTGGTCTTTGCGGTGTTATGCTCGCAGGCTGTTCAAGAAATGACGGTAACTCAGGTTCGACATCTTCCGGCGTTACTGCGACCACAACTTCTAAAAATGAGGTCACAAGCAGACGTGATGACAGCGACACGCTTGTGAGCCGTGTTGGCGATGGTATCAAGGACACTGTAAGCGGTGGTGCGGATATTATTGATGATACTGTAAGCACTGTAGAAAGCGTTGTTGACGATATCATCAGATAAGCTGCACATATGCTTGCGGACTGCTCAGCCGTGATATTATTTCGGCTTGCGGCAGTCCGTTTTTTATTGTGAAATCGTATGATAAAACTCAAACAATGCCAAAAGTCAATGGTTGACTATTGATAAATTATTAACGCCAAATCATAATTAACTAATTATTTGACTAACTGTGAACGAAGTGTAAAATCCATGTAAAATAAATGTTTAAGTTTGCGGTTTGCTCTTTAAAAATGTGGGGCTGTGTGGTATAATGAAATACATCAGGCAGATATTTTCTGCTATTAAGAAAATGTAAAGATTTATGGTGGATTTCTTTATGAAAATCGGAGAAAATAAGTGAAAAATATAGGCTCTGAGCTTGGCGG
>ULUE01086196.1_pt1 | contig 10104 bp, 10 predicted proteins | sample 1958211 | NCBI WGS metagenome assembly ULUE01 (sample SAMEA4835752, study PRJEB28245) | human gut metagenome | biome: gut microbiome; material: fecal sample | place: Denmark | collected 2008 | reverse complement strand
CGCGAAGAACGTAAGATGTCTTTGGGTATCAAACAACTGAAGCAAGATCCTTGGGAAACTATCGAAGAGAAGTATCCTGTAGGTTCTAAGCACACTGCTAAAGTTCGTAACTTCACTAACTTCGGTGTATTCGTTGAAATCGAAGAAGGTGTAGACGGATTGATCCACATCTCTGACCTGTCTTGGACTAAGAAAGTAAAACATCCTTCTGAATTCACTCAGATCGGTGCAGACATCGAAGTTCAGGTACTGGAAATCGACAAAGAAAACCGTCGCTTGAGCCTTGGCCACAAGCAACTCGAAGAAAATCCCTGGGATGTATTCGAAACTGTATTTACTGTAGGTTCTGTACACGAAGGTACTATCATCGAAATGCTGGATAAGGGTGCTGTTGTTGCTCTGCCTTATGGCGTAGAAGGTTTCGCTACTCCGAAACACCTCGTTAAGGAAGATGGCTCTCAGGCTCAGATGGATGAGAAACTGTCATTCAAGGTTATCGAGTTCAACAAAGATGCTAAGCGTATCATCCTTTCTCACAGCCGTATCTTCGAAGATGCTGCAAAGGCAGAAGAAAGAGCTGAAAAGAAGGCTGCGGGTAAGAAGCCGGCTGGCAATAAGAGAGAAGACGCTCCGGCTATTCAAAACCAGGCTGCTTCTACTACTCTGGGCGACATCGACGCTCTGGCTGCTTTGAAAGAGCAAATGGAAGCTGGAAAGAAGTAATCACTTCTATAGATAGATAAAGATGAGAGGGCACTTACTTGAAAGTGTCCTCTCTTTTTTTTATATTTGGGTAGAATCTTGGGGAATAAAGTGTGCTTTTTTATTTTATGATTATCTTTGCAGAATAGTGGTTGAATGTGGTGGCTCTGAATCTACCGCATTCTGAATGGTATAAATAATTTAATGTAGATTTACTATGCGAAACATTATTAAGAATTTGGGAAGCATTATGTTGCTGACCTGTTTGTCTCTCATCTTGCTGACCGGATGTAGTCGGAAGTCTCAACTGAAATTAGCAATAGAAATGGCTAATAAGCAGTGTCCTATGAGTATAGGAACGACAGGCGAAATATCGAGCATTACTTTTGATGGAACGGATGTGATATACAGTCTGTTGATGAATGAAGACTATCTGGACTTGGATGCCTTGGGGAAGAATACCGATGCAATGAAGTCTGCTGTAATGGTTATGTTCAAGAATCCGAAAGGGGAAATAAAGTCAATGCTGGAAATGGTAGTGGATACTAAATCCGGTATTAGATTAATATATAAAGGAAAGTCTACCGGCAAAGAAGTGGAATGTAGACTGGACACTGAAGAGCTGAAACGCATCTTGAATCAGAAGGGAACGGAAAAAGAGAGTGAGCGGCAGAAGTTGGAAGAACTGGTGAATGTTACCAATGTGTCATGTCCGATGACGATAGATGAGGCTACCATTCTTAATAAGTTAACGATAGAGGCGGATAAAGTGGTATACAATTATACGATTGATGAAGAAAAAGTAGCAATGGCTGCTTTAAAGAGTAATGAGGAGCAGATGAAACAGAATATAAAGGGATCTTTGAATGTATCCGAACCTTCCTTAAAAATGTTCCTGGAAGCATGTGTGAAGGATAATAAAGGGATAGCATACCGATATGTAGGTGATACCTCTGGTGAAAATATAGAATACCTTTTTACTGTTGCTGAACTAAAAGAGCTTCTGTCCAAATAAATAAGGATTGTTCAGAATGTATTGCTAATGGAAAAGTTTGAATTACATATACTGGGCTGCGGTTCTGCGCTGCCTACTACCCGTCATTTTGCCACTTCGCAAGTGGTGAATGTGCGTGACAAACTTTATATGATAGACTGCGGAGAAGGATCGCAATTGCAATTCCGCAAGTCCCGACTGAAGTTTTCCCGCTTGAATCATATTTTTATTTCTCATCTGCATGGAGATCATTGCTTTGGTTTGTTGGGATTGATATCCACGCTCAATCTGCTGGGGCGTACGGCTGAGTTGCATATTCATTCACCGAAAGGATTGGAAACCCTATTGGCTCCGATGCTAAGTTTCTTTTGCCGGCAAATGACGTATAAGGTTCTTTTCCATGAGTTTGAGACGAAAGAACCCGGAATGATCTATGAAGACCGTTCTCTGACAGTGACTACCATTCCATTGCGTCATCGTATGCCTTGTTGTGGCTTTTTGTTTGCAGAGAAGCAGCGGCCTAATCATATCATTCGGGAGATGGTCGACTTTTATGAAGTGCCGGTATACGAGTTGAATAGGATAAAGAATGGAGAAGACTATGTGACTCCGGAAGGCAAAATCATTTCCAATTCCTTACTGACACGTCCGTCTGATCTACCGCGTAGTTATGCCTATTGTTCGGATACCATCTATATGCCTGAGATTGCAGAACAGATAAAAGGAGTAGATTTGCTATTCCATGAGGCCACTTTTGCAAATGCAGACTTGCCTCGTGCCAAAGAAACTTTTCATACTACTGCTGCTCAGGCGGGAGAGATAGCCAAGGCGGCAGGAGCGAAGAAGTTGGTGATCGGGCATTTTTCTGCCCGCTATGAAGATGAGAATGTTTTGCTTAAAGAAGCTTCGGCTGTTTTCACCGAGACGGTGCTGGCTAAGGAAACGCTGTGTTTGGAGGTATAAATGATAATCACTAACAAATTATCATTTAACCGTCTGTTTTTTCTTTTATCGAACCGAATGCCGTATATTTGTACGGAATAATCTGAAAACATAGGCTTATAGATGAGAAAGTTACTCTACTGTTTTTTCTTTTTGTTGACTTTTTCGTCGCAGTCCGTGGCATGGGCGCAGGACGGTCGGAAGCAGGAAACGGCTCAGAAAGAGCAGCCGTCTTCTACTATTGTGCTGACTGTTTCGGCAGAAAACCGGGTACGTGTGCAGAATGCAGAACCCGGCTCCCAGATGGAAGTCTACAATATTGTAGGCGTGAAACTTACCACGATACGCATTGACTCTACGGATGTCACCGTTCAGGTGAATTTGCCTAAAGGTTATTACATCTTTAAGATTGGGAATGTCGTGCGGAAAGTGGTAATCAAATAAACGAAACGGAATAGATACTTATGAATCCTTCCTATAATGAACGCGAAGTGCTGGAGCTTCTACAAGATGAAAGTACACAAAAGCGAGGGTTTGAGTTGATTGTTGCGCAATATAGCGAACAATTATACTGGCAGATCCGTCGTATGGTGCTTTTGCATGAAGATGCCAATGACTTACTTCAGAACACGTTCATTAAGGCATGGACCAATATCGATTATTTCCGTGGAGATGCGAAGCTTTCTACCTGGCTCTATCGCATCGCTTTGAATGAATGTTTGACTTTCCTAAATAAACAACGCGCTGTAACTACTGTTTCTATCGATGATGAAGATGCTTCTGTACTTCAGAAGCTGGAAAGCGATCCCTATTTCTCCGGTGACCGGGCACAGAAGTCGCTACAGAAAGCACTGCTTACACTGCCGGAAAAACAACGTATGGTATTCAACTTAAAGTATTACCAGGAAATGAAATACGAGGAGATGTCCGACATCTTCGGCACATCTGTCGGCGCTCTGAAAGCCTCTTATCATCATGCCGTGAAAAAAATCGAGAAGTTTTTGGAGGGAGAGGTTTAAACCTTTACCCCAAAACATAGTCTAACCTAACAGAGAGGAAAAAAGCTTATAAAAGAAGAAGATAACATATTGAAGAAGGTAGGGAAGGAAAATGTTTTCCGTGTTCCTGACGGATACTTTGAGAATCTTACTTCAGAGGTGATGAGCCGGCTTCCCGAAAAGGAAACACCTGCAATTATTAAGAGAGAACCTACGAAGTGGGAGAGAATAAAGCCATGGGTATATATGACTGCCATGTTTGCCGGCGCAGCATTGATTATCCGCGTTGCTTCTACTGACCGTACACCTGTTAACAACCGGATGGCGATGGACGAACCTGAAACCGAAGTTGTTTCTGATGAATATATCAGTGCTGTGCTGGATAATTCCATGCTGGATGATTATTCGCTGTATGTCTATCTCACAGACGCTGGTGCAGAGTGATGTGAGTAACAACTTAACTGTATGAGAAGAAAATGAAAAAGCTGATTGTTTTGTTTATTGTGATGTGCAGTTTCATCCCCTTGTCATGGGCTATGGACGGATGTAATCAACATTTGTCTCCTGACGAATTCCGTGCCAAGCAGAAAGCGTATATCACTGAGAAAGCCGGATTGACTAAGGAAGAAGCCGCTAAATTCTTTCCCGTTTATTTTGAATTACAGGACCGCAAAAAGCAACTGAATGATGAGGCATGGAACTTACTTCGAAAAGGAAGGGATGAAAAGACGACCGAAGCGCAATATAATGAGATTTTAGAAGGCGTATATGATGCCCGTATTGCTACCAACCGTCTGGAGAAAACTTACTATGAGAAGTTTAAGAAGATACTTTCGAACAAAAAGATATATTTAGTACAGCGTGCTGAAATGCGTTTTAACCGTGAGTTGCTGAAGGGGATGCATCATAAAGGTGGAGAACCTCAAAAACCGCAAGGAAAGAAAAAATAAAATAGGCATAAAAGGGAAGAAGTTGACAAGGGGACAAGGGCCATGCGGTATGATAATGCAAGCCCCTTGTCCCCTTGTTCTTTTGTTAATTTACCCTTTTCCCCCTTGTCAACTTCTTTCCTTGTCAACTTCTCTCTCCAGCTTTTTAGCTTCGTTCCAGATGGCGTCCATCTCCTCCAGAGTCATATCATGCAGGTTTTTGCCTTCCTTGATGGTATGTGCTTCCAGATAATTAAAGCGGTTGATAAACTTCTGGTTGGTGCGTTCTAATGCATTATCCGGATTGATCTTGTAGAGGCGTGCGGCATTGATAAGGCTGAATAGTACATCCCCGAATTCGGCTTCTGCCTTGTCCTTATCCATGTTGGCCACTTCTGCCTGAAACTCCTGGATTTCTTCTTTTACCTTATCCCACACTTGTTCCCGTTCTTCCCAGTCGAAGCCGACGTTGCGGGCTTTGTCCTGAATACGGTAAGCTTTGATGAGTGAAGGAAGGGCGGCAGGAACACCACTCAACACACTCTTGTTTCCACCTTTCTCTCTTAACTTCAGTTGTTCCCAGTTTTCGGAAACTTGTCCGGCAGTATCGGCTTTTACGTCACCGAACACATGGGGATGGCGGAAGATTAATTTCTCGCAAAGGTGGTCGCATACATCTTTCATGTCAAAATCGCCTTTCTCGGAACCTATCTTTGCGTAGAAAGCTACGTGTAGCAAGACGTCTCCCAGCTCTTTGCAGATATCATTTTTATCGTCACGTATCAGGGCGTCACAAAGTTCATAAGTTTCTTCAATGGTGTTGGGACGCAGACTTTCGTTAGTCTGCTTGCGGTCCCAGGGACATTTCTCGCGGAGTTCGTCGAGTATGTCCAGGAAGCGTCCGAAGGCTTCCATCTGTTCTTTTCTTGTATGTAACATATCTTTATAGGGTTATTTATTGCAATGTGTATAATAGGATATAAGCAATCCGACTACTTCAGAGTAGTTCTTGCGGCCACTTTGTATCTTGTTTCCTTTCAGGTACAGGTCGTATATCCGGTCTTGTATATCTCCGATGAGTGGACTGTATTTCTCTGTCCAGTATTCCTGATTACTTTTAGCCAGTTCAATGATTTCGGGGCGAATCCGGTTGAAGAGCTCTTTGTATTCTTCTTCATCCATCAGTCGGCGGGCATTGACAAGTACGTGTCCCAGCACTGAAAAGTATCCGCAGAAACGGATACCTCGCGCTTGCGAACGGGTACAGACCTGATAAGCGTAGAAGTTAGCTTCCGCCTCGCTGGAGATGCCCAATAAATGTGCCAGTTCATGCGCATACGTGGCAGGATACTGTGAAGGGAGCAGATCTCCATTCAAGGTAAATTCGCAGAAGAAAGGTCCCATGCTACCGGTGACGCCCACCATGGAAATCAGCGGAGTGAAAAGCATTGTCTTCACCCGTGGTGACTTATGGAAAGGATGATGTACACCCAGCGTATCACTGATCTGATTGTATCCGCGAACAGTTTCCCGGCGGATAAGGTCCTTATTGATGGTAGTTACATCTACATACGATCCATTCAATTTGTCAACGTAATCATCAACAAAGTTCCGGAAGTTTTCGGGAGTATATGCGGTATAAGGAATCTTTGTCCGTTGGTAGAAATTGGGCTGTGAATAATTAAGTCCCCAAGCCAGATAGAACCAGACGTATATCCATAACAGATATTCAATATCATTCAGCAAGATGCGTTTCCACTTTTTCTTCTGAAAGCGGCGGGCATAGGCAGGGTAGAGGAGTACGCCCGCAATGCTGAGGGCTATGAATAAGTCGCCTATGGCAAAGGGAATGAGGCGGGAGAAAGACGAAAGAATATAAGCTATGACAGGATATACGCTGTGTGCATATATTTTTCCCATAGCCGGAATGAGCTGTGTGGCCCAGACTACTAACAAGAGTGTGCATAGCACGATATAACGAATCTTCAGCTTATATTTCATCGCAAATTTATTTGAAAGGCAAAAATATACATTTATTAAATGTCACGTAGGAAATTAGCTTTATATTTGCAAAAAAACTATTAATAAGCAACTTAAGTAACGACATTAGACACTGTAATTATGACTGATCAAAATGACATTGAACGCTATTGCCGTAATTGCGTTTCACGCGATTTCGTGAATGGCAGAGGACTGGTTTGCAAGCGTACCGGGGCTATTCCTGCATTTGTAGGTGAATGTGAAAGCTATCAGAAAGATGAAGAGCTGGAGAAAATGGCTCCCACTCCTAAGCCTGAAGATTATTCGGGATATGTAGACAGGGAGAAACTGTTGGCTGAGGAGAATTTACCGAAAGCTGTATTGTTCGGAGTGCTGGCATGCATTGCAGGTGCTGTGGCTTGGGCTTTGATCTCTATTTCTACCGGATACCAGATGGGATATATGGCCATTGGTGTCGGTTTCCTGGTAGGATTTGCGATGCGCCAGGGGAAAGGAATACGCCCTATATTCGGCATTATTGGTGCTGCTTTGGCGTTGATAAGCTGTGTGATGGGAGATTTCTTCTCTATTGTAGGTCTGGTGGCCAAAGAATATGAAGTCTCTTTTATGGACGTCCTTTTCGACGCCAGTTATGGTGAAGTGATGTCTGTGGTAATAGAAAATATGGCTTCCATGACAATCGTATTTTATGGAATTGCTCTTTATGAAGGTTATAAATTGTCGTTCTCTGCACAGAAAGCGCCGGAGGGTGGCAAGATTTGAATTTAATTTAGTAATTTTGCGCCCGTTATTCGCGATAAAATAAATTATATACAGATTTAAAAGATATGGAATTAGCAAGTAAGTACAACCCTGCTGACGTAGAGGGAAAGTGGTACCAGTATTGGTTGGACCACAAATTATTCAGTTCAAAACCCGATGGTCGTGAGCCTTACACCATCGTCATTCCGCCCCCTAACGTCACCGGCGTGCTCCACATGGGACACATGCTTAATAATACCATTCAAGATATTCTGGTACGCCGTGCCCGTATGGAAGGTAAAAATGCCTGCTGGGTACCGGGTACTGACCACGCTTCTATCGCTACGGAAGCGAAGGTAGTAAATAAGCTGGCTGCACAAGGTATCAAGAAGACAGATCTTACCCGTGACGAATTCCTGAAGCATGCCTGGGAGTGGACAGATGAACATGGTGGCATCATCCTGAAGCAGCTGCGTAAACTCGGTGCTTCCTGTGATTGGGACCGCACCGCTTTCACTATGGATGAAAAGCGTAGCGAAAGTGTATTGAAAGTATTTGTAGACCTTTACAATAAGGGACTGATTTACCGTGGTGTACGTATGGTAAACTGGGACCCGAAGGCTTTGACTGCCCTTTCTGATGAAGAAGTTATCTACAAGGAAGAGCATGGCAAACTGTATTATCTGCGCTATAAAGTGGAAGGTGATGCGGAAGGACGCTATGCTGTGGTAGCTACTACCCGTCCTGAAACGATCATGGGTGATACCGCTATGTGTATCAATCCGAACGACCCGAAGAATGAATGGCTGAAAGGTAAGAAAGTAATCGTTCCTTTGGTAAATCGTGTGATTCCGGTAATCGAAGATGATTATGTAGATATTGAGTTCGGTACAGGTTGCCTGAAAGTAACCCCTGCGCATGATGTGAACGACTATATGCTGGGTGAAAAGTATAACTTGCCAAGCATCGATATCTTCAACGATAATGGTACATTGAGCGAGGCTGCCGGTCTTTATATCGGTATGGATCGCTTTGATGTTCGTAAACAGATTGAGAAAGACCTGGATGCTGCCGGCCTGTTGGATAAGGTGGAAGCCTATACCAATAAGGTAGGTTATTCCGAGCGTACCAACGTAGTTATAGAGCCAAAGCTTTCTATGCAGTGGTTCCTCAAGATGCAGCATTTTGCAGATATGGCATTGCCTCCTGTTATGAATGACGATCTGAAATTCTATCCTGCCAAGTATAAGAATACCTATCGCTACTGGATGGAGAACATCAAGGACTGGTGTATCAGCCGTCAGTTGTGGTGGGGACATCGCATTCCGGCATACTTCCTTCCGGAAGGTGGATATGTGGTAGCAGCTACTGAAGAAGAAGCTCTGAAACTGGCAAAAGAGAAGACCGGCAATCCGGCCCTGACTATGGAAGACCTTCGTCAGGATGAAGACTGTCTGGATACTTGGTTCTCTTCCTGGTTGTGGCCCATCTCTTTGTTTGATGGTATCAACAATCCGGGTAATGAGGAAATCGATTATTACTATCCGACAAGTGACCTGGTAACCGGTCCGGATATCATTTTCTTCTGGGTAGCCCGCATGATTATGGCAGGTTATGAATATGAAGGAAAGATGCCGTTCAAGAATGTGTACTTTACGGGTATCGTTCGCGATAAGTTGGGACGCAAGATGTCCAAGTCCCTCGGTAATTCTCCCGACCCGTTGGAACTGATTGAGAAGTTTGGTGCCGATGGTGTGCGTATGGGTATGATGCTTGCAGCTCCTGCCGGAAATGACATCTTGTTCGATGACGCTCTTTGCGAACAGGGACGTAACTTCTGTAACAAGATATGGAATGCTTACCGCTTGGTAAGTGGCTGGACAATTGATGATAACCAGCCTATTCCCGAAGCGGCTAAGCTGGCGATATCCTGGTTTGAATCCAAACAGAATGAAGTTACAGCCGAGGTAGCGGATTTATTCAGTAAATATCGCCTGAGTGAAGCTCTTATGGCTGTCTATAAATTGTTCTGGGATGAATTCTCTTCCTGGTTCCTTGAAATCATTAAGCCGGCTTACGGACAAGGCATTCACAGTACGGTTCGTAATGCTGCGATTTGCTATTTTGATAATTTGCTTCGTCTGCTTCATCCGTTCATGCCATTCATTACCGAAGAGCTCTGGCAACAGATGTATGAGCGTGAGGAGGGTGAGAGCATCATGGTATGTCCTTTGAGTATGGATACCCATGTAGACAGCGAGATGATTCAGCAATTCGAAGTGGTGAAGGAAGTTATCAGTAACGTTCGTTCCATCCGTTTACAGAAAAACATAGCTCAGAAGGAAACACTGGAATTGCAGGTGGTTGGTGAGAATCCGGTTGATGCATTCAACTTGGTTATCATGAAGATGTGTAATCTCTCGGCAATTGATGTGGTAGATACTAAAACCGAAGGTGCTGCTTCATTCATGGTAGGAACTACGGAATATGCCGTACCTCTGGGGAATATGATTGATGTAGAAGCTGAAATAGCCCGTATGGAAGCAGAATTGAAGCACAAAGAAGGTTTCCTGCAAGGCGTTATGAAGAAGCTGAGCAATGAGAAGTTTGTGAATAATGCTCCTGCCGCTGTCCTTGAACTGGAACGTAAGAAACAGGCGGATGCGGAAAGTATTATCAACTCTCTGAAAGAGAGTATTGCTGCGCTGAAGAAATGATTTATTTAAGTAGGTGAGCATAATTAGTTTATATGATGTTAAATGATAATTTATCGGCGAGGGAATGGGTACGCGGACTA
>ULUE01009587.1_pt1 | contig 10111 bp, 10 predicted proteins | sample 1958211 | NCBI WGS metagenome assembly ULUE01 (sample SAMEA4835752, study PRJEB28245) | human gut metagenome | biome: gut microbiome; material: fecal sample | place: Denmark | collected 2008 | reverse complement strand
GGCGCCGGCAGGCTCCTGCCAGCGCTGGCCCGGAGCCGGGGACTGACCGCCGGTACTTGTGCGGCCCAGGGTCTGGGCCAGGACCACGTCGGACTGGCGGAAGAAATCCACCGCTGCCTGGGAATAATCCCCGGCGTAGTAGGGAGTGTCCAGGGCGGTTTTCAGCTTGGTCTGCTGGGTGTCGGTCATTTGGTCGGCTAAGTCGTCGCCGCAGGCAACGTACCAATCGCCGCTCTTTACCAGCAGCAGGAGCATGTCGTTGGCTCCCAGGCCCCACTTGGCCCCCAGCTCCCGGGCGTAGTCCTCGGGCTTCCAGCCGTGGATATTGTCCACGGAAGCCACAGCTGCAACGGCATAATATTTGTCGTTCCAGGCGGTGTTGTATTCCTGGATGGTCTGCCGGGCGTCCTGAGTCAGCAGGCCCGCCTGGTCACAGATCCAGTTAGAGTACGATACCTCCGGCAGGGAGGCGGGCTTTTTGCTGATGCCGTAGACGCTGGCGCCCAGGATGGCCAGGATCAGCACCACCAGTGCAAAGCCTCGTTTTTGATAAAATTTCATGGTGACGGCACCAGTCCTTTCCAGGGAGATTGAGGGGAAACGGCCCGCAGGGGCCGGCGAATCAGGACCTTGCCTGCATCAGGGCGCATTCGGGCGGACAGAGACGTCCGCCCCTACAGAGGGGGGAGAACGGCGCTCCGCGAAGGGGGGAGCGGGGCTTAGCCCCGGAGCTCCAGGAGCTTCTGCTTCAGCTCGCCCTCGATGCGGCCCAGCTCCTGCTCGGCGGCCTTGCGCTTCTCCGCGCCCTCCTTCTGGATGTTCATGACCTCATCCAGGGTGGAGATCAGCTGCTGGTTGGTGTGCTGGAGGGTCTCAATGTCCACGATGGAGCGTTCGGCCTCCTTGGCGGTGGCGATGGTGCCCATCTTCAGGGTGTCGGCATTCTTGCGCAGCAGCTGGTTGGTCATCTCGGTGACGGCGTTCTGGGCGGCAGTGGCCTGACGGCTGTGCTCCATGCCCAGGGCCAGCACCATCTGGCTCTTCCACAGGGGGATGGTGTTCACCAGGGAGGACTGGATCTTCTCGATCATCTGGGTGTCATTGTTTTGCAGGAGGCGGGTCTGGGGCCCCATCTGCACGGACACCATGCGGGTCAGCTCCAGGTCGTGGAGCTTCTTTTCAAAGCGGTTGCACAGGTTCACCAGGTCGTTGTATGCCTGGGCGTCCTCGGCAAGACCCGTCTGCTCCGCCTTCCTGCGCAGCTCCTCCAGCTCGGTGGAGCGGACCTCGGCCAGGCGCTTCTTGCCGGCCAGAATGTACATGGTCAGCTCCTTGTAATACTTCAGGTTCAGCTCGTACATCTGGTCAAACATGGCCACATCCTTCAGCAGGGTGATCTGATGCTGCTCCAGAGACTGGGCAATTTTGTCCACGTTGGCCTCTACCTTGCCGTACTGGGCCTTCATGGTTTCCAGACGGCTGCCGGCTTTTTTGAACAGGCCCGCCAGGCCCTTCTTTTCCTCGTCCTGGCCGAAGCCCTTCAGCTCCACCACCAGCTGGCTCAGGTCCTTGCCGATCTCGCCCAGGTCCTTGTTGCGGACGCTGTTCAGGGCGTTTTCGGAGAAGCCTGCCACGCTCTTCTGGGCCGCCGCGCCGTACTGCAGGATCATATTGGTGTCGCGGATGTCGATCTTGCGGGAGAATTCCTCCACGGCCTGCTTTTCCTGGTCGGTCAGCAGCTTGTCGTCCATCTCCACGGGCTGGATCTTCTTCTCCTCCTCCATCTGGGGGGCCTCCGGAGCCTCGGGAGTCAGGGTCAGGGTGGGCACTGCCTCGGCGGCAGCGGCGGTGGGGTCCAGGGTCAGCTGGGGGGTCATGTTATCGGTCATGGTAATCGTCCTTCCTTTATGAGTAATGGTGTCTTAAAGCTCCAATTGGATCCCGTCGTCCTGGGGGCCGTCGTCAGGCTTTGCCTGGGTCCGGTGAATGGGGTCGTCGCTGAGACCCTCCCGGGCCATCATGTTGTCCAGCACCGTGATGTCCGTGGAGATATCCAGGGCCTGGTCGCCGAACAGACTGTCCAGCTGCCGCTCGAAGGCAGTGACGATGGTGCCCATCATGCCCCGGACCCGCTCCATGGTGCCGGTGATGTTCTCGCCCTGGACCCCCTGATGACTCATGTCGTCATAGGCGCGCAGCAGCTTCAGGGTGGTGGGCAGGTAGTAGCTCATGAATTTGCGGATCTGGGGCAGCTGAGTGGGATCCTTCTGCACCTGCCGGAAGATCTTGCCGGATACCTGCTCCAGGCGGTCGATCTGGGCGCTGATGGCCGCATCCTGGATGCTGTCGTTCAGGCGGCGCATTTCCTCCAGAGCTCCCTGGCCCTCGGATACCATCTTGTCCAGCTCCGGATTGCCGGTGGTTTTCGGCTCCTGGGGCACCTCCTCCACAATATCCTTGCAGAACAGCCGGGCGATGCCGTATACCACGGCGGAGGCCGCCAGGGCTATGACAAAGTACCCCGGCCGGTACAGGGGGAACAGCAGGGCATACAGCACCCATGCAGCCGCCGCCGCATACAGCGGCGCAGCCGGTTTGTGAACGATTTTTTTCATCCCATCGCCTCCGAATTTGCGTTAAGACTATTATACCCCACAGGCCATTTTCGGTCAAGAAAAAAGCCTGTGGGGCGGGGAAAATCAGATGGCCACGGGGATCTTTTCGTCAAAGGGCAGGGGGTCGTCCCCCTCCAGCCGGAAGCTGTCCCGGGTGAAGCGATAGAAATCCGTCACCTCCGGGTCCATGACGAAGGCCGGGGCCGGGCGGCCCTGCCGCTCCAGCAGCTGCCGCACCAGGGGGACGTGCCGGTCATAGATGTGTGCGTCGGCGATGACGTGGACCAGCTCGCCGGCCTCCAGGCCGGAGGCCCGGGCCATCATATGCACCAGGACGGCATACTGGGCCACGTTCCAGTTGTTGGCCGTCAGCATATCCTGGCTGCGCTGGTTCAGAATGGCGTTCAGGGTCCGGCCCGACACGTTGAAGGTCATGGAATAGGCGCAGGGGTACAGGGCCATCTCGTGCAGGTCCTGGAAGTTATACAGATTGGTCATGATCCGCCGGGAGGCGGGGTTGTGCCGCAGGTCATACAGCACCCGGTCCACCTGGTCAAACGCCCCCTCCGGGTACTGGTGCTTCACCCCCAGCTGATAGCCGTAGGCCTTGCCGATGGAGCCGTTTTCGTCGGCCCAGCTGTCCCAGATGTGGCCCCGCAGGTCGTGGATGTTGTTGGACTTCTGCTGCCAGATCCACAGAAGCTCGTCGATGCAGGTTTTGAAATAGGTGCGGCGGATGGTGAGAATGGGAAACTCCTGCCGCAGGTCATAGCGGTTGATGATGCCGAATTTCTTCACCGTGTGGGCCGGAGTACCGTCCTCCCAGTGGGGGCGGACGTTCTGGTCTGTGTCCCACACCCCGTTTTCCAGGATGTCCCGGCAGTTCTGCTGAAATATTTCATCGGCGCGGCTCATAGACAGCCCCTCCTTATACGTTTTGGGGTTATTGTACCATAACGGGGGGAGCATAGCAATAAAAATCCCGGCAGCAAGGCTGCCGGGATTCACTGGAAGCACCCCATATAGCTCAGGCCGGATCGGATTCATCCTTGAATTCAGATCGAAACAGCAGAAGCATGATCGCAGAATAGATGAGAAAGCAGACGTTCAGCCCAAGAACAGCGGGGATGGCCGGGAAGACGTTGTGAGACACGGTGGCATACATGGCTAAGGGATAGCTCAGCAGCGGGAAAAGAAGGCCGCAGTATCTGCGCCAGCGTAGCAGCCACCACGTGTTGCAGGTAAACACCAGCGCAACGAGAAAGTAGGTATTATTGAAGATAAGGGACAATGTGCAAAGCACAATGTTGATCAATTGAAGAAGCATACCCCGCCTGAACTGTTGGACGGTATACTTTTGCAGAGGACTCCACATAGGCAACCTCCTAGGAACGTGGGCCAACGCTCTTGTAAACGTTATAGCCATCCAGTGCCTGTGCATAGCAATTCTGATAGTAACTTTCACTCTTGTTATAACTCGTAGTCCTGGACCCGCTATCGATCTCTGCTCTTCTCGTACTAGAGGGTGAGGCATCTTCATATGCCTCGTATGAAACCGTTCTTATGGTCATGTTATAGGGATACTCGGAACTGTTAACATTAACATAACGTGAAAATATTGCTGTACAGGTATAACAATTCATCGATCCGGCTGCAATGGAAGCATACACACTTACAACGACGTTAAATGCAGTACAAATGGCTTGCACAATAGTATTTGTCACAATCAGTCCCAAAACAGAGGTAATCAGAGTTGACACAAATACTGCAGTCGACCAACTCTTATTCTGTGAAAAGCGCACTTCAAACCTCATGTCCTCATAAACCCGTACAGTATTTCCGTCCATGGTCGTACTATACCTTATGATGTCTTCAAAGGGCGATGTGCCAACGTACTTCACGAGTTGCGGATAAATATCTGCTCCCGCAGAACTGAATGGCTGAATGGAATTATGCATTTCAGATGGTGTGTTGCTGACGAAAATGATTTCCTCCGCTTGACTGATGTGATCTTCCGCATAAGCAATAATGTCCGTCCAAAATGCGGAACTAGATGGCTCAAAGGGCATTGGATAATCAGAAATATACCACTGGTACACTGTATCCGGATTATGAGAATACTTAATTGAAACTGTCATGGAATGGTGAGTATCATTTGTAATTATCGTCGCATCTCGGTCTTCGGATTGTAAAATGAACATATCACCATCTTCGGCCGCATAGAGACCGGGCAGTTCACTTTTGTTCGGAAGAGCCGAGGCAACAGTTGTAGAGGATAGTGAAAAGAGAAGTACGAAAATTAGGAAAATAGATAATCTTTTTTTCATATATAACCTCCATTTCAATTTCACGCGCAGAAGTAGTGAAAATATAAGTAAACGACAAATCCTCCTTTCTGCAATAATTACATAAAATATTATCGCATATATATTTGCTTTTGTCAATTACAAACATAATTAATCAAAAAAACAGTGCGATTTGCCAAATGCAGTTATTGCGTGTGCAGAGAAGCTAAACCCTGCCATAAGCAAAATCTGTTTGCTGCCGCGGAAAATAACTGGTATACTATATATGTATGACTATGTGAATCAGGAGGAAATGACTATGCAGTATGATGTGCTGATCGTGGGCGGAGGCCCCGGCGGAATCTACTCCGCCTATGAGCTGCTGGAGAAGCGGCCGGACCTGAAGATCGCCCTGTTTGAGGCGGGCCACGCCCTGGCCCGGCGGCACTGTCCCATTGACGGCGTGAAGGTGAAGTCCTGCGTCAAGTGCCCCACCTGCGCCATTATGAACGGCTTCGGCGGCGCCGGTGCCTTTTCCGACGGCAAATACAACATCACCAACCAGTTCGGCGGCACCCTGCACGAATACATCGGCAAAAAGCAGGCCCTGGAGCTGATGGAATATGTGGACGAAATCAACGTGGCAAACGGCGGCGAGGGGACCCACCTGTACTCCACCGGCGCAACCCCCATCAAGAAGCTGTGCCTGGAGAATGACCTGCACCTGCTGGACGCCTCCGTCCGCCATCTGGGCACGGACAAGAACCTGGTGGTGCTGGAGCACCTGTATAACCGGCTGAAGGACAAGATGGACATCTACTTCGACACGCCGGTGCAGTCCGTGGAGCGCACCGACGGCGGCTACCGGGTGGTGACGGACAAGGGCAGCTACGACGGCCGCTACTGCGTCATCTCCGTGGGCCGCAGCGGCAGCAAGTGGATGGAGCAGGTGTGCCGGGAGCTGGACATCGCCACCAGGTCCAACCGCGTGGACATCGGCGTCCGGGTGGAGCTGCCCTACGAGGTGTTCGCCCACCTGACCGACGAGTTGTATGAAAGCAAGATCGTCTACCGCACCGAGAAGTTCCAGGACCGGGTGCGCACCTTCTGCATGAACCCCAAGGGCGCGGTGGTCAACGAGAACACCAACGGCATCGTCACCGTCAACGGCCACAGCTATGAGGACCCGGCCATGCACACCGAGAACACCAACTTCGCCCTGCTGGTGGCCAAGCACTTCTCCGAGCCCTTCAAGGATTCCAACGGCTACGGCGAGAGCATCGCCCGGCTGTCCAACATGCTGGGCGGCGGCGTCATCATCCAGCGCTTCGGCGACCTGATCCGGGGCCAGCGGTCCACCCCCAAGCGCATCGAGGAGAGCTTCGTGACCCCCACCCTGTCCGCCACCCCCGGCGACCTGAGCCTGGTGATGCCCAAGCGCATCCTGGACGGCATCATCGAGATGATCTACGCCCTGGACAAGATCGCCCCCGGCACCGCCAACGACGACACCCTGCTCTATGGCGTGGAGGTGAAGTTCTATAACATGGAGGTCCAGCTGGACAAGAACCTCCAGACCTGCCACCCGGGCCTGTTCGTCATCGGCGACGGCAGCGGCGTGACCCACTCCCTGTCCCACGCCAGCGCCAGCGGCGTGTATGTGGCCCGCTATATCGCGGAAAACGCCTGAAAATCGAAAACAACACGCACCCCCGGCGGATCCCGCCGGGGGTGCGATTTTTGTTCGCTTACTTGATACGGTACATCATAGCCCCGCACTCACGACAGGTGCAGTTGTCACCGAGAACCCGCATACGAACAACTCGTCCGCATCCGCTGCATTTGAAAAAATCACCCGAATGAAGACGAACACCCTTCATGCGATAAAACATATAATTACCCCTGCCTATTGTTCCTGATATTCGCTGCAATGACCCTCGTGTCTGACGGTCTTGTCCCAGTAGCTGCAATAGCCCTTGCCGCTGCCATCCGGCTGGTAGAAGCGGCAATTTGAGCACTTATCCGTGTTGTTGTACATCATCCACCTCAATCATAGAAACTCAAAATGGTGTCAATCACATCTCCTTGCCAAAGCTCCTCCTGCTGCAACTGAAACTCATCCGGTTTACGCATCAGCAAACCCTTCAGAAGTTTTCCCTGGCTGCGCGTCTCATCAATTTTGTTGGCACGCGTGTTCTCTGCGGAATAGCCCAGCAAAGGGAAAGAGAGAACCTGCCCATTGACCACCACGCCGATATCGAAATAGCGGCTGGGCGGATTGGGGTGTGAGATGACCAGCATCGGAACCCGGCTGCCAAATAAGCCGCCGCTCTTTGCAACATCCGACCGAACAACAGCAGGAATCCCTTTCTTTTTCAGTTCTTCCGGAAGACGCTTTTCCAGAATGGAAAAGTAATCCGCTCCGGCATTGGCGATTCGTATCGGGTTATGTGCTTCGCCACGAAACTCGCTCGTATTGTAAGACATTTGGCCTCCTCCTTGTATCGTTGATTGATATTTACACTGCTCTGCGACTGTCTATAATTAAAATAACAAAGTATTTTAACAAAGTATTTTATATTTGTCAAGTGTTCGTTGATAATAGTATTTTGATAATGGATATCGCGTCCGGTGCAGGAGGATGGAGCAATGTTGAATAAGCGCATACACGATCTTCGTGTGGCCCAGGGATACAGCCAGGTGACCCTGGCCAAGCGCCTGGGCGTATCCAAGCAGGCGGTGTCCAACTGGGAAAATGACAACATTCAGCCATCCATAGAGATGCTTTTGCGACTTGCCCAGCTGTTTTCGGTATCCACGGACTATCTGCTGGGTCGGGAGACCTCTCTGTGCGCAGACCTGAGTGGACTTTCTGAGGAGGCGGCAGGCCATGTCCTGCTGCTGATTGACGATCTCCGCCGGGCGGCAGACCTCCGGAACACCTGAAAACAATACGCACCCCCGGCGGAATCCCGCCGGGGGTGCGATTGCTTCTATATGTATTCTCTCAGAACAGGCCGGTGATGACGCCGTTTTCGTCCACGTCGATCTTTTCCGCCGCCGGGACCCGGGGCAGGCCGGGCATGGTCATAATGTCGCCGGTATAGGCCACGATGAAGCCGGCTCCGGCGCTGACCCGCAGACTGCGGACGGTGACGGTGAAGCCCGTGGGAGCTCCCAGCAGGGTGGGGTCGTCGGACAGAGAATACTGCGTCTTGGCCATGCACACCGGCAGGTCGCCGAAGCCCAGCTCCGTCAGGCGCTGGAGCTGCTTCTGGGCGGCGGGGGTCAGCACCGCCTGAGCGCCGCCGTATACCCGGCCCACAATGGCGTTGAGCTTATAGGCCAGGGAGGCGTTGTCGGGATAGGCAAAGGAGAAGGGGGCCAGCTGGGGCTGATCGCACAGGCGCACCACCTCCTGGGCCAGGGCACGTCCGCCCTCGCCGCCCTTGGCCCACACCTCAGACAGCACGGCATTGACTCCCAGGGCGCGGCATTTGTCCTCCACCAGGCGCAGCTCCGCCGCCGTATCCGTGGGAAAGGCGTTGATGGCCACCACGCAGGGCAGATGGAAGGTATTGCGGATGGTGTTCACATGGTGCAGCAGGTTGGGCAAGCCCTTTTCCAGGGCGGACAGGTCCTCCCGGCCCAGCTCCGCCTTGGGGACACCGCCGTGGTATTTCAGGGCCCGGACCGTGGCCACGATGACCACGGCGGAGGGGCGCAGACCGGACAGGCGGCACTTGATATCAAAGAACTTCTCCGCCCCCAGGTCTGCGGCAAAGCCCGCCTCGGTGACGGCGTAGTCCCCCAGCTTCAGGGCCATGCGGGTGGCGGTGACGCTGTTGCAGCCGTGGGCGATGTTGGCAAAGGGGCCACCGTGGATAAAGGCGGGGGAGTGCTCCAGGGTCTGGACCAGGTTGGGCTTCAGGGCGTCCTTCAGCAGGGCGGCCATGGCTCCCTCGGCTTTGAGATCGTGGGCGGTGACGGGACGGCCGTCGAAGGTATAGGCCACAATCATGCGGCCCAGCCGGGCCTTCAGGTCGGTGATGTCACTGGCCAGACACAGAACGGCCATGACCTCGCTGGCCACGGTGATGTCGAAGCCGTCCTCCCGGGGGACACCCTGCATTTTGCCACCCAGGCCGTCGATGACGTGGCGCAGCTGGCGGTCGTTCATGTCCACGCAGCGCTTCCAGACGATCTGCTTGACGTCGATGCCCAGGGCGTTGCCCTGCTGGATGTGGTTGTCCAGCAGAGCGGCCAGCAGGTTGTTGGCCGCGCCGATGGCGTGGAAATCGCCGGTGAAGTGAAGATTGATGTCCTCCATGGGGATGACCTGGGCATAGCCGCCGCCGGCGGCTCCGCCCTTGACGCCGAACACCGGCCCCAGAGACGGCTCCCGCAGGGCGGCTACGGCGTTTTTGCCGATTTTGCGCAGGCCGTCCGTCAGGCCCACGGTGGTGGTGGTCTTGCCCTCGCCGGCGGGGGTGGGGGGGATGGCGGTGACTAAGATGAGCTTGCCGTCGGGCCAGTGGGCCTGCTCCCGCAGCAGGCGGTAGTCGATCTTGGCCTTGCAGCGGCCGTACTGCTCCACATACTGGGGGTCGATGCCGCAGGAGGCGGCAATGTCGCCGATGGGCAGGGGCACGGCCTGCTGGGCGATCTGGATATCTGTCATGTATTGTCTCCCTTCTGTTCCCTATCCTGTCCCCGGATGGGGACCCTATGGGAAGCATTATACGGCATCGGAGCGCAATTGTCACCAGGAAAATGGCCGGAAGGAAGAAAAAAGGAAGCGGACGAGGCTCTGCCCCGTCCGCTTTTATACCATTATGCCTGCCGCAGAATTTCCTGGATCTCCGCCAGACCTGCGGCAAAATGGATGCCCTGCTGCCGGTCCGGGGAGGACAGACCCTTTTCGATCATGTGCTCCAGCAGGGCCTTCAGATGGTCATAATACCCATTGAGGTTGTACAGGATGCAGGGAGCCTTCAGCTGCTTCAGGGACACCTGGGACATGACCTCGGCAATCTCCTCCAGGGTGCCGGTGCCGCCGGGGAAGGCGATGAAGGCGTCGCCCAGCTCGATCATTTTCGCCTTGCGCCGGGCCATGTCCTCCGTGACGATGAGCCGGGTCAGACCGTCGTACTGATAGCCTGCGTCCATGAAAAACTGCGGCTCCACACCGGTGACCTGGCCGCCGGCTTC
>ULUE01024381.1_pt1 | contig 10156 bp, 8 predicted proteins | sample 1958211 | NCBI WGS metagenome assembly ULUE01 (sample SAMEA4835752, study PRJEB28245) | human gut metagenome | biome: gut microbiome; material: fecal sample | place: Denmark | collected 2008 | reverse complement strand
GGCACGACGCCGCCGTAGGCGCGGTGCATGTCGATTTGCGTGTACACGGCGTCGGCGAGCAGCCCCTGTTTGCTGTCAATCAACGCAACGCCCGTTTCGTCGCACGAGCTTTCAATGCCGAGAACTTTCATGGGAGAAAACATCAAAAATTGAAGAGTGCCGCCATTTTAACGGGAACGACAAAGCTTGGCCTTGTCGTCAACAAGGCCGCAGTTAAAACCGATCACGTCAATCAACGACGAGGCGGAGGCGGTGGTGGCGGCGGACGATGCATCGGAGGCGGCGGTCCCCACATGAACGGCCCCCAAAGCATCATGCGGTCGTTGTAGAAGCGTTCCATCTCAAGCTCGGCTTGAAGTTGAGCCTCTCGCTGTCTTGCACGCTGCAGAGCAAATTGAAGGTCTTTTTCAACATTCGGAGCGTCGGTCGGGCGCTTCAAGATATAGCGATAGCGCGAATTTTCGCCGCACAACACGATGGGGTTTGGAGAAGATGCCTTGGCGCCGGAAGGCCACGTGTAGGTGACGCCTAGAATGCGTGCGCAGCCGTCAATATCTCGCGAAGCATCGAGATCATCGGTTGAAAACGAAACCGCAACGGGCGTAACGCCATATTGTTGTCCGGCAACCGTCGTCACGACAGCTCCTTCAATGTCGCTTTCAAAAACAACCGTTGTGGAACAGCCGGCAAGGATCAGTGCCGAAACAGCAAGCGTAAAGATCGGTGTGCGCATGGCAAGCCTCAAACGTGGTGCTTTTTCCATCATTTTACGGACGGCAGGCAAGCAGAAAAGCAAAGATTTGTTGAGGGCTGTTGGCTGTTGATAAGCCGAAGTGTGGATAAGGAGAGAGGTTCTTCACAGGTTTTGGGGATAAGTGGGTTAGCAAACAGTGTCGGCTACTGATTTGCAACAATTTTTGTCGTGTGCTCAAAAATTAGGCACACAGCAAAACCTATTTTGAAGGGTATGAAAAACCCGCTCCAGCCAGAACCGAAGCGGGTTGGTGCTAATCAGTAAATCTCAGGATGAGATTGTCAGATTAGAAGCGGTGACGCAGGCCGATCATGACGCCGAATACGGACGGATCGCGGTTATCGGTTGCCGTATCGGAGTCAAGGCTATCCTGGTTGTAGGTTGCAACAGCATAGACGTCGGTACGCTTGGAGAACGGATAGTCGTAGCCAGCGGAGACGATCCAACGAGAAAGCTCGTCGTTCGTATGGCCAACGGTCTTCACACTATCCGCGGCTTCGGCATCCAAATAGGCAGCGCCAACAAGGACGTCACCACCTGCAACCGGGATGCTAGCGGATACGCCAAGACCCCAACCCTTGACCTTACCGGCGAATTTACCAAGAGAGTCAACGTTGTAGTTGATAGCGCCCTTGATCTTGCTGGTCTTGATTTCGTCAAAATACTGAGCACCGGCGAACAGCTTCACAACTTCAAAGTCGTAATTGCCGCCGAGGGTAACCGTGAGGCTGTCGTCAATATCGGCATCATCGACAATGGCGGTGCCGGTGCCGAAGGTGGCGTAATTGGTGCTATCAACAGCAAAGTACAAGTTCAGAGGACCATTGCCATAAGAAGCACCGATAGCGTAGTAACGATCGCTCGAGGACTCGTTTTCAACGCTGTTGTCGTTTTCAACGCTGTTGTTATTTGCGTTACCCATGCTGTACTGAGCGAACACCTTGAAACCGGCGAAGCTCGGGGTTTCATAGGCAATCATGTTGTCCCACTGGCCGCCGCCGATCGCGAATGTGCCAGCTTGGGCAGCATAGTTGCCCCAGGATGTGCCAAAAGCCGAGATGACACCATACTTGCCCCAGGAGCTCGTGCCGCCGTTGACGGAGCCCATACGGCCGAAAGCAACCTTACCGAAACCGCCCTGCAGGAAGAGGGAAGCTTCGCGGTGGAAGAAGGGGTCCTTATTTCTGAGTGCACCGGAATCAGAGTTGAACTGGTTTTCAAGGATGAAACCAACCGTCAGGCCGTTACCGAGGTCTTCCGTACCCTTGAAACCGAAGCGGGAGCCGGAAGCCATGCCGGATTCCATGGAGAACCTGTTGACAGCATCTTTGCCAGCGGCATCACTGTCAGCGTTCAAATACTGAACACCGGTATCGATGATACCGTAGAGCTGAACATCAGCAGCGAGAGCAGAACCAGCAAAGGCGCCGAGAACGGCGACTGCAGCAAGAGTCTTTTTCATTTTTGAATGTTCCTATAAAGATAGGGGGATCTTTTTGATCAAAAAGGCCCGGGATTTTGAATGTTGCAAGCCTGCAAGGAACCGCAACATGCCCGAAGGCCCAATCACCCTTTGTTCCAAAAGGCTGAAGGCATTCTCACTCCGAATTGCGTAACTCTCAAATTCAAAAGCAAGCCTCGAATAGATGTGATGCTTTTTTACAACACCTAAAGGGCAAAATTGCGGCTAACGGCCCTGATCTTGCGTTGGCTTCGCATTTTTAATCAAATCAATCAAGGCTTCAGTGAGAAGATTGATCCATTCAATCAAAGGAGCAAACCATGCCCTACGTCAACATCAAACTCACCGGCGACTCCGAAGCTCCGACGCCGGAACAAAAGGAACAGCTTATCGCGGGGGTTACCAAACTCATCGCCGATGTGCTCGGCAAGGACACGACGCATCTGGTGGTCGTCATTGATGAGGTGCCGATGACCAACTACGGCATCAACGGTAAAACCGTCAAACAGCTGCGCTCGGAAAAGAAGGCCTAACACCTGAAAACAAGACGGGCGATCCGAAAAGACCGCCCGTCAGGAAGAATTAGCAGGTTCCCTGATTAAAGGAACTGAGCCCCGACAATGCCGGCAATCATCAGCGGGATGTTGTATGCAATGAAGGTCGGCACGCAAGTGTCCCAAATGTGGTCATGCTGACCGTCTGCATTCAGACCGCTCGTGGGACCGAGTGTTGTGTCGGAGGCGGGAGAACCGGCATCACCCAGAGCACCGGCAGCCGACATCAGAAGAATGGTGGCAGGAAGCGAGAAACCCACAGCGGAGCACAGCGGCACATAGATCACAGCCAAGATCGGCACGGTACCGAAAGAAGTGCCGATGCCCATCGTCACAATAAGACCGATGCCGGTAATGATGGTGGCAGCCAGAATCTTGTTGGAGTGCAGATAGGGAACTACGCTCTGAATCAGTTCATTAACAGCTCCTGTTTCCTTGAGAATGGCTGCATAACCGCCTGCAATGAGCATCACAAAGGCGATAAAGCCCATCATGGAAATGCCGCCGGCGATGTGATCGTCCAATTCACGGAAAAGGAAGGCGCGGCCGAGAATCATGACCAGAAGACCAATCAAAGCGGCCAGTGGCAGAGACTGCCAAATGAGTTGAACCACAACGGCCAGAACGATGGCAAGAAGCGTCGCCCAGTGCTTGAGTTCAAACTTCTTGATTTCCTCGGCCTTGGTTTCCATGCCGATGACCGGGCGGTCTTCGTAGTGACGCGGTTTACGATAGAGCACAAAGACAGCAATCAGCAGACCGATCAACATGGAGGCACCGAGAATCCAGTTGACGGAGGCGACGTCCGACACCGTGGTCTTCATGCCGCTTTGGGTCATGCTGTCAGCGACGATTCCCTGGAAGATCAGACCGAAACCAACGGGCAGCGTGATGTAAGGAGCCTTCAGGCCGAAGCTAAGCGAACAAGCCACCGCACGGCGGTCAAGCTGCATCTTGTTCATCAGGTAGAGCAGCGGCGGAATCAAGAGCGGAATGAAGGCAATATGCACCGGCACCACGTTCTGTGACAAGCAGGCAATGGCGGCCAAAACGAGACAGAAGATCGCCGGACGAGACCCCAGATGTTTGGAAATCCAGGAAACAAGCACCTGCATTAAGCCTGTGTGCGCAATGGCAACGGCAAAGGTGCCCAGCAGGATGTAGGAAAGCGCGGTGGTGGCGTTGGCGGAAAAGCCGTCGGCCAGAAGCGTCATCGTTTTGCCGATGTCAATGCCGCCCGACAGGCCGGCGGTGATGGCCGCAAGGATAAGCGCGACAAGAACGTTGACCTTGACCAGGCAGAGTACGCAAAGTACCAACACCGACAAGATGATGGGGTTAAAGAGCAAGTCCATCAGGGAGCCTCGTTTGGATTTTCGGAAGAGGTGAACTGTGGCGAAGAAAAGCTTGCCAGAGCTTCATTGTTTTAATTTGTTTCAACGGATACTACCGCATTTGATAGTGCCAAGGAAAGAGATTTGGCGCGCTCTACAGCCTTTTGCCTAGAGGTCTTTGTGTTGTTGGAAAGGAGTGAAAGCTCTGGCTCTGAAGTGGTATTGGTGTGTCGAACAGACTTCCATTCGAGGAGCTTGGTAGCTTTATCCAGTAGCTGAATGAAGCCCCTTTTCTGCGAAATCCATACCAATTCAGAAAAAAGGCAACAAAAAACCGCGAACCCTTGATTTTCGGGCCTTCGCGGCAATCTCGACATTCAACGGTGTCGCCCGTTTGGTGTAGATGGCGTCCCCATGGGGATTCGAACCCCAGTTCTAACCGTGAGAGGGTCATGTCCTAGGCCTCTAGACGATGGGGACGAGAGGCTTTCATTTGAGAGGCACCATTGTACGACCTGACAAGAAAATTTCAAGTCGTTTTGCAATCAAAAGCCGACCAAACATCGTGTGCTTGATCGGCCTGATTGTTCCGGGAAACCTCGTCAGTGTTTGTCTCGGAAGCTTCCAGACACCAAATTGAATTCAAAGAAACGGCATTCCAACGGACCGTTGAATAGCGGCGTCTTCTTGCTTTCCCTCAGACGCATCTGACGCGGCAGATTGCGGTCGCTCGTAAGAAAGCGTGCCGTCCAACCCGAGAAGTTGTGCTTCAGGTTGTCAGCCACATCCTTCATCATGGACGCTACCGTCGCGCTCTTCGGATTGGACTGTTCACCGTAGGGAGGGTTGGCCACAATGAGACCGGCCGGTGCGGGCGGAGTTACCTGACGAGCGTCGCACTGGGCAAACGTAAGGCGTCCGTCGTCAATCAATGCGCCAAGTCCTGCGCGATGGGCATTCTGTTCTGCCTTGCCGACCACAATGGTGCTGATGTCGCTTGCGGCAATTCTCACTTTTGTGTGCATGTTGACGCGAGCTTTGGCTTCCTCAAGTTCTTCCTGCCAAATGTCGCGTTCAAAGCCAGTGAAGTTTTCAAACAGGAACTTGCGCTTAAGACCGGGTGCCACTCCGCAGGCGGCAAGTGCAGCCTCGATGGCAATCGTGCCGGAGCCGCAGAACGGATCCACGAGCGGCGTATCGGCACTCCAGTCTGCAAGCATCAGAAGACCGGAAGCCAAGTTTTCCTTGAGCGGCGCTTCGCCCTTGTCCGTACGCCAGCCGCGCTTGAAGAGCGCTTCACCGCACAAGTCAAGATAGAACGTGCAGTGCGTGTCGTCGGCAAAGGCAAACACGCGGATTTCAGGATGCGCCGTGTCCACGCTCGGACGTCGATCCATGAAGTGCATGAAACGATCGCAAATGCCGTCCTTGATGCGCAACAGGGTGAAGTCGAGGCTGCGCAAGGGAGAGCGACGGGCATTGATGTCCACGCGAATCGTTGCGTCGGGACCAAACCAGTTTTCCCATTTCGTGCGGCAGGCAAAGTTGTAGATGTCTTCTTCGTCCTGATAGTCCGATACGCCCACGCGCATCAAAATGCGGCTCGCCGTGCGGCAATAAAGGCAAGCACGCTGTGCCATGAGCATCGAGCCGGTGAACGTGACGGCTCCTCGTTGAACGCGAAGGCCGGTGATGCCGATGGCTTCAAGTTCCTGAGCGCACAGCTCTTCAAGCCCCAAGGGCACGACAACATAGAAATGAGTGGGATTTTTCATTGAGATTTGTGGTTCTGCCGCTTGCGCGGAAATCGACTGCCGTCGGATCATGTCCGACGACAACAAAGGTATGAAGTGTTGTTGGTGCGAATTGTAAGGAAGAACGATCGCTTCTGGACAGAAACAATTTTTGTGCACCGATTCTGATCTTCTATGCTCTTCGGTTGGCGGCTCTATTCGTGTCTTGCGTATGATTTCTGTCCGTGTCCGTCTTTTTTCCGGATTGTGCCATGCGTTACTTTTGGTCGAAGCTCTTTGCGGTTGCGTGCGTAGCCTGCGGTTGCGCCGTTGCTATTGCCGCCCCGCTTCACGACGATCGGCCGGTGGTGCGTATCGGCTTGGTAGACACTTTTTCGCCGGAGTTTTACATCAATACCTATGCCGCAACGGTTCAATACCTTAAGCGGCAATTGCCACAGTATCGGTTTGAGTCAGTTGAATTTGCTAATGACGCAGCGGTGACGCCTCAAGAAGTTAGCAAGCTTGATTTTCTTGTCAGCAGTGCTGGCACCTTCAGCATCCGTGGGCCGGAGCTTGGCGCCGAGCACATCGTGATTCGCAAACGTTCGGACGTAAACAACGCTTCGAGAAGCGTAGCGGCCGTTTTTGTGACCAGGGCTGACAACGCCCGCATCAATTCGCTGCAAGACATGCGGCACAAGCGTGTGACGGCGACAAATCCTGCTAGCTTCGACGGGTGGCTGATTGCGCAGGACGAATTGGCGCAAGCAGGCTTTTCTCCCGAAAATTTCTTTTCTACCGTTCAATTTACTGAATACAACTATCCCGACGTCATCAGCCGTGTTCTCATCGGTCAGGCTGACGTCGGTGTTTTGACGCGCTGCCAGCTTGAGCGCTACGAACAACAGGGGCTGGTGGCTCCCGGAGCCGTCAAAGTTATCAACGGCAAGGACGAAGCGGACGAACCGTGCCGTCGGTCTTCCGATCTGTACCCGGCAGAAGTCATCGCTGTCTTCCCGCACACGGATCCGAAACTTGCAAAAGCCGTGACGATTGCTCTTTTGCAAATGCCCGAGAACGATTCGGGGGAAGTCAGTTGGGAATGGGTGACCGTTAACGACATGGTCAACATTTCCGGGCTTATGGAGCGTTTGTCGTTGGGAAGCTTTGCCTATCAGCGGGAATTCACGATCGAGGCGCTTGCGCATCGTTATTCCCGAGAACTCATTCTGATTGCAGCGCTGATTGCGGCTACGCTGTTTCATATCTTTCGTGTCGATCGGCTTGTGATGCAGAGAACGCGCGAACTCGTTCAAACGGTGAAAGAGAAAGAAGCATTGCTTGAACGCATGAAACGTACGCAGCAGTATCTACAGCTTTTGGAGCGAAACACCATCGTAAGTCAGCTTTCCAGCCTTTTTGCGCACGAAATGAAGCAGCCGGTCACCAACATCATCAACTACGCTACCGGCTTGGAAATGCTTCGAAAGTCAGGACGCGACAACACGGCAGCTGTTGATCAGGCTTTGACGGCAATCAATGATCAGGCGCATCGAATGACTCAAATTGTGGATCGTGTGCGAGCTTATGCTAAGCACGAGCCGCAGACGAAGTCCGAATGCCTACTCTCGGACATCGTCAGCACGATGCTGGAAAACTTCCGCATGGCTCAGAAGTCGGTGAGCTCCATCGTCGTGGACGTGCCCAACACGATTCGTGTCTCGGCCGAACCCGTGGCGCTGGAATTGTTGCTTCTGAATCTGGTGCGCAATGCGGAGCGAGCTGCTGCTGCCGGTCCGTCTCCTCAGGTATTCATTGTGGCCAGAACCGAGGAGCACACGGTTCGAGTGACCGTGTCGGATAACGGACCTCGCGTTCCGGAAAGCCTGTTTGGGCAGCTTGGCCGAATCGGAGGAGTGCAGAGTTCGCAGGGGCTTGGAATGGGTCTGGCAATTGCCAAAGGCATAGCAGAAAACCACAACGGACATCTGGAATTTTCGCGTTCCAAGGACGGAGGCTTGGCCGTGACGCTGGTAATGACAACCATAACCGAAGAGGAGAACACCCGTGGTGAGAAACCTTCTGCCTGATCTCATTCGCATCGTGGACGATGATCCTTCGGTGTGCGCATCGCTTACGTTCATTCTGCAAATTGCCGGATTTGACGTGGTGTCCTACAACAGTGCCGATCAGTTTCTGGAGCAGGCGACGGATCTGCGGCCCGGGTGCGTCCTGCTGGACGTCAAAATGCCGGGCAAAAGCGGCCTGGAGCTGTTTTGTGAGATCCGCCGCCGGGGAATGCTTCTTCCCGTTATCTTTCTGAGCGGACACGGTGATATTGAGATGGCTGTGCAGGCACTGCATGACGGAGCGTTTGATTTTTTGGTCAAACCGGCCGAACCCGAGCGTCTGATTGAAAAGGTGCAAAAAGCGGTTGAGCATGGGAAAGAGCTCAGAAGTCAGGCTCGTGAACAGGAGGAGCTCCACGCCTTGATGGCGCGTCTGACGCCGACGGAACTGGAAGTGGCGCAGCTGATGGCAAAAGGACTTGACGTCAAGACCATTGCGCAGGTGCAGGAAGTGAGCGAACAGGCAGTCAAAGCACATCGCTCGTCGATCTACCAGAAACTTGATGCCATCAATCCGGTGGAAGTTGCCGGCATGGTCAACGATTGGTTGAGGAACCGAAAATGACTTCGCGTCGCAGGCTTTTGCAAGGGCTGGCTCTGACTTCCTTGGCGCCGAGAATGGTTGCGGCCGCCGTACCGGAAAACTGGACGCAAACTTTTGACGTCATCGTGGTGGGAGGAGGCGGAGCCGGCCTTGCAGCATCCGTTGCCGCCGCTCAGAACGGGGCTTCGGCTTGTCTGATTGAAAAGTTACCGCTTTTGGGAGGAGACACGCTGCGAAGTACCGGTTACTTTTCGTGCGTGGAGCCCAGACGCCAGAAGCTCAACGGCATAAAGGATTCGCTGGACTTGCACTATCGGCAAACGATGGAAGCAGGGGGCAATCTGGGTAATCCGAAAGTGGTGCGCAAAATGATCGAGGAAGCGCCGCGTACCGTTGCCTGGCTTGAAGAATGCGGCGTTCTCTTTCACGACATGGTCTACGAAATCTACGGGGCGGACTACAGGCGTTGTCTGAAGCCATTGTTGCCCCGTGGTTCGGCCTACGTGCGCGCTTTAAGTCAGCGTGCAATGGCTCTTGGCGTCAAGATCATGCTTGAGACAAAGCTCGTTGACGTTCACCTGAACGAAACCGGGCGAGCTGTCGGCATCTCAGTACAGTCAAACGCAGGTCCTTTCATATCACTTCGTGCAAGCAAGGGAATTGTTCTTGCCTGCGGCGGGTTTGGTGCCAATGCCGAATTGGTGGCACACTATGCGCCGCAATTAGCGGGACTTCCGACGGATAATTCGCCCGGCTCGACAGGCGATGCCATTTACTTGGCGGACAAGCTCGACATTGCTTTGGAAGGGCTTCCGTTCGTTGAATGCGTTGCCGGCAATCCGCCGGGGCGCAAAACCCACGCAAGACTGTTTTTGCCAGCAGATTTCATTTTGATCAACGAAAACGGTAAACGGTTCGTCGAGGAGGATGCTCTGCGAGCTGTTTTAACCCAGGCAATTCTGCAACAGCCCAACCGCCGTTGCTTTACGGTGTTTGACAAGCAGGGTGTCGAACATCTCGACCCTATCTCTCAGAAGGGGCTTTATCAAGCGTTGGTTGCTGATGAGGCCTTCTGTGCCGATACTCCCGACGAGCTGGCTCAATTGATGCGAGTGCCCGCGGATCGTTTCAAGGCGGAGTTGGAGAACTACAACAAGGAAGCGCTTGCGGAGAAAAAGACGGGAGACAAAATTCCCCGATGCATTGACAAATGTTCCCGTGTTGGCTGTACGCCGTTGACGGAACCTCCCTATTGGGCTTACGAAGTCGGTTTAACGGTGCACTACACGCCCGGCGGCTTGTCGGTCAACGAGAACGGGCAGGTATTGAGAACGGACGGAAAGCCGATTGAAGGTCTTTGGGCTGCCGGCGAGGTGACAGGCAGCGTGCATGGGGCCAACCGTCTGGGCGGCAACGGCTTGGCCGATGCGCTTACTTTCGGCCGTTTGGTTGGAAGCGAGATTGCCAAAGCGAAATGAAGAATTTTTAATTTTCCTCCGATCGGACGTAAAAAGCAATAGACGTACGTTTATGTTCTTCGTTTCTCTTGTTTCCTAAGATGCCGACATCAATAAGCGGCAAGAGGCCCCGAAAACCCCTTGCTCGGTCGCAACAACAAGAGGAGAGAAGGAATCATGACCGAA
>ULUE01028886.1_pt1 | contig 10158 bp, 9 predicted proteins | sample 1958211 | NCBI WGS metagenome assembly ULUE01 (sample SAMEA4835752, study PRJEB28245) | human gut metagenome | biome: gut microbiome; material: fecal sample | place: Denmark | collected 2008 | reverse complement strand
GATCTATTGCAATTTGGATTGCAACTGCAGGGGATGCTTTATAGAAAATGTAATATAGGAGGAGAGGAACAGTAGTGCTCTCCTCTTCTTATAGCTTAAAATGAAAGGGAAAGGTGAAATATGATGCATAAGTTGGTAAATAATTTCCCTTGTTTTGCAGTGGTGAGTAGAACAGTAATCCATGCGGCGAAAAAAGTTACAGTTAAAGCCGATCCGTTTGCTTATGTAAAGACTGCTGATTTGGGCGTAAAAGATGGTGGTGTTGGAATTCTGAAAGATGTGGCTTCTTCTGGATGGACCGTAATTATGACGTTGTCTGTTTCGGGGTTTGTTGTTTCTATAATACTTTGTGGACTTCGTCTTTTAATATCGCCTAAAGAAGGTGCAGATGTAAAAAAACATGTGTCAACTAAAGCCCTTATATTTATGGGGGTATGTGCAGGTGCGTTTTTGTTTTCTTTATTTATGACGATTGCCAAAAAAATGTTTGGCTAAAAAGGAGGGGCGGAGATGGCTGGAATGAAGCATAATGTACCAGGAGAGTTCAAAAATGAGACAATTTGGGTGAAGTATTTTACAACAAAACAGTTGTGCTTTTTGGGTGGCGCTTTTTTGATTATCGGTCTTTGCTATAGAGCAAGTGTGTTTTTGGTAAATTCAGGATTTCCGGGAATTTTAACTGGATTGGTCATGGGTGCTTTTATTATGGCACCTGTGATGTTACGTGTTCCAGAGACAGAGTTTTTAAAGGGTGGGGGGCTGTATTTCAGTACGTTGTTTGTACGGCGTTTGGTTCGGCGGCGTAACCGCAAAATTTATGTAAAGGGCTGGGGAAAGGGATAGTTATGAAAATAATTGATGATTTATCAAATATGATAATGATCGGGCTGATTGTGTTTACCATCCTTGGTGTATTCATTTTTGTTGCTTTGTTGATTTATCGTAAAAATAATAAGGCTTCTGGAATTTATGAGGAAGAAAAAGACTTTTCTTCCTTCAATAGAGTAGATAGTGAAACTTACTTGAAGTTTGATGATATTAAGGACAGGATGATTATTTGCGATGGAGGATATCGTTTTATTGCAGCCGTGCGTGGATATGGTTTTGATTTTTACCATGCGTCGGCAGAAGTACAGGCTGCGGTACAGCAAAATTTTGTCGGTTTTATCAATACGATTACAACGCCAACGATGTTTCGGCAGTATTCCAAAGCCATTGATGTAGAACACTCTATGAGGTTGTATGAAGAGGCGTATCGAAAAAAAGAAATGGAGCTTTTTGAGATTGCGGAAGATATCCGTAATATAAATTTGTCTATGTCGGACAGGGTTTACAACGAAGGAGAAAAGGCACTCTTTGAAAAACGTCTTGAAGAACTTAATCGCTCTAAAAAAGCAAAGGAATGGCAAAAGGAACATCTTAGAGATCAGATGGCAAAGCTCAAACAGTCCTCAGGGGAACATGTAGATCCAGAACGGGTACAATGTTGGATTTTTGATTGGTCCTACAATCCGTTGGACTTCACAATGGATCTTACGAAAGAGCAGATATATGAAAAGGCTCTTCGACAGCTCGAAAGTATGGCGAATGCAAAAATACATGCTTTGCAGAACTGTAAGGTGCGTGCTGTACGCTGTTCCACGGAAGACTTGATTGAAATGACAAGAAGATATTCTTCTCCTCTTTCTGCAAATCGTTTTCATTTGCGTGATGTTCTGAAATCTTCTTTTTTTGATGACTTTAATTATGAAACAAATCACGAGGAGATGATGGAAAGGGCGCGAGATAGTATTAAGAGGTCATCATCCTTGGATACGTTAGAAACATTTGCAGAGCATGCGAAAAAAAATCGTAGTCTGATGCCAAAAGGAAATTTAAGTCAGATAGGTGTGGGTTTATATAAAAAAGATGAGGCGACTGTTAATGAAACAGAAGATGTGCCGGTACACGAAGATATTTTTGACGAGGCACTGCTTAGAAGTAATGAGATGGCGGATACGCAATACAACGTATCAAATGACCCTTTTGAAATGATTGAAGGAGAGAATGGTTCGTTAATTTTGGAAGAGAAAGAAGATATTCTGGCACAGCCCACTGTGCAGACGGAAGATTTCTTACAACAGAAGCAAACCATAGTAGGGGAATCCTTTGCAGAGGAGGATGATAATTTGGAGCCATCTGATCTTGTAGATTCATCTTTAGAGAAAAAAGTGGTGGAGGCTGCACAATCCGATATTGCTGATGATGCAGATATAGACATAGAAACTGTAGATATGCAAAGTAAAGAGCAGCTGGATACACTGTTGAAATGCCCGTCGGTCCATTCTGTCAGGGAACCACGGGTGTTAAAGAAGCAAAAAGAGGCAGAAGCGAAATATATGCAGGAACAGAAACAGCCGCTGTTGCAGCACGAAGAGAGAAAAAGACCTGTGATGCCTGCAGGAAATGAACAAAAGCGTGCGATGATGGAGCAATGGTTGAAGGAGAATGATATTGAGAAATCATTACATCAAGACATATAAATAAAAGGAGGAGAAATGATGTTTGGAAAGAAAAAGCCAATGGAGGATAATATCCCTTGTGCAGTAAAGGCAGGAGCAAAAATACCGGATGGGATGGACCCGTTTTTTAGAGAACGCAAGACCATCCGACAACTGTGTGCTCCAGGTGGCGTCAATCCAAATCCTCTTGGTTATATGGAATTTGATGATGGAGGCAGGACGCTTTATACAATGTGTTTTACCGTAGGAAAACTTCCAAAACGTACAACTTTTGCGACAACTTTTGCCCCTTTGTTTAATTTTCCGGATGTGACAAGTTGTGTGTTTATTGACCCGCAAACGGATGGAAAGTCATCCAGAAAACTTGATAAACGTATCAATATGCTCGATACGGAAAGGTACGAAGCGGCCAAGCAGGATCGAAACCGCTACCGTAAGATTTCGCAGAAAATGAGCGTAACAGAGGCTTTTGCCATGGATGTTGAGTCTGGAGATAATCTTCTTTATGAAGTTGCGTTTTTGTTTGTTTTACAATCTGTCAGTCTGGAGGGACTTCATTTGATGGCAAATGATTTTCACTCCAGGGGGAAGGAAAAAGGAATCGAACTGCAGGCAACTTATTCTGTACATCCAGAGGCATTTGTGTCCGGATATCCGACTAATCGTGTATTCACTGCTTCTTTCGGTGTTCTGCAGGATAATCCATTAAAAAAACACATATTTGATAAAAATTCTCTGGCAGATATGTTTAATCATACCCGTGGGGGATTTACTAATCGCAATGGTATACTCGCTGGTCATAATATGTATACGGGACAACCGTATTGTTTTGATCCGTATGATCCTTCTCATGATGGATATGGTGTTGTGATTGCGGGAAAAACTCATTCCGGAAAATCTGCCACGATAAAGATGTATGAAACACGATTGATCGAGTTTGGATATTATGTAAGAACGATTGATTTTAATGATGTGGGGGGAAAGGGGGAATATTGTAATGCCTGTGATGCTGTTGGCGGTGTGAATTTTTACATTACGCCGGATACAAAGAATGTCATGAATCTCTTTGAAGTAGACGTAGATATGGATTATGATACGAAAACGGATACAGAATATGTGGCATTTCACCTTGCAGAGAAGAAGGCAGTGTTACAATCACTTCTGATGACGATGATCAAAAATGGAAATGAATTTAATGATTTTTCCGAGATCACATTCGTACAATCTATCGTTGAGGATATTATAGACAACCTTTATAATGCCCTGGGAATTTTTGATCGTCAACCAGAAAGTCTGTTTGAAGAGGGTGAAATCCTGCGCGACGGAAAGATTGTAAAGGGAAGAGTAAAAAAAGTCCTTCCTACGCTCAGTGACTTTTATTATGAGGCTCTTTTGGATCAGAAAAAAAATGATAATCCTCTTTTTGATACTGCGTATGCTATTGTAATTAAGGGGCTTAAAAAATTTGTAAAACGACTGGATTATTGTCCGGACTGCATGCTGAGATTTGATTCCAAAGAAAATATCAGCAGTTGTCCAAAATGCCGGAAAGATATTATTTCTGTGCGTGGTACCAGACCTTATTTTGATGGTCAATCCACATTACATGCAAGTCAGGAATCACCATGGATCAATTTTGACATATCAAGGCTTCCAAAAGGGGATAAGATTGTAGCACTTTTGGTATGTATGTCTTATCTGGAGGAACAGCATATTAAAAAGAATTCTGCCAATCCGAAAAAAGCCAGAAAAATGATTATGGGAATTGACGAGGTTCATGAGACATTTCCTTATGCTGAGGCAAGAACCATTATATCAAATGCTTATCGAGAATACAGGAAGCGTCATGTTTCTCCATGGACTGCAACACAGGCTTTGGCTGATTACCGAGGATATGAAGATACCGAGGCAATTGTTAAAAATGCGGCAGTGATATTTCTTTTGAAACAGTCCATTCAGGATCGAAGCTTTCTAAAGGATGCAACTTGTCTTACGGATGCTCAAATCAATGAGGTATTTAATCTGGGTGGACAGGATGAAAATACGGATAAAAAAAGACGTGGAGAGGTTTGTGTAATTGAAGATAATCGTTGCCAGTTTGTTAAGGTCGATTATCTGATTGATACCGAAGCGGTTGTTGTGGAAACGGATATGAGAAACATTGCAGAAATGAGTAAAACAAAACGTTTTTCCATGGAGGCACGGGGGTGAGTGACAATGAAACGAAGAAGTCTATTTTTTCTTATAATGATGTTATTGTTTGCATCAATGACAGTGTCTGTTTGTAGTGTTATGCGGCCAGCTGTTGTTTCTGCGGCAACAAAATGGACGGATGGGGTCGATAAGTCCATTTATGATAATCCGGATAAAAAAGAAAAGAATGTAGATATTGGGAATGCGGATGATAAAAAACTGGGAGAAAAATCTTCCAAGGGGTTAGGTGGACTTATCGCAGGTCTTTTAAATGATATTTCTGATTGGTTGGATGTGTTTTTTAAAACAACAGGAATGACATTAAAAAATATCATTTATGGTCGTGTTGGAGGTGGAGGTGTACTCCTTCATCTAAATGGAAAATCGTATCGAACCTCTCTGTTTACGTTTGAAACGGTTTCCGGAAATCCATATGGAATTGTTGCTTTTGCAATCTATGGGGTTTTGCGTGTATTATCTTTTATAATGGCTACTATTTTTGTTGGTGGGCGTTTTGTTAGCGCAATGTGGTCAACTAATACGGAGGCGGCAAAGAAAGCTGGTATGGAAGCATTAAAAAATGCGCTTCTTTTTTTTATTCTGCTCATGGGAATGCCTATGATGATGGATTTATGCTTTTATCTGAGAGACGTATTTCTTTATGTAGTTAATTATCAGGGAACGCAGTTACTAGGGTTATCTTCCGGAGCGGATATAGGCAGTGCTTTTGATATATTGGCCGAAGATACGCCAAAAAGTCTTATGCTTGCAGTGGTGCGGTTGGCATCTAAATTTATGACATTGTATTTTGCTTTTACATATATTGGTGTGGTGATGGGATTTATTGTGGTGGTAATCACATTTCCACTGATTGGAATATCTATGCTTGTGAATCCCCGTATCCTTGAGCATTGGATAAAAAGTTTTATATCTTTTCTGCTGGTGCCAGTTGTGGACTGTGTTCTTTTTCTCGTTGTTTTGGTTATGTCTGCTTTTGGGGCAAATACAACAATATCTATATTACAGTTAATTCTTCTATATATGTTGGTCCCGGCCAGAGCAGAAGCTCGCTCCCTTCTTGGTATTTCTTCAGGTTTTCGAATGGAAATGGCTGGTCTTGCAGGGTATGCAACTGCTCTTGGACTTGCAGGTGCTGCCGTGCAGGGGATAGGTTCTGTTATGCGTGGTGGAAAAAATGCATGGGATATGAATCGCAGGGGGGATATGTACGATGATATTGCAGAGGCAAAAAAACAGCAGCAGAAGAATAATGGTGATGATGAAAATGGACATTCCGGGGATGGAAGAATAGGGGATGTTGTTAATGATCCGGAAGGTCCCTCTGATGGAGGCGGTGGCGGTGGAGTTGTAAATGATTATGGCTCTGCAAGTACTTCTGCGGCAAATGAGACTCTTTCTGGTGCGGCAGAGGGGGCGGCAACATACAATTCAGACAATGATAATGAAACTATGGAGACAGTAGACGTGGATACAGAGGAAAGTGGCAATGCCGCTACGCGAGAAAGCACCATTAGAACAATGGGGGGGAATTACATACCTAACAGTATACTGCGTAAATATGCGAATACCGGTAATTTTCAGGACGGTATGTTTAATATGTTGACCGAGGAACAGAAAGCAGCCTTGTGTCATAAAAAGGCGGAGCAAATGGCAGTTGGTACGGTTCTTAGTGCCATGGGAGGTGTGACTGGTGCAGGCATTGGTTTGGCGGCAACTGTCAGTTCTGGGGGAGGTTTTGGCGGTTTTGGACCAGGAACAGCGATTCGTACAGGAAAGATTGGGGCTGCAATGACTTCTGATATCATAAATTCTGCTAATATAGGACTTCGTGGGGAGGAACGTATGCAGCAAGGGCAGCAGGAAATGATAAATCCTTTAATGGGGCAACAGATGCTTTTGGAACAAACATCTGCTACTTTTGGTGAGGAGGAGTTGGCAGCAGCCAATGCCTTCAGGGAGGCTAACCCTGTTTTTGATGCAGAACTTGCAGGAATGGAATCGTATTCTGATATCGAAGGGTTTGATGACATGTTTGATCAGTGTACTGCTGATTATGCTGCAGCTATCGGAACGCCAAAGCCGTCTGCTCTTCAGATGAACGGGAACGAAGTTTGGCAGGATACGCCGGATGACAGATATCAGTATTTTCGCACGCAAAAAGCTCCGGAATTTTTGACGAAAGCATTTAATCAAAGAGTGGATACTATGACTCCACTTGCAGACAGCAGGAAGAATGAAATGGCAAGGGATCTGATAGGGGATGCGTTTCGTCGTACTGTTTCAAATAATAACTATGGTGGTTTGTCTCAGGATATGCTTGCGCTACAGGGGTACAGTTTCCAGAATGGTTTTAACAGGGTTTCTCCTGACAGTGAAGTGGTGCGTGCTATGGCCAGAGAACGTTTTATGTCTCAAAATCCAGGAATTACATCCGTGATAAACAACCTTTCTGATGTTGAATCAAATGTGAATTTCCAGAATGCGTTTGATTCTTGTGCCGGTGAATGGGCTGGGGTTTTGAATACAGCGAAACCTGAGTATCTGCAGAATGGTTTGGATTCTGTCTGGCAGGATACGCCGGACGACAGATATCAGTATTTTCGCACGCAGAAAGCGGAACCGATATTAAAAAATAGTTTTGGATCTGCATTGGATACAATGGCACCGTTGTCGAATGCTAAATCCAATGAAATCGCAAAGAAGGCGGTTCTTGATGAGTATGCGAAGTCTATTTCCAATGATAATTATGCGGCACTAAAAAAGGATAACTTGGAGCTTTTTGGTTTTAACTTTGAAAATGGATTTGAGCGACTAGGTCATAGTGGGGACTTTAAAGAAAATGACAGTAGTGTGATTGTGTGATAATCGTGTAAAAGCTTCACAATGAACAAATTCGATTGGTTATTGTGAAGCTTTTAAATTCTCTCTTGACAGAACGTATGTTTGATGTTAAAATTCCTAGTAAATTAAAGTGCCAGTGATTTTATGAACCGTCAGCGGCATATGAAAAATTGGCACAGAGTTTTATTTGAGTGATGAGAAAGTTGTCTTAGTGTATATAAGATTCTATTTTTAGTTTGTAATTTCAAAAAATTAAACAATTCGTCTATTTTAAATTTATGGTGGCTACTTTAAATTTATCGTATCGTGTGATATCATACTCATGATGGGGTATGTTGCAGATGCGGACTATCCAACCGTATGTGCGGCGTGTGGAATTGCAGTATTGTTAACTGTTAATACTGCAAAAGGGGTTATGTCCCCGGAAAGTGAGTACCACCATGAAAAAACTGAATACCGTAGCCTTAACTGAAAGCAGACTGAAAGCGCTTGAACATGAAGGAACCCGATCATATTGTGGCGTAAGACGCAATAATCAACGAGTTCAAAATCCTGTTCGTGAAAGACGTGTACTTCCAGTGGAAGGAGGAATCCACGAAGGGGATTATATCCTTTTTAATTATGTGGATGCCAAAATGGGTTGCGGAAAACGTGCGACTGCTGTAGTAACTGGTGTAACCAGAAAATTTCTTATCGTCGATCAGACGGTGAGAGAAGGCGTAAAGATAAGCACCTGTATTCTGTTATCTGACATCCAGGTAGGTATCGTTGTGGTTAAAAAGCTCACTGCTGCTACATATAGTAGTGATTACAACTACGATGAACTTGATGTGTATCACTGGGATGAGGAAAACGGTCAGGAACGTCTTCCGGCATAGCATGTATGGAAACTGGACGAATTATTTAATTTCGTCCAGTTTTTCATTTTAAGGTATCTTTAAAGTATCATTACGAAGTTTTATTTGATTGTAATGACAGTGAAAATAAATGGACTATGAGAGAAGAATATGAAGCGTAGTAAACGACAGTTTCTTGCGAAAATTAAGGAGGTAAAAATGAACAGAATAACTATTAGTGGTAAAACAATCACATGTTCTGGATCTGGAACTAATGTGGTCATCAATAATGGAAGAATTATTGTAGATGGCAAAACAATTCAAGAGTGCAATAGTGGCGATATTAAAGTCATCATCGAAGGAAATGTGAACAAAATTGATTGTAGTGGATCGGTAGAAGTTCACGGTAAATCAGGAAGTATTGTCTGTGGTGGCAGTTGTGAAGTCAGAGGAGATGTTAAAGGAGATATAGACGCAGGCGGTTCAGTAACTTGTGGTAATGTATCAGGTGATGTTAATTCTGGTGGAAGTGTGAGATGTAGAAGATAAGGAGGTTTTCTATGAGATGTGATTTTTGTGATATGGAAGCAGGAAAAAATATGATACATTATAAGGGAAAAGAAATATGTCAGCAGTGTGCTCTTGCGATTACCGGATTTTATCGGAGAGGTCAAGGAAATAAAAAAGAAGCATATAATGGCAGAAATATTTTGTTGCCGCAGCAGCTGTATGATCGTATCAGTGAATATGTGATTGGTCAGGAAGATGCTAAGAAAACTCTTTGTGTAGCAGCTTATATCCATCAATTAAGAATTAGAGGTTTGGTTTCCGAAAATGTTGGAAAGTCAAACATTCTTCTGCTTGGACCTACGGGAAGCGGAAAAACATACATGGTGAATTCGTTAGCAAAGGCGCTGGGTGTTCCGTTTGTGTCTATTTCAGCGGCCAGCTTGACAGAGGCGGGATACGCTGGAGAAAGTGTCAGTGGAGTGATTCAGCGGTTGTATGCAGCTGCGGGTGGCGAGATTGAAAAAGCAGAAACGGGGATTGTGTTTATAGATGAAATTGATAAATTGTGTGTGCGTGGGACAAACACAAAGACTGTTGGTGTAACGGGCGTACAGCAAGAACTTCTTACTATGTTAGAGGGAACTGAGATTGATGTTGATCCCCAATTTATGACGATTGGCATTCAGACTAGCGGAACGCAGAGGATGATTAATACGTCGAAAATTCTTTTTATTTGTGGAGGGGCGTTTCCGGAGCTGGAGAATATCGTTGCTTCTCGTATGGACTGTGGCAACCGAATCGGTTTTGGTGCTCATCCTGAGGAAAAAGGCGAACGGAGGGATATTTTGAGCCTTGTGGAGAATGAAGATCTTGTCCAGTTTGGAATGATTCCGGAACTGATTGGAAGGCTTCCGGTAAAATGTGCTCTTTCTGCGCTGAGCTTGGAAGAGATGAAGAAAATATTGTGTGATTGCAAAGGTAGTGTGATTTCTCAGTATCAAGAACTGTTTTATGCCTGTGGAGTAAAACTTGAAGTTTCTGAGGATGCTGTTGGGGAGATGGCAAAAAAAGCGAAGAGTAGTAAAACGGGGGCTCGTGCATTAAGGAGCGTGGCAGAAGAAACATTTCATAGACTGTTGTTTGAAATTCCGGGGAGATCTGATATTCAAAAACTGATTGTTACGAAAGAATTTGTGTGCGGAGAAGATGACGTGATGGTGGTAAAGAAGATGACGGCAGTGAGTGGTGTATAAGAA
>ULUE01047285.1_pt1 | contig 10279 bp, 4 predicted proteins | sample 1958211 | NCBI WGS metagenome assembly ULUE01 (sample SAMEA4835752, study PRJEB28245) | human gut metagenome | biome: gut microbiome; material: fecal sample | place: Denmark | collected 2008 | reverse complement strand
CGGCGGCGCTCGCCGTACCAAGAAGAAGCACCGCGGACTGACGGTGTTCCAGCTCAAGGTCATCGGCGCTGTGGCGTTGGCTCTGTCAGCTGGTAGCACCACCATTGTGCCGCTGTTTTTCGGTTCCGACGTCAATAATATGACGTCGCTGACGGCGATGGTCTTAAGCGAGGTCGTATCTTGGTTTGCTATTCCGATTTACGCGTGGCTGCTGGTGCAGGGTTTCCGTGAAACACATAGTCGCGTCGCGTACGGCCTGCAGCTGTTCATCCTCGCCGTGGTGTGTGAGGTGCCGTACGACCTCTGCACGTCGCATAAGGCTTTCGATTTTGGCTCGCAGAACCCTGTTTTCGGTCTGTTCATCGCGTTCGTTGTGCTTGCCGTGTTGGATTGGGTGGCGGCGCGCTACCAGAAGTCAATGAAGATTGTGCTGTCGGTCGGTCTGGTGTTGATCGGACTGTTGTGGGATCTGCTGCTGCGCGTCGGCCTGCGCCAGCATATGATGAGCGTCGGCTCGGTGACGCTTGGTTTCGTGCTGATTTTCACGTTGATGCGCCAGCATGAGAATTCGATGATGTTCACTGCCGGCCTGTTTGGCGCGGTGATGATGATTATGCCTGGCATTGGCGTTGCATTCGTGCATTATTACAACGGCGAGTTGGGTTATAAGCGGCAGTGGACGAAGTGGGCTTTTTACGCGGCTTATCCAGTTATTTTGATATTTTGTGCTATTGGTGCAACATTAGCGTGATTTTTGACAACGTTCGCAGTATAATAGTAGCAATATGGGAGAGCATTGCCGCTCGGGCAAGTGTTTCCAAGGCTGGGAACGTTTGTGATTATGATGCAGAAACCGCAAAGGGGTTGAGAGATGGATAGAGCAGGCATTCGCGAGGTGGCCAAGGCCGCGGGTGTGTCGATTTCCACGGTGTCGCGCGCGTTCACGCGTCCGGAACTGGTGTCCGAACGTACACGTCGCAAGGTGCTGGAAACTGCCGACAAGCTTGATTTCAACATCTCCCGTTCCGCCACGTCGCTGAAATCCGGCCAATCGTACCGTGTGGCGATGCTGATGAATGAAGAGATCACTAGCTGGTTCAATACGGAAGTGTTCGCTGGAATCGAATCCGTCATGCATAATGCCGGGTATGACGTATCGCTGTTCCAGCACGTCGACACCGCCGAAAACCGCCGCGACTTCTTCACGAATCTGCCGGTCCGCCGCAACGTGGACGCCGTATTCGTAACGTCGTTCGGCGTGGGTCCGAAGGAAATCCAGCAGCTCAAACGCATCCACGTGCCGATCATCGGCATCAATACGCCGACGCAAAGCGGCTTCGACGCCACCATCTCCATCGACGATGAGGACGGCATGTTCACCGCCGCCCAGCATCTGATCAATCTGGGGCACAAGAATATCGTGTACGTGTGCTCCGATGCGGTCGATTCCATTAATTCCTCCATCGATGCGCGAGGACAGGGCTTCATCCGCGCCTGCAAGACGATGGGGGCCTCCCATGACTTCAAGTGGCGCGTCGTCTCTGTGCCGCGTGGCAAGACCTTCGCCGACTCGGCGTTGACCGCGCTGCTTGCGTTGGACGAGTTCCCGGACGCGATCTGCTGCCAGATGGATATGATGGCGATTCCGCTGGTGTTGCGTTTGGAACGTTACGGCCACCACACGCCGAGTGACTATTCGATTATCGGCTTCGACGATTCGCCGTACGCCGACACTGTGAACCTGACCACCATGCGCCAGGATCCGTATGCGATGGGTCGCGCGGCCGCACAAAAGGCCATGAAGCTTATCGAAGGCAAGCCGCTTGAGAACGCGCATGAGATTGTGCGCGCCCAGCTCGTACTACGCGGCACCGATTCCGTGTACGGCACTGGCCGCTGAGAGCCGAGTCTCATTACCCTTCCGCAGCCCGTCAATGCCGACGGGCTGATTGTGATGGCCTGGGGTGGATTGATAAGGGATACCCCCACTGTAGTCACGGTGTGTGGCATACGTTTTCAGGAAAAAAAATGAAACAATTTGCAGTGATGTGTTTCATGACACGCCAATCGGGGGCTGATGAATGATGAATTTCATTCAATGATCAGCATGTGTTTTTTGATTTTGCAATCGTTGACAAACCGTTGAATATCAGGCTTTAAAGCGTTGTCCCCGTGAGAGGGGACGAAAAAACGTATCGGGGGAGGGGGTGTGGGTTCTTTTTGTTTCATTTTGTTTTCATAACTGCAAAGGTTGTCATAGTAAACCGTAGGTCAGAGAAAAAGGGAAAACAGAGGTTTCCGGCTGTGTTGCCGGAGATGGGAACAGCGCAGAAGTTATACGTAAAACAGAAGTGATAACGGCATTATGCAAAGGATATCAACCCTCGAGTTGAGGGACTCAGAAGGGTGAACACTTTGCGGATAGGGGACAAGATGAGGCAATGGCGTAATGGTGTCGGCAACGCACCACGACACTATGCAGGAACGCGATCGGCAACCGGTCGCGTGCTTTCGCGTACCCGCTCCCTGACCGCCGCCGCCATAGCGGTAGCCATGATGGCCACCGTAGCAGTAACTTCCCTCCTCCCCACCTACAATGCCAAAGCTGACGAAAGTCGCAATGACGGCGCAATCTGCACACCTACCACAGAACCGTTAGGCGATCAGACCTCCGGCAGCGGTAACGATGAAGGTATCGCTACTTTCGTTGGCGGTGACATGTATGTAGGTGGCAAGAAGTCGGGCATTACTTCTGCCAATAACAACAATGCGCCTGAGGGTTCTTACGCTGTTGAGGCCGAAGGCTTGACCGCTGTGAACGGAAAGCTTTTGCTTCATCCAATGAAGCAGGCTTGGAACATCTGGAATGAGGATAAGGATGGCTCATTCAATCGTTCGCGTGGTTTTCGTTGGGGCATCGTCGGTTTTGGTTCGCAGTTCCGTCCGAAGGACGGTTCGACTGTGCTTTCGGTCGGTGGCAATAGCACCAATTCCGAGTTGAATTGGTTCGGTGGTGCTCAGGGCTGGACGGATGACGCTAATCAGGGATCCAGCTGGCTTGGAACCGGAGCGGGGAATGGCGCTACCGGCGAGACGAATGACCATAACTTTAACGCGAACATTGCTGGTAATCAGACCACAGTGCAAAGCCGCAACACTTGGAAGAACGGTGAACAGTATTCCGTGTACGACATGGGCGGCAACGGCAAAGTCAACTGGAATCAGAGCAACACCGTTATTTCCGGAGTGAAGAACCCCTCGACGGGTTCGGATTACACATATTCCGAATATAAGAATTATGTGACTACGCTGTCTGACAAGCTCGCGAAGATTTCCTCCAGCAACACTGTTACGAAGGGCAATGAGGATAATTACACAGGCAAACGTTATTCATACAGCTACAACACTTACGCAAACAACGTTTACCGGTTCGATATTGAGAACAACTCCCGTCAGACGGAAATCACGCTGACCGGCGATGGCAAAGACGAGTTGCAGGTGTTCAATTTAGACGCATCAATGCTGAATAGCATTGGTGATGCCGGCGTGGTGTTCAACTTCAAGAACATCTCCGACAATGCTTCGGTCGCCATCAACATCAACGGTAATGGCAATGATGTGAAGTTCCGTAATGGCTGGCAGTTCAAGTGGAACGACGTTGATATCTCCGACGGCTACGTCATGATGAATTCGACGGGCACAAACCGCTACAACAATACGCATGGGCAGGAGTACGTCAAGCGCGCAAGCCAGCTGATGTGGAACTTCTATAACACCAATACCCTTACGATTCTTGGTGGTAAGGGGTCGGGGCGCATCAACACCGGCTGGTACAAGGATCAGAAGCATGGCGACAAGGAAGACTGGTATGGCGTCAATGTAACTGATGATCCGTCTGCCGCATGGATGGGTTCCGTTATGGTAACGGGCAATGATTTTGGTGCCAAGGGCAATTTCCAGTCGCATGTCTCCACTAATGGTCGTGTGTGGACTACTGGCGATTTTGAAATGTACAACAAGGATGTCGTTACCACAAACAGCGGCAATTTCGTCAACGCCGAAGGCAAATATTCCACCTCTGCAGTGGATATGGATCAGGAACGTCATAACCTGTCTTGGTATGGGCAGATGACCACCTCCTGCGCCGCAATCAAGTGGGATAAGGTCGATGCCGAGGGCAAAGCCCTGAAAGGTACTTCGTGGACGGTGTACGGCACGAGGGATAATGCCGTGAATGGCACGAACTCCATCACCACGGTTGCCGATGGCGGCTGGAATGATGCGGATGATGCGAATAACGGTAGCGTCACTTTGGGCAGTCTCGCAAAGAAGGCCACATACTACCTGAAGGAAAGCGGTACCGGCAGCAGCCAGTATGCGTTGAACACGAACATCTATCGCATCGTCACGCACGACAGTACGGATACTGTTTCAACCATCGACAAGGTGTACGATGCCGACGGCACTGAAATCACCGATGACACCGCCAAGCAGCTGAACAATGGCGCTATTGTCAACAAGAATTCAGGTACGTCCATCGCATGGTCGAAGGTCGATGGCACTGACGGAAGCACGTTGCTCGCGGGTTCCACTTGGGAATTGACCAAGAAGGGCGATCCCGACCAGTCGTGGACCATTACGGACGATGATTCAGGCAGCGAGGTTGCGGGCATCAAGGTCACGGTTAATGGGCAGGAAGTCACTTCGTGGCGCTTTACCAATTCGACTCCTGCAAGCATCACCTACGTTGCCGTGGATAAGGATGGCAAGGAGCTCGCCACGAAGGTGCAGTGGAGGTCCGAGGATCCGGCCATTGCCACCATTGCCAATAATGGCACGCAGCTGCAGCCGAACAGCAGCGGCTTCACGAACATCGTGTTCACGGCAGGCGACAAGACCGTGACATTCCCCGTTACGGTAAGCGGTGTAACCGTGGAAAGCTCCGTGAGCATCGGTAACTATACCGAAGGCCAGAAAATCAGCCTGGAACAAGGTAAGACCATGACGCTGACGGCTACCGTGGCACCTGAAGGCAACACGGTGAACTGGTCTTCGAGCAATACGGATGAGGTTTCCGTAAGCCCCTCAACCGGTACTGCTGTTACGGTAACCGCTAAGAACGCGACTTCAGGCTATGTGACCATCACTGCCACCGAGCAGCGTAGCCAGAAGAAAGCCACCCTGGAAATTAAGGTGACAAAGCCTGCTGCGACCACCACCACTGTGTATTTCAAGATGCAGGATGACTTCAACCAAAATAACGGTCAGAAGCTATTTCTGGAATGGAAGTACGCCAATGGAAGTTGGCCTGCAGACAAGGGCGATCAACCGAACCGAAAGCAAATGACCACCGCAAGTGGGTGTGGCGAATACGTCTCCTACACCATCAATTCGGTGATGCCATCTGATGCCATCTTCCGAATTCGCAGGGATAAGGCTAACTGGACCACTCCTCAATCCTTCTATCGCCCGAATACCGATGGCGGATACTCGTTCAACGGTGGAGACGTGGTGACGCTGGAAAGCAACACTAACGTGTATTACAGCGCACCTTCCGGCTGCACGGTGACCAGCGCATATGTGGAGAATCGCTCCCATCGTTCCACGGTGAAGAACGCGGTGTTCTATGACCAGCCGGTGGTCCGCGCTATTACCAATACGACTGCCAAGGCAGCTGACACGCGGCAGGATGAGGATCCGAAGGGCGGCCAGTTCAAGGTGTCCGACCTTACGAATGGCACCTACACGCTGAAGGAAACCAGCGCCCCGAACGGTTTCGATGTCAGTAAGACGAAGACTTACACCATCGTTATTGAGAATGGGCAAGTCACGAGTTCCGGTCTTCCTAGCGCGGGCAACATTGAGAACTCGCGTCTTACCGGTACGGTGAACTGGAAGAAAACCGACGAGACTGACACCAACAAGCTGCTGGCCGGTTCCGAATGGAAGCTGTACAAGACTAGGAACTTCTCGTGGGATAACGGCAACGCGGTTTATACCGAGACCGGCAGTACTGATCCGGTCGCAACCATCAAGGATTGCGTGAACAGCAGCGAGAAGACCTGCTCCGCGCAGACGGGACAGTACACGGATCGTGACGGCGAAGCCGGTAAGTTCTCCATCGCTGGTCTTGAGTGGGGTGAATACCAGTTAATCGAGTCCAAGGCTCCTGACGGGTACAACATCGATACGACTCCGCACGTGTTCCGCATCGGGCCGGCCGAAGGCGCGAACGTGAAAGGCACGTGGTACACGTCTTCCGGTTTCAACCCGGAGACTACCGCCGACTATCAGAAGTCTGCCGCATTCACCGTTGACGGTGGTTCCATTACCAACACCCCCGGCGTCGTTCTGCCTGGTACAGGCGGCGAGGGAGTAAACAAGATGTACGCTGCGGGATTCCTCGCAGTGGCGATTGCCGTGGCCGGTCTGGCCTTGAGCCTCAGGAGGCGGCAATGATGAACTCGTCTAGGGGAAGGGGGCTGGACCGTAGCGACCCAATGCCCACTAGGCAATAACTGAACACACATAACTGAAGATTCAAGATTTCAAACAAGAAAGAAAGGGAGAACAATGAATAAGGTTCTCAGAGGCCTCGTCGCTGTGGCAGCCACCGCGGCAATGGCGGTCGCGCCGGTTTCGCCGGTGCCTCCACCGCTATGGCAGTAGATGGAAATACCGTTAATGTGACGGTTCCAGGTGCCGAGTCGAATCTGAACGGTCACGCTTACACCGCATACCAGATTCTTTCTGGTACTCAGGCCACGTCCGGTGGCGCGCTTGGCGATGCTGAATGGGGTACTGGTATTAATGACGCTGCCTTCCTGAAAGCGTTGAAGGCTGATACTACTATCGGCGAATATTTCACGAAGGTGACCGACGCCAAGGGTTTCGCGGAGACGCTTAGCAACACCGACAACTTCCCAGCCGACGGTGCTAATACTCGTCTCGTTGCCAAGATTGCCATGAAGCACACGCAGGGCGCCGGCACCGCTCTTGCTGCTGGCAGCAGCACTCAACTGGACAAGGGCTATTACCTGATTGTCGATTCCACTACCGATGGACAGACCGTGTACAACCCGGCTGTGCTCGCCATCACCAGCGACATCGAAATTAAGGACAAGACCGACGTTCCGACTCTTGAGAAGAAGGTCCAGGAGAACAAGAAGGATGCCACTGGCGATACCGCTTATGGCTCCAAGTTCAACGATGTGGCCGACTACAACATCGGCGACGAAGTTCCGTTCCACCTGATCGGTTTTGTGCCGGACATGAGCCAGTACGAGACCTACACCTACAAGTTCACCGATACCTTCGATAAGGGCTTCGATGCAGTGGATACCTCTAATGTCAAGGTCTATCTGTCCAACGATAAGAAGCTTGATCTTGAAGGCGAAAGCGTGGATACAGATATCACTTCGTACTTCTCCGGTACAAACGGCAGCATCCAGTACACCCCTGCTACTGAGGCACAGGGGGAGACTGCGGGAACCAAGGCAACTCTGACGGTCTCTACCAAGGACTTGAAGAAGGCAGCCACCTACAGCAAGGAACAGCCACAGTATGTGATTGTATCCTACACCGCCAAGCTGAACGCAAACGCTAAGATCGGTCTGCTGGGCAATGTGAATGAGGCCTACCTTACTTACTCCAACAAGCCTGATCAGTCCGGCACTGGTGACAACAACACCAACGACACTCCTCACGATAAGGTCATCGTCTTCACCTACGGTCTCGACGTCACCAAGGTTGATTCCAAGAATACCGAAACGAAGCTGAAGGACGCCGAGTTCAAGCTGAAGAATTCCGATGGCAAGTGGGCCACCATTACGGATGGAAAGGTTACTGGCTGGGCAGATACTGAGCTGCAAGGCTCTGTTCTGAAGTCTGACGGAAGCGGCAAGTTCAAGGTCGAAGGTCTCGACGATGGCGAATACACCCTGAAGGAAACCAAGGCTCCGGCAGGCTACAACCTCCCGGCCGATGGCTTCTCCGTGACGCTGACGGCAACTACTGCGAACAACCAAGCTTGGGATGGAACTGCTACCAAGGCTCTGACCAACCTTGCCGTCAAGGTCGGTCAGACTGGTGGCACTGGCGACGTCACCACTGGTCTTGGTGCAATCACTATCAAGAACACTCAGGGCTCCTCCCTCCCGTCCACCGGTGGCATGGGCACCGTGCTGCTGTACGTGGCTGGTATCGCCGTGTTCGTGCTTGCTGGCGCGACCCTGGTGATGGCTCTGCGTCGTCGCAATGCCTGATCCTCCGGATTCCATAAGAATCTGAAGTAACCATGCGAAACCCGTGAGCCGCGTTGACGCAAGTCAGCAGCGGCTTACGGGAATCGCAATACATAATTTAAAAACTAAAAATTAAATAATAACTGAACCCACATATGCTGGGCTGGACCACCTCAATCCCTTGTACACTGCCTAATTTTCTTGAGTATCCAGCCTGGCTCCATATATTTTCCGGTTTGCCGTTGGGGGCGAATCAAACATGCTTACTTTCCAATCCACAGAAGAGGGGTCGGCAATGAAGGAACGCACGATCGCAAGCCGCGTCATCGCCGCATGCTGCGCAATCGCCGCCACATTCGCCGCGGCAGCCTGTGCATTCACTACTCGCGATGCCGTCGCGGCGCCAACAACAGACTCTGCCAGCGGCAGCATCGCCATTTCTTACCAACATAAAAGCTCGGACTCCGAAACTGGCGACGATTCTACCAACTTCGCCATTTCGGACGCCAGCTTCAACCTCTACAAAGTCGGGCAGATCCCGGCAAGCGGCGGCGCCACCTTCGAACCCGTCGCACCGTTCACCGACTCCACCGCCTACCCCGTCGACTGGTCGAAGATGACCGGCAAGGACGCGCAGGTGTGGCGAGACATGGCCAACACGCTCGCCGGACTCATCGCGGTGAACCAACCCGACGCCACGGCAACCGGCGTCACCAACACCTCCGGGCATCTGACCTTCACCGGACTGTCCGACGGCTTGTACCTGGCCGTGTCCGACAGTGTTGACGTGAAGGTCACCAACGCTTCCGGAAAGAACCAGACATGGACGTGCTCTTCCGGCAGCATGCTCGTCGCAGTGCCCGAAGACGGCGTCTCCGGCGGGTCGCGTGTGCTGAGTATCGAACCGAAAACCGAATGTGTGGCGCAACCGCCGAAAACCGTGGAACGCACTGTGCGCAAAATCTGGAATGACCGGAACAATTCCGACGGCAAGCGTCCTGAATCCATCACCGTGAAACTCCTGCGCGACGGCGAGCCCGTGGAGAACGTGAAGCTGAACGAGTCCAACAAGTGGACGCATTCGTGGACGGATCTCGACGCGGACCACGAATGGACCGTGGTCGAAGCGGCGGTGCCCGACGGCTACACCACCATCTCCGATGTGGAAGGCGACTCCACTGAAATCACCAACACGCACACGCCACCCACCACGCCGGACCAGCCGCACACCGGCGCCGACGTGCAGCAGGCCGCTTGGATTGCCGTGGCCATCTTGGGCGCGGGCTTGGTGCTGCTGATCGTTGCCAAGACGGCTTTGCGGAAGCGGGCGTAGCATAAATAACGTGACGGATGAATCGGACGCCAAACCAGCTGCGCAAGTCGAATTGGATGCGCAGGTTAAACCGGGTGCCAAGCATAAGAAATCGAATGCGCTGCTCAATGTGATGATTGCCATCTCCGCAATCGCCATGATCGGCGCGCTGGGCCTCATCGCGTATCCGACATTCAGCGACTGGTGGAACCGCATGCACCAGTCATACGCCGTAGCAGGCTACGTGGAACAAACCAAAGACATGTCCGGCGCCGAACGCAAGGCCATGCTGAAAGCGGCGCACGAATACAACGAACGGCTCGCCGCGAACGGCGATCGGTGGCACATGACCGACGCGCAGAAGCGCGAATATGATGAAACGCTCGACGTGACCGGCACCGGCATCATGGGATACGTGACCATCCCGCGCATCAAAGTGAAACTGCCCGTCTATCACGGCACAAGTGACGGCGTATTGCAGATCGCCGCCGGACATTTGGCCGGCACATCGCTGCCCGTAGGCGGAGCGACCACGCACGCGGTGGTCTCCGGGCACACCGGCCTGCCGTCCGCCCGGTTGCTGACCGGCTTGGACGAGCTGCAAAAAGGCGATACCTTCGCATTCCACGTGCTCGACGAAACCTACACGTACCAAGTGGACCAGATCTCAGTGGTGCTGCCGAGCGAAATCAGCAAGCTGAATATTGAGTCCGGGGCCGATTAC
>ULUE01058532.1_pt1 | contig 10337 bp, 19 predicted proteins | sample 1958211 | NCBI WGS metagenome assembly ULUE01 (sample SAMEA4835752, study PRJEB28245) | human gut metagenome | biome: gut microbiome; material: fecal sample | place: Denmark | collected 2008 | reverse complement strand
GACCACCGTATTGTAATACCCTATAATGCCTTGAAACCCGCTAAATTACAAGCTTTAGGAACATATCGAGACTTGTGTTTCCGCGGTCAAACACGATGTGGTCAACGACATTCCGCATCATGTTTCCTTTCTGGACGTAACCTGCGGAATCATCCTGTAAGACTGTAAGCAGAGCAGAAATGTTCTGCTTCATTTTTTTGTCCATTTCTTCTTTAGACATGTCGGTGTTTGAAATCGTCAGCAGTTTGATATTTTTTTCAATGGCTGCACGTTCTTTTAAGAGCGCGGCTTTGTTCGCTTTGTATTCCTCTAATGAGTCAATCTCATTCAAATAGGCGGCTTTGATCCGCTTTTCTTTATTTTCCACTTTTTGTAACTGCTTTTCAAGATCCGCGAGTTTGGAGTCTGCATCAGCGGAGGCAGAGGAGATTACCGTATAAACGATTGCAGGAGAGTGCAGGATGCTTTCCAGATATTCAATCACCATTTTTTCAATGGGGTGGATGCCTATGTAGTGCGATTCGTTGCAAAATCCCTTTGTGTATTTCCAGCATTGGAAACCTCTGCTGTTTTTTGTACCGGAATATGCCAGCGTGCCACCGCAGGAGGAGCAGATCAGCAGGCCACTCAGCCAGTGTTTGGCGGTGGATACATCTCTGGACTTTGCTTTTCGCATATTCATGGCAAGGTGTTTTTTGATTTCTTCCAGTGTGGCTTTATCCCACAAAGGTTCCCAGTTGCCTTTGGTGTATATAACTTCATCTGCCGGTTTTAGTTGTCGCCCTCGGTCCGTATAGTTCCACCGGGAGATACCGGCATAAAACGGATTTTCCAGTACATAGCGCACGCCGCGAGCATCCCAGAGGTTTCCATGTTTCGTGCGGTAGCCATGCTCGTTGAGTTTTCGCGCAATCTGCAGCAGCGAAGAGCCAGAGAGCAGTAGATCTTTCATCATGATCGGGATCTGTATGGTTTTCGGATCTTTTTCCGGAGGCTTTTTATTGCCCGGGGACTGGTAGCCGATCGGGGCATCCCCTTGATAATGTCCACGCAGCGCATTTTGTGTCATGCCGCGCATCACTTCCCCGGAGAGGCGGATGGAGTAGTATTCGTCCATCCACTCGATGATCCGCTCGATCAGGGAGCCAAACGGTCCGTCGATAAGTGGCTCGGACACGCTCACCACATCGACGTTGTTCTTTTTCAGGAGTGATTTGTACACAATGGATTCCTCCTGATTCCGGGCAAAACGGGAGAATTTCCACACGATGATCGTATCGATCGGATGCTCTTTGGACTTCGCCAGTGCAATCATCTGTTGGAACGCCGGGCGTTTGTCTGCTTTCCGGCCGGAGATCCCGTTGTCTTGGAAAATATATTCCATGGGGATATCGGTGTGGTTGGTTTTCGCATAATCCATCAGCAGACGAAGCTGCGCATCCGGAGAAAGTTCTTCCTGCTTGTCGGTGGATACACGGATGTAGATCGCGCCGGTTTTGCGTTCAGATAAGGTTTCTTTCATGGCATATTACACCTCTTTCTCTATAGTGTATGTTTTTGGGTACAAAAATAACAGCCAGCGTGGAACGGGTGTTCCGCTTGCATAGCTGCTCCGAGAATGATACAATATGCTTGTCTAGGGCATTGTATCTTCGGAGCAATGTTGACCGCTCTGGTGTTCCAGCACTGGAGCGGTTTTTATATTAAATTATTTATTAGAAGAACTTTTAATTATTCCTAAATTCTTCAAATCATCGACATTGAATAAAAACTTTTCTCCGTCCCATTTGTAATGCAATTCTGTTCCATAAATTACATCTATTTGTGGAGATGAGGGAATATCTTTTAAGTAATAAGATGGTACCATTCCATCCAGACTATCAGATGAATCTCCAGAAATATAAATCATATCACTTTTATCAGTGGAAAAGTCTACATTATAATATTTTGAGAGATCTTTCTCACTCATCCACGGAGAAGATACAGTAATTTTGCAATCGATTTCGCAAATATACCCGTTTTCTTTAAAACTACCTGTAATTGTAGCTTTGCCTGGGGAAATCGCTGTAACAACTCCCTTTTTTGAAACTGTAGCAATTGACGAATTGGAAGATTTCCAAGTTATTTTCTTGTTTGTTCCAGCAATTTTTAATTGGACAGTTTCTCCCGAGGACAGTGTTTTCTTGTCATAATTGATTACTGCTATAGGCTCATCATAAAGTGAATCGTTTTTACTATTAGAATTTATATCTTTATCGTATATTATGTCTTCTCCATATATTACATCAACTTCTGTTTTATATTTTTTCTTCCCAATGGTTGCTGTAATAACTACATTTCCACCCTTTTTTCCAGTTACTACACCTTTACTATTAACAGATGCTATTTTTGGATTGGAAGATTTCCATTTTACCTTTGAACTGTTTTTATGACCAACGACATATAGTGGCAAGGTTTCTCCTCGTTGGATTTCATAATAGACATCAGCATTGATTACATAATGTTTTTGAGCAGCAGAAGCTGTTGAAGGTTGAATTGAGCACATTATAAGGACAAGTGCAATTAAAAGAATTTTAAACTTTTTCATAATATAAGCCCCTTTCTAATTGTTATTTATATAATTCAAGCACACCAAGTGGCTCAAAATATATCAAATAGTTGTTCTGTTTAGTATATAAACCATACTTTTCGTGAAAATAGTCCAAGCATTCTTGCAAAAATTCTTCTGTTACTTCCAGATGTTCTGCAATTTCATATCTGCTTCTGCATCCGCATTTATATGAATCAATCAGATCATTAAGAGAGAGTAGTTTGTGGTATGCCCAGATCCGGGCGCGCCGTTCCTGCTTTCGGTTTGCAGTGGCGGTCTGATCCATAATATTCCCGACTGTTGTGTAGTGGTGTCCAAGTTCTTCGGCAAGCACACATTTCTTTTCTGTTTCAATCATATCTTCTTTGATTGCAATACGATTACCTTTTATCCGCCCCTTATTGGCTCGGAGTGGCTTTTCTTTTGTGATTAAGCAATTATTGTCTGCTTCTATTAGTAAATCATTGTATGTAAGCAAATATATCACCTCAAAGTAATCTTACAGAAAATAATGTCCTATAAAAAGGACTGTTAGAATTGCTCGTTGTTCATAAGGTCATCATCGTGTTTCTGATCATCACTGGATGAATTATCAATGTGATGAGCTGCGTTAGGAAGTGCAAAAAAGTCATCTGCCTTCATATAATCTTGCCATTTACCATTCTTATAGATTTGAACATATCCATTTTCTGGAATCAGTGATATTTGCCCTTCTACAAGTCTGGAATCTCGGCGGTATTCTCTGTCAATAACTTCTGATACATATTTTTGACTATCGCTATTAAGAGCGCGATATTTTTTAATCATATTTTTTTCTGGTAAAGAGAGGTCATCATCTGATGCGTTCAAAAGATAATTTGGTGTGATTCCCAACACTCCACATAGTAATTCTATTGTATCTGGATCGGGTCTATTTTTGTCGTTTTCCCAATCACTGATGGAGTTATGCTTTGCCCCGACTTCTGTAGCTAATTCCTTTTGAGTCATTCTTTTGGCATTTCGTGATTGTCGTAATTTTTCTCCAAATGTCATTAAAATCACCTCTTTCATTTATATAAGCAAGTATATCATTACGTTTCGAATTTGTAAATGAAAATTCCGAAAAAGTCGAAAAAACATATTGACACTTCGAAATAATCGTAGTAGTATAATAACAACTTCGAAAATATCGACATGAAAGGAGGAACTTCGAATTTGGAAGTTGGAATGAAAATCAAAGAGTATTTGGATACAAATGGAATTTCTCAAGCACATGTTGGAAGGGAGGCTGATATAAATTTGGTCAAGTTGAACATGGCGCTAAATGGAAAAAGGAGAATGACATTTGATGAGTATTCAGCGATTTGTTATGTGTTAGGTTTAAATACGGATTATTTTCTGAAGCCACGCATGCCGGACAAAAAATAAGAGGGGAGATGATCAAACAATGAGTAAGAAGAAATCTGAAAACGGAAAAGTTCTTATTTCAGAACGGATAATTAACATTGGCGAATTAGAAGCCTTTATCAGAAGCGCATACATGGACACCGTAAGAGCCCGGACATTAGTGGAAGACGGGAGAGCGGATACAGAGCAAATATTGAGCTATCTGCAATCAATCCAGTTGGCACTTTTAAATGCAAAGGATTTTAACTTCTTTCTTGAAAGAAGAAAAGTCATTGTGAATAGCCATCCACATCGGGATTAACAGTCTGCTTGAATTCATTGAGATAGTGGCAACCAGTTGGGTATGGACAGCGCATGAGGACGTAGTTTTTACTCTGTTTGTTCATAGGTAGCCTACTGTTTTCAATGATAGGACAAGTAGAACGTTGAAAAGTAATTTCAGTTGATGAATCTTGAATTTTGTAATAGCCAGTCAGTGTAATAATTTCATCCCAATAAGGGCATTTAATGGTTTTACCGCAGGTGGTAAGTGTCATGGAATGTAATCTCCTTTTGAGTGATAAAAATAGATTAACATTTTCAAAATAAAAATTCAAGTGTTCAAAATGTGAATGAATTGTATTTAAGAAAGGAGATGAGAGAGTGTGGATTTCAAGAAAAAGATGGAAGGTGCTTGAAAAAAGAATTGCTGACCTTGAAAAGCAAGTTCAAAGCCAGCAGAAATGTATTATACATCCTTCAATAATTGCTGACTGTTTGAGTCAGAGGGTTCAAGAACGCATGTCAGCAATAAGACGAATGCATATGAAGGAGACATACACAGACGAACAGAAATCGCCATCAACGAATGAGGTCCAGTTAGCTATGGATTGCACAACACAGCACATTAGAGAGTTTTTGGCACAATCGACAAACGGAGAGATCGCGGATCTGGGAAAAGTGTGCGGTAACTGTGAGATATGGGAAGCAGGAAGATGTAAAGATTTTGACTGGCTCAAAAACCTTGATCCGATCATAAGCCAGTCAAGCGTAAAAATATCGGTGTGCAATGCAGGGGACACTAATCGTGGATAGCAACAGGAAGACTGTTATACGCGGAACATCCACCATATTGATCTTTTAAATCAGGTGGACATTCATCACACATGGGACATTCATACGACATTTTCTTGTAGTTTTTCTGTAGAGTTCCCATAACAGGTACATAACAATAGTCGACCGATATCTGTTGGGATCGTTTGGTATAAGGACAATTTACATCAATTATTTTGATCATCCGGAATATCTCCTTTCATAATACTCGGACGCGGCAACGTCCTGTAAGGAGATTATATCACAAATGGAAGATTCAGAAAATTAAGAACCGCGTACAGGCACAGTTAATAACCTATTAACAGGAGGTGGGCTTATGGCAAGATATCCAAAGAAAGCTACATATAGAACCTTTGTGATCGATTCTAAAACCGGTGAATGGAAACAAATTGATCCCAAGGATATACCTCAGAACAAAATTGATGAGTTGTGTGACAAGTTTGCGCTTGGCGCAGGTTATAAGCGCGTAGAGTAGCCACTGCGGTGGCTGTGCGGACAAGCTAAAGGAGAAAAGCAGATGAGAAACAAAGTATTTACAGCCGGAGTTGCGGTTATGGTGATTGTCGGTGCAGTTATAACATTTGCAGCATACACATTGGAGCGGCTGGAAAGTGAACGTCGTGAAACTGAGCGTCGTATACAGCAGCTACGGAAAGTCAGGAAAGGAGAAAAATGCACATCAGTGAAATAAAGCGTATGTATCCGCAATATCCGAATGAAGCTTCGAATCTCACGTACCCGCGAAAGGAAAAGAAAAATGATGGGGATTTCAAGGAAGTGTTGGATGTGGAAATAAAAAAGATGGAATCAGCCGACCAAAGCAATGATTCCATCTAATTGGGGGGGTGTTTCTCTCTCGGGAAACAAAAGAAAAATAAGCATTAAAAATGCTATGCTATTATTTTACAAAAAATATATTTAATGTGCAAGTGGAAAATATGAATTTAAGTCAGATTGAATCCCTTGTAAGTGCGTATTTGCACTGCAAGGATGCAGAAAAGATTCTGAATAATGCAGGATCATTTATTTACACAGAGGCAGCGTGTCCACTTATGGACGAACCGATGGAGCAGATCTATGCGGTGCTGATAGACGGGCAGGATGATGAGACAGCGGACTGGATCTATGATCTGCTGCAAAAAGGTGAAGCAAAGGCAATCTATGATCTGCTGCAAAAAGGTGAAGCAAAGGCAATCTATGATCTGCTGCAGGAAGGAGCCGACAATGGAAACGATCCCGGATAATTATGATTTCTTCCGGATGCATGAGGATGAGCAGGACAAATGGCTGGAACAACGGCCGGTGTGTGTCTGCTGCGGTGATCATATTCAGGATGATTATTGTTATGACGTTGGCGGAGAAATCTACTGTGAAGATTGTATGGTTTCATGCTTCCGGAAGGTGGTGTGATGTATTACAGACCCTGCCCCTATTGTGGGGCACATCTTGATCCGGGTGAATCATGTGACTGCCTGGAAAAGAAAAAGGAGAACAATAAAAACATCCTTGCAGCATATAGAAGTGGCAGGGATGGACAGATGGAAATGAAGTTGGAGGATATGATGTATGGCACTTAAATCGTGGGAAGAAATGCGCAAAATTGACGTAACTCCATATTGCCAGGAACGGGATGGAATGACGTATCTCAATTGGGCAAAATGTATTGATTTGCTGCATGAGAATGGTGCAAAGAAAGTTTACTGGGTGCCAATTCCGGATGAGGGAACGGGAAGTTCTTTGCGTATGGTTTCAAAAGATTTCACAGATAGCAAAGGAAATACAAACCGATGCTATGAGACACGGATACATGTCGTTATTGATGAAAATGAGTATGAAATGCAGTCACCGGTGATGAATGGCTCCAATCCGGTCAAGGATAATTCCATGAGCCAGCAGAGGGTATGGAACAGTATGTGCCGGTCCTTTGTAAAGTGTGTGGCAATTCATACGGGGCTTGGATTTAACCTGTGGCTCAAAGAAGAAATGCAGCCGTTTAACAACATCATTCCGAGGAATGAGGAGAAGCCGAGCCCGGCAAATATTAAGATCCTGAAAGACCTGTGCCTCAAACATAAGGTGAATCTTGAATACTGGATCACGAGCAACGGAAAGACTTGGGACAGTTTATCAGCAGAAGATGTTGGTACAATGCTGAACAGTCTGAAATCGAAGTATGGTGATGACTGATGTATACGATGGTAGATGTGAAGCAGTACCGGGAAAACAGCGATGGAACAGATCTTGTTGTTTCTGTTCCGGGAATGAAACTTGGGGGGCTGCTCCAGAGAAAGAAGATCAAGAATGCAGAGATCCGCTTTGATGATGGGCGGCATATCTCTGCGGAGCAGAGGAAGAAAGCATATGCAACGATCCGGGATATTGCAGACTGGACAGGCTATCCACCGGAAGAAATGAAGGAACGGATGAAGTATGAGCATATGATCCGTACAGGAGATCCTTATTTCAGCCTTTCTAACTGTTCGATGGATACCGCGCGGGAGTTTATCAATACGATCTTGGAATTTGCTTTAGAGTGGGGAATCCCACTTTCAGACAATGCGATTGACCGGACGGATGATATCGGGCGGTATCTGTATTACTGCCTAATGCATAAAAAGTGTGCCATCTGCGGCAAGGATGGGGAAATCCATCATGAAGATGCAATCGGTATGGGAAATAACCGCCGGAAGGTGGATGATTCGGGTTATAAGAAGATCTGCCTGTGCAGGGAGCACCATACGATTGCTCACCAGATGGGAGTGATCCGGTTCCGGCAGATGTATAAGGTGTATGGAATTGTTGTGAAGGCGGAATGAAAATGACATTTGAAAGGTGGCGAGAAGTGCTGATTCGGGAGGTGGAGTGATTGGATGGCAACTACATAAAGCTGAGCCGCGGGCTACTGGAATGGGAATGGTACACAGATATCAATACAACCCGGCTGTTTATCCATATGCTTCTGAAAGCCAACTGGAAGGATGGAAATTTCAAAGGGACAACGGTTCCACGTGGATCGTTTGTCTCATCCATCGGGAAGCTGTCGGGCGAAACAGGGCTTACGGAGCGCGAAATCCGCACCGCAATTTCACATCTGAAAAAGACAGGCGAAGTGACAAGCAAAACGACAAACAAATTTACTGTATTTACAGTGGTTAAGTACGATTTGTACCAGACAACCGACAAGCAAAATGACAGGCAACCGACAGGCAACCGACATTCTAACGACATTCAAACGACAACAATAGAAGAAAAGAAAGAAGGGAAGAAGGAAAGAAACACACCCCCTATATCCCCCGTGGAACGGTTTGCAGATTTTGCCGCAGCCTATCCGAAAACCTGCATTGGTTATCTGGCAGAGACGGAATACTGCAATGCGGTTGATGCCGGAGTGTCGGAAGCTGGCCTGATTGCAGCGGCAGAGAATTATGCTATTGCCTGCCAGCGGAAAAAGACACCAGCCCGGTACATCAAGAACCCGGAGAACTTTTTAAAAGAAAACCTGTTTATGCAATACCTGGAAGGAGTGGATGATGGACCAGCAGATGAAAAACATGATCAACGGAATACTGGAGCGCGTGAAAAATCGCTCAACGAACTGCTTGAAGAACGCGGATGTTCCGGATGTTTCGAAGGGTTCTGATGTGTGCCCCGTCTGCAAGGGCAGCGAATGGATTCTGACCGAAAAGGACGGTATTGAAACAGCCGTGCCGTGTAAGTGCCGGGAGCGTGCGATCATGTTGCGGCGGCTGCGGTTTGCGGATATCCCGGAAGCATTCAGGGGAATGGAACTGAAAACATTTCGGATGGATGTGTACCGGGAGCGGGACAGCAGGAAGAAAGTGTCGGATGCCTGCCGGATCATAAAAGCGTACCTCGGGGATTTTGAGAACCAGAGGGAGCAGGGGATGGGACTGTTTATCTGGTCCCGGACAAAGGGCAGTGGGAAAACAAGGATTGCGGCAGGGATTGCAAACGAGCTGATGAAAAGCTACGCAGTCAAATTTGCGGTATCACTGACCATCCTGCAGGAAATCAAGAATACATGGCGGCGGGACGCGGAATACAGTGAGAGCCGTTTGCTGGATGCACTCTGCACCACAGATATCCTGGTCATTGATGATTTCGGAGTGGAACGGCCGGCAGACTGGATCAATGACAAGCTGTACCAGATCATCAATGAGCGTTATATAAACCGGAAAGTGACGATTTTCACAAGTAATGAATCTCTGGAAACGCTGCAGTACGATGATCGCATCACGAACCGGATCAAGGAGCGAACCTACCAGATCGCATTCCCGGAAGAAAGCGTGCGGGATCATATCGCAGAGCTGCATCAGGAGGACATGATCCGGAAGCTGATGGACGGTTGAAACACCAGCGAAAGCAAAAGAAACCATTGCAAGTGCGGAATTATAGTTATCACAAAAGCCATGTTCTTAACTTGCCGACACCGGGGCGGCAATCGCCCCATTACCAAAAGGGGTGAGAGAAATGCATAAAAGCAATAAGGACAAACGTCTGGAGCGTGAAAATATAAAGCTGATCGGGCAGATCCAAGGATACGAAGATTCCAAGCCGGAATATCGGGACCCGAAAGCATACAAGAAATTTAAGGCAGAGCCTACTTACTACGGCAGTGGCAGGATTTGCAGCTATGGGGACAAGACGAAAGTCTGTGATCCGAGTTGCAGATTTTGGAACACCTGTGTAAAAGGGAGGAATGCTGGAAAGGAGAATAAATGCACAGAGTAACACAAAGGGCGCAACTGATACCGACGAGCGTATACCGCAAGGAACTTGCAAAGGCACGCCTTGGGGATAATGTTGCGAATCACATGGGATATATATTTACAGCAATCCTGTATGACAAGTTTGATATGACATTTAAGCAGGTTACGAACTTTTATAGTAAGACAGTTGAGCGTCGGATGGCATGGCAGGACGATGATAACGAAGAAGTCACAAACGAAAGCATGATGCAGTATTGCGCGAAAAAGAAAATTGATGTGGTCAAGTGGGTGAAGTCGATTCCGATGCCACAGAAGCTTTACATGGCGGATATTCAGAAAGGGCGAGCAGTGCTTGGTGCAGATCGGAACATCGAGAGTGCACTTGCATCAACGATGTATCTGACAATCCCGACATTGAAAGAGTCATATCGATTCTCGAATGCCAAGATCGAGGAATTTATGAAGTGGGTTGCCTATTACATTGATTCCTACTGGAGAAAACAGCCGAAGAGCAAAGAACACTATCTGTCCGATGCGAT
>ULUE01068076.1_pt1 | contig 10377 bp, 8 predicted proteins | sample 1958211 | NCBI WGS metagenome assembly ULUE01 (sample SAMEA4835752, study PRJEB28245) | human gut metagenome | biome: gut microbiome; material: fecal sample | place: Denmark | collected 2008 | reverse complement strand
TTATCAAGATAGCCTTCGCAGCGAGCCAACTCATTGCCAAGCTGCGTTATTATCTCTTCTACCATATTGCCTCTGACAGACAGCTCACTGTCAAGGAATTTCATTGTTTCTTCGCCTTCGATATCACCGAGCATATCATAGAGCCTATCTGATTCTTCTTCGCTCTGAGTAAACAACTCCTCTTGTGTGAGGTGAAACTCATTACAGATAAAGGCAATCTGCTCTGGTGATAGGATGTGATAGTATCTATACATCAATTATTCCTCACAGTTTTAATTGACCCACGCAGCTCTGTGCGACCGGCAGGAGCTTATACGCCATTTCGTTGCGGAAGTATTTTGGATTTACTGCCCGCATTCCGAACCGTACACGGTCCAGAGCATCTGCGTCTTTCAGAATCGTATAGAGTAGCCAAACACGGTTCTTGCCTTGGATGTCAGACGATTCCAAGTCGGCACGAGCAACATCGTCATCGATGCAATGATATTGAATCAGGAATCCCGTAGTAGGGTCCTCGTCTATGGAATCTTCCAAATAGATTTGTCTCGATGCCTTGCCGTGGTCATCATCTATATCATCATTCACGCGGCCAATATCGTGGTAAAGAATCGCATCGCAAAGCTGATAAGTTTCTTCCTGCGTCAACTTGATTTTCTGAATCTGAATAAGCAGCAACGCATCAAAAAGAACACGCAGCGTATGCTCGGCATCATGCCCCTCTTCATCGCCGCGCCCGTAATCCTCATAAAGTTCTGCAATACGCGGACGATAGCATTGGTAGATTGGCATAATATTGTTTACTTCCCGTGCCAGAGCATTGATTCCATAGAGCGTATCTATTTTAGCCCCTTTCACCGCAGACGGAGGTATGAGGACCTCTTTTTCGCTGCTTTCTGGAAAGTACTCAATGATGTCGCTCTTTGCAATCTCGGCAGAGATTACTCTGCTATTCTCCGCGCTTGGCAGTCGGCAAGCAAAGAAGCAGGCCGCTCTGAAGCTGGTCGTCCACGAGAACGACTTCGTATACGGTGTTGACTTGCTGCCTTCACCACGATAGATGGTCACTCTATCCGACAAGTCTGCCAGCTTAGCAGCGGTCTTTGCTTTCTGCTCCTCAGACTTTCCAACAACAACCTTATCCAAATCGTTTTTATCAAACACACCGAAACCATAGTCAGTTGAGCGATAGAAGTCTATGAAAAGCTCATACAGCTCTGGGCTGGATGGCGCTTGCCTGATGTATTTGGACAGAACTGATACGCGAAAGCTATCTTCCAGTGAGTAGATATACGCTCGGATATATGCCGCACTCCCCGTGGAGAGCCGCTCGGCGGTATCGAGAATATGCTGCTGGAACTGCTCATCATTTATGTTTGCAACCTGTAAACGATGGTCGCCGTAGATTTGTAAGCACAAAGCAATCGGCACAGTCGAATTATCGGGTTCGCAATAATAGAGCGAGGAGAGTCTGCTATATGCTGCATAGATGTTTTCTATCGGCAACAGGGGATATCGTTCTGAGAAGTCACCGGCAGTCATTCCCACGCCATAGCCAGCATCACTGTATTTCTTAATGTCCTCGCGAGTCTGAACCTTGACGAGCGGCAGAAGGTTATCAAGATTCGCCTTACTGTTGTTCACTAGGATGTCGCCAATCGTCACACTCTTTCACCCCGTTCTGGAGATAATCTGTTATTAGCATTATACCATAAAAAAGCCCGCACTGTCATCATTCGGCAGTACGGGCACTCAATTGATTTGCAGAGGTTCTTACTGGGCGACCTTCACGCTCTCAACATGCTGCATGATTGCATCACAGATGCCCTCAACAGTATCCGCTTCAGTCTCATAATCGCGCAGGTCTTCTTTGTCCTCTGTGTAGGGGAAGAAAAGCTCATCGATTTCACCGTCACGGATGATATACTTGATTACGCCACAACCATGTACGACCGCTGCGCCCTCATAACTACCATCATCGTTTTGCTTATCTTCCTCGAATTTAAGCGGCAGCTTACCGCCGAAGCCTGCTTCCACATAAGCGAATCGTTCCGTCAGGAACTGTGTGTTGTCCATAATTGCATCATCCGCAGCATCGAGAATATCGAGATAAATGCCACGGATGAACTTTTCACCGCGCTCTTTAACTTTCTCATCGATATTGGCGGCATTTTTGCCATTCTCATCATAGTAGAATTCCGGAGACATGCCCACTTCATAGCACAAGCATACATCTTCGTACTCGGCACGGAGCTCGCTGCCAAGAACGCTCTGCGTCAGTCCAAAATCAAGCACCACATGGTCCACATTGATTTCGCCAAAGATGTGCAGCTCATGCTCATCCACAAAATACTTGACATCACTGATGTTAATAGTTGCCTTTTTCATGGTGAATCCTCCCTTGTGATATTAGCCTCATTATACCATATTTATACTTGCTTTGCTATCATCTATCGCAGCAAAAAGGCGATAAACAGCGCATTATTTACCACTTCTTAGAACTTCCCGTTCCGCAGTAACTGCTTCATCGACCATCTTCACCACGCGCTTGTAAACTTCCTTTGCGAACTCCTCGGCGCGGTCAAAGGTAGGCTCATCGAAGGCATCGTGGTACTTGCTGTCGAGGCCGACCGAAACCAGCGCCCCGCCATCACGATAATACGCCATGAGAACTTTCTCTCCTGTCATCTCGACAGACTGGTTTTCCCAGTTCCGCTCGAAGAGGAGGTCAAAGACCTCTCCTTCAACGCGCACCTTTCCGCCAGCAACGATGTGCTCGCACTCAGGCTCATACATGATACAGCCCACTGAAATCTCAAACTTTTCCATATTAACGCTCCTTTTCATATCTGGGAAATTTTGCATTCCCTATAACCAATTCTATCTACTTTTCGTACTCGCACAACACATTGCATTATTTGAGCACATCGACCATGCACTGGTATTTCACCTTGTCCATGTAATTTCTGGCAATTGCGATATACCCACGCATCTCAAGGTTCTTCATCAATAAGCTCACATTGTTTCTCGTGCAGCCAACAGCTTTGCCGAGATTTCCTTGATTCACAATCACATCAGTTTTATGAGCACAAACACGGCGCAGCGTAAGCAGCAAGCACACCTCTCCTGCAGGAAGATTGATGTAATCCTTTGCCACCAAGTATTCGAGCGGGAGGAATCCTGCGTTGTTTGTAAACGCGCTCACCTTGTATGTATCAGGAATACCCTTTGCTTTCCAGCCCTTTACGGTATAAATAAAGCCTTTTGCAATCAATTCTTTAATACAGTTACGAGCCGTGCAAATTGATTTCAAGTTGGCAAGTTCTGCAATTTTCTTGATGTCACTCACAACCCCATCATGCTCTGCAATAGCAACGGCAAGGTATACACACACTGCGTTGTTCTTGATGGTTCCCATCTCGTCAAACAAAGCATAAGGAAGCTTGATTTCATTTGAAAGCCGGATTTCGAGGTACTTTTTCAGGTCGATAAAGCCGTGCTGAGCGGCGAGCTTGCGGAGGCTATACTTTCCACTTCCCGGCCAGAGATTGGAGAACTCAGCATCATAGTTTTCGAGAGACGGCTCGCAAGCCTTTTCATTCCAGATTTTGAGGATGTCGCGGGTCTGGGTTGCGGTGATACCAAGATAGACCGTCAGAAAGTTAATCAGGAAAGCCATCGTGTCGTGACGGTAGCCCTGTGGAGTAAAGGTGAGCATCTTCTTGATGGCAGTAGGGAAATCCTTTGCTTTCACTGCCTCAAACAGCCCTGCCGGGTATTCAGGCATCACTCTATTCCCTGCATCAATCGGTTGAGGCTTAGTGTCCGCCGCACTCTGTTCGTTCTGAGGCAAGCTCTTCACTTCATCACGGATAGACAATGCTGCGATGTACTCATCCATGTCCTTCGTGGGGATGCTTTCCAAAGCGTCAATCAGATTCTTGAGCGACACGCGTTTGTCACTGAATTTGACAACATGGCACATCGGCGGGTTCTCGCGCTCTTCCGGGTACTTGGTACGCTTTTCAAAGCACTTGGCATTGAAGGTGTAGGGAAGACGCATCATGCGGGCTTCGTCAACACACGCCGGGTCCACATGAGTGAATCCCTTCGCCCGAATCAGCTTGACGAGGTATTTGAGAGTCTTTCCCACGACCTTATCGGTCAGCAGGATATGAGCCTGATAGCCATGCCCGGAGAACAGCCAAAGCGGATGGATGCCGATGCTCTCGAACATCTCATCGTACTTCTTCATCTCTTCTTCATCGCAGTGGTCGAAGTCCAGCGGCAGCTCTTCTGCGAACTTCGCGGCCTCAACGGTAATCTTGCCTTTCTGGGCAACCTTGCCGGATTTGGTCAGGGTGCGCTTATCATAGTCGTAGGAATAGACCGAGTAATACATACACATCGGATAGCCGTTGCGGGCATCTAGCCAGCGGCGCAGAATATCGATATCCTTTTCGCGGAGCTGCCAAGTGTTGTAGCTGTTCTTAAACAGCACGAAAGGAACATTGTCCTGATTGCGAGCCAGAGGACGCAGCTCAACGCAAGCGCCACTGTTATTGTTGGTGAGACTGGGATGCACCAGCGCCAAGAAATCCAGAATCGTATTCAACTGCTCTTCCTGCTGAGCAGGGGAGAGGGTCAGTGCATCAATCTTTGTACCTGTACTTGCCATAGTCGCTTCCTCCTTCAACTATGTTTCTATTGAGACTACTTATGCGGCTCTGCTTTCCCCACCGTCATTATGCAAAGGGGATTTCTTTGCGGCCAGCGCTATAATCCGCAAATCCAAAAGGTCTCTCGGCTGCTTGAACTCATGGGCATCCATACCGGCCTTTTTCAGCAAATTGATGTCCCCGATTCCGAGGAACCGTTTCTTTGCTCTTGTGATTGCCGTGTAGGTCAATTGCCGATACAGCATGTATTCATGCCCACGAACGAACGGCATAATAATCGCACTATACTCGCCGCCCTGACTCTTGTGAACGGTCACAGTGTAGGCAAGGTCAATTGCCTTTGCCACACGCGGCTTTTCAAATTCAAGAATCGACCCACAGTCGAACTCGATGGTCATTGTCTCGCCGTCAGCAGAGACCTTTACTACTGTACCAATATCGCCGTTCACACAGTCTGTTGCGTTTTTGAGGTTGATGATGCGGTCTCCCTCGCGGAAAATCCGCTCACCGATTTTCATTTCTTTCTTGTTGGGTGCTGCCGGGTTTACAGCGTCCCGCAAGATAGGATTCAACTTATCTGTGCAGATAGGGCCGGAAGAGTTGCACTCTTTCCGATAGGGAACCAAGACGAGTACATTCTTGATGCCGTGCTCCTTGATTGCTTTGATATACTGGTCAGTGATTTCCTTGCAGACCAGTTCTTTGTTCGAGGTATCAATAGGGTCAAAAGAACAGCCACCAGTCAGGCTAAGCACCGATTTACCGCTGTTGATTTCAGAAGCCAATTCGGGAATGCCGGTCTGATTGCTCTGACGGAAGTTCCTATCCAGAACAGTAACCGGCACTGCGCCTGATGAAATCAAATGCAGGAGAACACTGCCCGCCGAAATCGAAGGCAACTGGTCAACATCCCCGACCATCACGATTCTACAACGCCCTGAAGAAAAATCGCAGTGGTCAATCAGAAATGCCGCCATACCAAGGCCGAGCATTGAACACTCATCCACCACCACGAGTCCCGAATCAATGCGCTGCACCAGTGCATCATTATAATCAGGGGCAAACTCATCTTTCTCGTCATCATCCGTTGGAATAAGGCGAAACGCGCTGTGAATCGTCTTGGCTGGTCTACCGGTCTTCTCGCTCATTCGCTTCGCAGCCAATCCCGTTGGAGCGAGCAGTGTAATTTTCTCGTCTGGGAAAGCCGCAGCGTAGGAATCTATCAGCGCTTGTAAGCAGGTCGTCTTTCCGGTTCCGGGTCCGCCGGTCAACACGCTGACTACATTAGTTCCGCCCATCCAGACTGCAGCCGTTTGCATTGCGGAGAGCTGCATTTCTCTATGCGTCACACACCAGTCGGCAAAAGCCTTTTTGAAGGCATCCTGCTTTTCTTGAGAGACTTTGCCCGTGTTGTATACCACGAACTCGGCGAGCAACTTCTCATTATCAAGGTTCTTCTTCGGGTAGATGTATTTCTTGTTGCAAGTGCAGCGAACTTCTTGGTTCGTCCACATCGCATTGATTGCTTTATGGATGTCTGCTATCACCACGCCGCCAAGTTTCGTGTCTTGAAGCATACTCATCGTCTTAGCGATTAACTCATCCAATACAGCCATTGCCGACCCATACTTGCGGCAGAGCTCGTTCAGATTGTGCCGTACAGCAGCGGATAACCTTTCGATATCATTTGGCTTGACCTTATCGATTTCTCCGATGCGGTCCGCCACTTTAAATCCAACGACCGGAGCAGTCCAGTAGGGATGGTATTTCATCACCCGCTCCACGCTGTTTTCGAACTTTGTCACGATTTTGGAAAGCTCCTCTACCGTCACTGCCGTGCCGTAGGTTTTCTGGAGCTCACCAATCATCTTTACTTGATTCAAGCGGTCAATCAGCTTCTTGAGGCTTTCCTCTTTCAAGCCGTGGCACAGGGGCTTGAGCTTCTCCACATCGTCCATCGACAGCCGGGTCAAGTCACCATCGCAATACTCACAGATGGCTTCGCCGCGCTTCTTTCCGATGCCCTTGACGCTGCGGATAAATGCCATAGACTCTTCCAAGCCTTTCGGCATTTCGGCGGTGTAGCTCTTCACCTTAAAGGTCTCGCTGCCTTTGTATGATTCAAGCTCACCGATAAAAGTAAAGGGCTGACCCTCATACATCGGGGTAAACACGCCCGCGCATTTCGTCTCGACCAGTTGACCATTCTTTGCGAAGGGCATCATGGCAATAAACAGCCTCCAGTTATCCTTCACTTTCAGGTCTTTTTTATAAGTTCCACGAATGGTTGCCATGATACTTCCTCCTTATCATGCCAAACGATATTTGGTTATTTGCACTACTGGGTTTCTACCGCTGTATCAGATGAGCTTTCTACTGCTCATCCGCATCGTTATCGGTCTGTTCTGGCTCTGATTTGTCGCTCAGAGCATCCTGCTCAGTTTCCGGGATTGGTTCTCCCTCGTCATATTCATCAGCATCATGTTCTGACGGCTTCTTGTAGCCAAGCGTAGCATTGGCTGGAAAGAGGATAATGGGCTCTCCCGGCGCGGTGTTGTACTTACTCGGCAGAGGATGAATCGCCACATTCACCATTACTAAGGTTTTCAAAAGTAGCACCACTGCATCGCACCAGTCCGGCTTGATACCTGCAATTTCAACAGCCTTGGATACCGCTGTGATAGCGGCGAGCGGCAAGACCAGCACTATCAACAGATGGAGCAGGATTTCGGGCAGATGACTTTTATTTTTCATGGCTCTCTCCTTAGCTCTGAGCGTAGTCTTTCATCACATACAACGCGTCTTTTTTCGCGTTGAACACTTTCATCATCGCTGCACCGATTTCGTAAATCGAGTACTGCGCAAATTCTGCGGGGAGGTTGATTCCGATATATGGGTTTCCTTCGCGGATGCTCGTGTCGTAGAACCAGATGTTCTTTCCGGTATCGTCTTTGGTGTAGCAGTTTCCATCAAAGGCCATAAAGAGGGTTGCGTTCTTGCCATTGGCAGAAGATAGATGTCGCGCCGTGTAGGTCTTCCAGAGATACACGGCCATAATCAGGTCGGAATAATTCTTCTCGGTGAATCCGTTTTCACGGAACATCCGCTTCAAATCTTCCGAATCGAGCGCCGCACCGGTCGTTGTCGGCTTCATTTCGCGCTCAATAGCGGCTGCTTCATAGCAGCTACTGACAATTGCCTGAAGTGCTTCGTCATCCACCGGATGGCAAATAAAAGCCACGATTTCATCCGCTGCGCTTTTCTGGTCGCATGTACAAGAGACCGTCTTCGTATCGGCATTGTATCCGAGAAACATCATTCTTGGCTTCTCAGCAAGCTGCTGAGACTGCTTCGTAACTTCCTCGATTCCGTTTTCAATCAAAAATTTCATATGAACCTCGCCTCGCATTATTGTGTGTCACATCAGTGAAAGAGTGTTACTTGTATATGTCAAAGAGATTAGAGCCCTGCGGCTCCTCGTATTCTTATTATAGCTCATTGACATATTGATGTCAAGTCAATCTGTTTATATTGACATATAGTTATGTATTTATTATAAGAAAAAGCCCCACCTCTGTTGTGAGATAGGGCTCAGACCGTGCATATCAGCTATTTTCGGAAATAATCTGGCGCACAGTATCGATATTGATTTTTGTTAGTCTGGCAATCATCTCCGGGTCGCGGGTTCCTTTCGCCAGATACTTATTGACGATGCGGTCGCGTTCGGACTCGCGAATTTCTGCGAGGAGATTCTTGCTCAGAGCGTCATACACCTCTTGGCTGGTGCTAAGACCTCTGCTGTTTTGGACGACACCGTACTTGCTGTTGTTGAGGATATCGGACAAAACCATCGTCACATAATTTTCAGTGAATCCGCTTACCCGGCTTATGTCCGCCTTGGAGTCATTTTCGAGCGCCAAGTTGAGAATTGTACTCTTACGCTCATCGCCACTTCCCCAGCGCCTTTCAACCATTTCGTTAATCTTCATTCGCTTGGCTTCATCGTGACAGTCAATATCTTTCTCTTGGCAGAGAATGTCAACTGTCTCGGCGAGAGTTTTTCCCTTACCTTTATATCCTATGACTTTTTCGTTCAAGCTTCGATTGGTCTGCGTTTGCTTATCAATCTTACTGTATTCTCTCGTCTCATTGTCCACTGAAACGCCGTCTTGCTTGATTTTATCGAGCATTTCCTCTGTCAGGCGAACAGGTTTGTAGCTATTTGGATTATCGATTCTTTCTGCGAATCGCGGCAAACATGCAACAGCTCCTGTGCCGCCATTGGCAGTATAGCCATATGCCATATTGTCATCGTCAGGATAATAGATTTTGAGGTAATAGGTATTGAAGGTCTTATTGCCATCGCCCGAAACACGAGGGACTCTCATTACAGCACACTTCGGGAAGCCCTTCCAGTTATCCGTGTTTTTATCATCCTTGCCTTCATCACGGTCAGCGCACCGCTTGGCAAGTTCCAGAAGACGAATATATTCAGTGCGAAGCCGTTTTTTCAGCTCTTCCGGGTCACTCATATCAATCGGGTTCTTGCAATTGGTGAATCTATCATCATAGAGACCAAGTTGCAAGCATATATCGCAATACTGTTTGAGGGTTACATACTCAGGACGCGTCTCACCATTTTCGATAACGGATTTTTTTCTCATGCAAAGAGTCGTCAGTAAGGACGGGTCCGTCAAAATCAGCTTATTATCCGCCGTAATGACAAACGCGTTGACGGCATAAGCACCACCCCAACTGGACATATCTGCACTATCCGTGTCCCAGCGCTCACCGGTTTCGGATGTACCCAACTCACCCGTTTTATAGTTCTCAAGAATATCAAAAAACTTCTTGCAAGACTCCGGGTCTGTCTCGCTGATACTCAGGCTCGAATTCATTGTGCCATCGGGATAAAGAAGATAAACGCCATCGCGCAGGTTGTCTTGCGTTCTGACAAGTCTCATTTTCAGGGAAGCAGGGGAGTGGACTTGGTCGGGCTCCGGCTGAAAATCCTCATTGACCGCTGCTTTTCTCGCATCGCGGCAAAGAACAAAGGCTTCGTCACTATTTACTATCAGTCGGTTATTATCATCCAAAACAATAAGGTTGCTTACTCTGCTGCCACCCCAACATGACATATCATCGAGCTTATCGCCGTCCGGCGTAATATCCCAGCGGCAGATAGAACTCAGGGGTTTGCGCGTCTGCAAATCTTCTGTTGAAGGTACTGGAACCGGATTGGTTACATTGCTGTATTTATTGGCAGACAACTTCTCCGGATGGTCAGTATTAGAGAGAAAATCAACAACGGCCCATACATCTCTGTCACGATTAGCCCGCTGCCACGAAAATTTGATGCTGTTGAGGTTCATATCCTTCAACATTGTTCCGTCTTGGTATAGGAGCGCGTAAACAGGACGCTCTCTTGGTATTGAAATACGCACTAAACGCATCTTCATGGTAATTAAACTCCTGCGGCAGTAACGCCTGTTATTGGTTGTGTGCCATATGGCATTGTTATTGGTTAGTATTGATGCAATTACTTTTTGAAGCGGCGGTCAGACGGCCACGGAGTTCCCTTTGGCACGAACCACTGCGGGCCAATCTTCACGGCCCCCGGCAATTGGTGTCTTGCGATTTTCGTTCTGATGGCTGCCAGCGTAACAGTGGAGGTCTCTCCCATTGCCTTGGCCTCTTCTTC
>ULUE01057864.1_pt1 | contig 10446 bp, 6 predicted proteins | sample 1958211 | NCBI WGS metagenome assembly ULUE01 (sample SAMEA4835752, study PRJEB28245) | human gut metagenome | biome: gut microbiome; material: fecal sample | place: Denmark | collected 2008 | reverse complement strand
GATAGAGTTTTCTGAAAGTTATCAATTGATTCGGTTTTCGGTCTGGACTTTGCGGAATCTTTGCGTATATACGGACGATCCCAAGGTCGGTTATTTGTCAAAGAAGGGTGTGGAAGCATTAAGATCTGCGCTCGGAAATCATATCTTTCACGATGAGATGACGCATATCTTCCGCGAACAGACCGACAGGAGGGATCAGTTAAAGAAAGACTGGAAAGCCATGCTCGATGAAATTCTGCAAAAGATTTCGGAAAACAAGTACAGCAACCCCGAAGTGGAGCAGAAACTTCTTCTGCTTTCCGATAAACTGTCACGCACCAAAGGCAAAAAGGTGTACAGTGGTGCTAATGCAAGAAAAGTTCAGGATGTCCTGAAAAAGTACACACGAATTCGCTCACAGGAGGATACACGAGAGTTTTTCCGAAATGTTAAAAGCGAATCTTATTTTGAATCATGAGAGGTGTTCTGATATGGCAAGCATAACAGATAGAGGAAACGGAACTTTCCTTGTAAGAGTATATAACGGTGTAAAGAACGGAAAGCCGCAGAGCGTTGCCGTGACATTTAAAGCGAATGCAGGTTCATCGCCGGCAGTGGCAAGAAGGGCAGCTGAAAAGTATGCGGCATTGTTTGAAGAACTGGTTCACAGTGGAGGCTATGAAAGAAAGCCGCAAGCAAATACCGAGTTGCGTGCGAGAAGACGGATACGACTGGAAGATTTCGTGCAGCAGTATTATTATCCTTCCATTGCAAAACACTTATCTCCGAATACCTGCCGTACATACGAGCAGATTATAGACAATCTGATACTACCTTCGTTCGGAATGGTAGAGCTTGAGGATATTGATTCGACGCACCTTCAAAACTTTGTTGATTTTCTTTCGACGGCAGACGCAAGAGCAACCGGGGACCGAGGGCTGTCCCCGGCATCGGTAAAGCGTTATGCAACTGTTTTCTGTTCAGTCATTACCGAAGCATGGAAGCAGAAGTTTATTGAAGTGAACCCGTTTGAGCATAAGTACATCAGTTATCCGAAGATCGTTCAACCAAAGCTGGAGGTATACAGTGATGATGAAATTGCACATTTTATTGAGGAACTTGAGGAAGAAGATGCGGAAACGAAAGCAATGCTGATGCTTGCTGTTACAACAGGCATGCGCCGTGCCGAGATTGTCGGACTCATGTGGTCAGATATTGACTTTGATAAATGCTCGGTTACCATTTCACGTAGCGCATACAAACCAAAAGGGGGCAAGCAACAGTTAAAATCGCCCAAGTCGCTATCCAGTAATCGAACAGTGTTTATGCCTGAAAGTTGCTGCCGTGCGTTGTATGAATGGAAGATCGAACAAGCAAGGCGGAAACGCCATAGTCATGGACTGTGGGAAGAAAATGATTTTGTCTTTACGGACAAAAACGGAAAAAATATCAGCGTGTATGCACCTACTCGTATCTGCACTGAGTTTCAGAAACGTCATGGAATCAGGCATTTGAAGTTGCACGGATTGCGGCATACCTGCGGATCGCTTATGGTAGAACACGGTACGGATCCGGAAACGGTAAAAGCAGTTCTCGGGCATGAAAGCATCAAAACAACCAACCGATATCTTCATCCTTACGAGGATGGGATGCGGAAAGCGTCAGGAACGATGGAAAGCATTATTCGAGGTGTGGCAAATGATAAAACTACGGTCTGTGCGTCAGGCAGTGCGTGAAATACAGGAAAGCGATCCATGCACAGCCATGACCGAAACGCTGTTGAAACGACTGATTCATGAAGGCGACGTTTCTTATACGACTTGCGGTGCGCGTGAACTGATTGAAATGGAAACGCTTGGTCGGGAACTGTCTGCGTTGTTTGGTTGCAAAGATGCTTATGTTCCCAAAATGAGAACCGTCCGAACTGCGGCGAAAGACATCCGCAATTCGGACGGAGGAAATGCTATAACCGAATACAGAATTCGGATGTTGATCCGGAATGGCAAAATGCCTTGCTACGAAGCAGGTACAAGGCAGATCGTTGCACTGGAATCCTTTGATGACAAAACGCTGTTTACAATGCAGCTAAAAGAAAATGTTTCCCGCAGAGACAGGCGTTCTCAAAGCGTGTGCCTGAGCGAGCAGTTTGAAACGATTCTTTCTGATACTACACAGAAATATGTATGTAGGCGGAAACGGTAAAACTCAGGACTTTGCAAAGAGATCAAAGCACTCGGCGGCAGCTTTATCTGTCTTTTCAAGTGCATGAACATAGATGTTGGTCGTATCTATGGAGGTATGACCAAGTCGTTTGGAGACAGTTTTGATGTCTGTACCATGCGATAGGAGAAGGGTTGCACTGGAATGTCTTAACCCGTGAAACTTCAAATGACGAATGCCATGTCTTTTCAGAAAATGGTCAAATTGCTTTGTCGGGGTTTGAGGATTCATTACATGACCATCGTATTCCGTAAACACATAATTTCCGGAGAACCATTTTTCACCGAGCAGGGCGATTTTGTCGTCCTGCATTTTTTTATAGTCCGAAAGAATCTCACATAGCAGTTCCGGAATGGCAATTCCGCGAATGCTGCTGATCGTTTTCGGAAGTTTTTCAAAGGCGGGAGTGTCCTTTAATTTGATAATGGTTCGACGGATATAGATCTGTTTCTTCTCAAAATCCACATCATCCCACTTCAACCCGACGATCTCACCGCGCCGTGCTCCGGTAAAGAGCGCAGTTGCAACCAAAGCACGAATATTCAACGGTTCTTCCTGCAAAGCAGAAAGAATATCCTTTATTTCTTCATCACTGAACGCCTCAACTTCCGGGGCAACGATTTTCGGTATTTCAAGTCTTCTTGTGTCCGCCGGATTGGTATCAATGTATTCTTGTTTATAGGCGAGTGTCATGACGGATTGCAGAATCGTCAGATACCTCCGTATGGTAGGCGGAGCTAAAAGCGGTCCTTTGCCATCTGTTCTTCCGGCAGGGGATGCAAAGAAATCAATTGCTCTTTGCACATGCGTTGGTCGGATCTCGTTTAGCAACATGTTTCCGAACATCGGAATATAATACTTGTCAAGTGCTTTCTCATAAAGTTCCCATGAAGTCGGAGATAGCATTTTTTGTTTGACTCGTTTGTATTCTACACAGAACTCTGCGAAAGTGGGAACATATTGTTTTTGCGGGATATAAGGCATGACTTGAAGCGCTGACGAAATCATCTGCTGAGAGCTTGGCAAAACCTCTGCAACAAGCACTTCGCTTGGCGGGGAACCGGCTTCGTTATATGAAATCATGGTGTTTTGAAATTCATTTTCAAACGCTTCGACGAAAGCATCCAATTCCTTTTTCAATTTTGTTTTGGGAAGATTGGACTTAGACGGATGAAAAGTACGGGATTTCTGAACGGGCTTTCCGTGTCCGTCTGTGCCGATTGTGATCCTAACAAGATAGGTGTTTTCACCTCGTTCTTTGATGTAAGCCATGGTAGACCTCCAAAAAATAATGATTTGAGGGTTCTACACAATTGCAAGGAATGATGGAGAGGAAAGAGAAATTTTGCGCAGATATTTGTCCCCAAAGGAGAAATCCCTTGCACAGGACTTGCACAAGACTTGCACAAAACCATGTACAGAATGGTAGCGCAAAGCCTGCATCATCAAAATGCACAAAAACAGGGTTGAAACCATACGATTTCAACCCTGTTTTTGTTTCTTTTCCACAAGAAATTGGTCTGAGTGACAAGACTTGAACTTGCGGCCTCTACCACCCCAAGGTAGCGCGCTACCAACTGCGCCACACCCAGATCTATACTTGATAATGCACCGATGACGTTCCGCGAGGTTCATCTTTTCGAATGCTCAGTTATTATAGCACAAAAATCCCGTCAAGTCAAGGGTTATTCGCGTTTTTTTGCGCATTTGATTCATTTTTTCTTTTATGATCATATCTGCGGCAAGCCGTGTGCCCGAAAAGCCGCCTGGCCGACAAAACGGAAGCCCCGAGTGGGGGCTTTCGTTTTGTTACCGAAGGTCAAGGTCAGATCATTTGCACCCCGTTTTGCGTGATATATATCCTGATTCGCCGTTTGTATCATACGCGCAAACCGCTCTTCGCGTCTCGGCATATGGTCGGAGCGCATATCGAAACTTTATGTATCAATCTTTCTTAAAATGCATGATCGGCAGCAAGACCGCCGTCTCTTCTGTGTCATCTTCTTTCTTCCATGCAACAACGAACCGCACTTCCCCGCCGCACGGACGATATCCCCGTGCCGAAAGCTTTTCAAGCTCTGCCATACGTACCTTTGACATCTTGGCGACCTTCACCGCGCGTCCGTCAATTTTCGCATACAGAAAACAGTCTTTTACGAAAAGCGGTGCGCCGCTGTGCAGCCTCAGTATGATCTCCTTTTTATCCTTAAAGAAATCAAGCACGACATCCCTGTGTGTCAGCTGCAGGGCGATCTCCTTCGGATCCGGATATTGCATTTCATCCACGATATATTCAACGCCCGGCACCTTGAAGCAATCAAATATACCGTTATTGCAGTGAATATACAGGTCATCCTTGGCTCTTGTAATGCCAACATACAGCTTTCGCCGTTCCTCGTCGTTACGCAGAACCATATGATCCAACAACAGCCACACGCTGTCAAACTCTCTGCCCTTGGATTTGTGGATCGTTGAAACAAATACCGTCTCGAGATCGTCCGTGTAAAGATCCTCAAACCGCGACTCATTTATAAACTCCCCAAGGTCGGTACGATATTTGCTGTAAGTATTGACCCTCTCAAATTCCGAGATCATATTCGAGACATTTTCAAGGCATGTGCTGTCGGAGTATACCCTGGAAAGCTCTTTTTTCGCATGATCCCAAAGGGCGGCGGGGATAACAGGCGTTTTAAGATTTTTGTCGATGATACGCAAAAGGAAACGCACCTCGGCAAGATCGTAAAGTTTGAAGCCGTCAATAGACTGTACCAGCTTGGCGCGTATGCCGTTTTTCAAAAGCAGACCCAACATTCGCAGCGCTTCTTCGTTGGTCCCCGTAAGCACACACGCTTTACCGCCGTGATATCGCTCGGTGATCTGACGAACGATCGCCTCCTCCATATTTTCGGATGTATGTCTTATGATCTGCACGGTCCCGTTTTCGGCGCGCACCGCTTCGATCGGATGCTGCTTCATCCGGTTTTTTATGCTCTCGGCAAAGCGGTTGGCAAGAGCCACTATGTTTGCTTTGCTGCGGTAATTTTCCACGAGCTCGTACCGTGCGGCGCCGTATTCGTCGATAAGACTTTGCATATAGGCAGAATCCGAGCCTCTGAATCCATAAATATTCTGGTCGTCATCACCCACGGCGATCACACGCATACCATCGTTGCTCTGCATGAGCGCGCGGATCAGAGCAAATTCGCTCGCATCCATGTCCTGCGCCTCGTCAATTACGAGAACGCTTTTGGTTATTCTCCCCTGCTCCACCTCGCCGTTGGCTATCATCTGCGCGGCATCATGCACCACATTATCCACACCGTCAAGACTGCCGATCTTTCCGAGAAGGTCAAAGCAGTAGGAATGGAATGTTTTTATCTCCACAAAATTCGCCGCATTTCCGATCAGCTTCATGAGCCGCTTTTTGAACTCGGTCGCAGCCGCGCGCGAAAAAGTCACCATCAGAAGCTGCTCGTGCTTGACATCTTCCAGGAGGAGCAGTGATGCGAGCTTATGAACGAGCACCCGCGTTTTTCCGCTTCCGGGTCCCGCCGCCACAACGATATAACGGGAATCCGCATCGTTGATTATTTTCGCCTGCATGTCTGAAAGCTCACCGAAAAGCTGATTGTATTTTTCAGGCGTGATATTCCGATTTATCTCTTTTGCACGCTCTCCTTTGAAGTATTTTGCGATGAAGCGCTTGAAATCCATTCCGAAATAGTCGTGCACGAACTGCAACGCTGCGTCATAGTCCTTGACCATCAGATTTGCATATTCGCCGACGATATGGATCTGCTGTATTTTCTGCTTGTAATATTCGCTGAGCGAGCGGTAATTCTCCGCCTTATAACGGATCTTATTGTCAACGATCAGTCTCTTGACATCCATACCGTTATAAATGACCAAAAAGCCGCCTTCGAGCTTCATAGAACCTATCTTTGAAAGGTACAAAAGCGCATCCTCTACATCAGCAAGTGTTGTTTCGGTCGTGCAGAGATCGATCTTCGGGGTCTCGGTATATTCCTTGAATGCCCCCACCAGCGAAAACTGCACCGGCGCCTCTCCCGTGTCATTTTCCGGGGTTTTGGCGATCTTATAAAAATACGAAACGAGGAAGTCGCAGATATCTATCCGGCGGCGGAACTTTTCAAGCATCTTCGGTATCTCCATCGTCGGCGTGATCAACGCACGCTGACCGGACTCTGACGTATCACCGTTTGCATCGCCTTCCCTGCCGCACTTTGATATATAACCTTTTATCGTAAGATAATAAAGCAATGTACGGATATTTTTGACCGACGAACCGGTGACCCCCGCCGCAAGAGCCGCCTCATTGAGCTCTTTAAGCGAAAGATCGATTCCCTGCTCCGTCATTTGGTTCAGAAGGAACTCCTCAAGCTTTGCAAATCGCCTCAATGTCTGTGCGGAACGGTTTTCGGTGTCCGATTTGAAGATATACGCCGACATATCCATGCTGTCGGCAAGAAGTCCCTCCTGCCGCATCAACTCGACCGCCGTAACCACATCTCCCTTGGGGATACCGAGTATATCCGCAAGGTAATCCACACGTGATTCGCCATCGTCATTATCGGCTTTTGCGATACTTCTGCTGGATATCAGAGATTTGATGATACGCTTTGCATTTTCCTTCTGTTTTTCGTCAAGAACCGTTGAACGGTCGATTTTAAATGATGCCTCCGCCATATTCTTTGCAAGGATGCTCGTGGCATAGACATGCGGGACATTTCGTCCTCGCTTTACGTACCCGGCATCTTCCAAAGCCGCAACTGCCGTCTTGACACGCGTCTCGATCTCTTTCTTTGAATCGTCCCACCCTGCCTGCCTTGCGATCTCCAGGGCAGAACAGCATACCCACGGCTTTTCGCGGGTCATATTTTTGATAGCCGTCCACACCTGCTGGATCTCGCTGATGCTGAGCTTTGTCTGATTCAGCAGAATGAAGTGCTTGTCAAGGTCATTATTGTTGAACAGAACATAGCACTCTGCGAGCAAGCCGGGATCCCTGCCAGCGCGCCCCGCTTCCTGCACATAGTTTTCGAGCGAATCGGAAATGTCATAGTGAATGACCAACCCGACATCCTTTTTATCAACGCCCATTCCAAACGCGGAGGTCGCCACGATTATTTTGACCTTATTGTTTATAAAAGCCTCTTGATTTGCGATCTTTTCCTCCGGGTCCATTTTCCCGTTGAACGGTTTTGCCGGGAAACCGTCGCCTGTCAGCTTTTCGGCAAGTTCACGCGTGCGCTTCGTCCGCGAAACGTAAACTATGGTCGGGCAGTTTTTCTGCTCGATAAGAGACCTGAGCGCATTATATTTTTCCTCATCCGTTTCCTTGAAAAGCACGGTATAGTGCAGATTCTCGCGGTCGGCATTAGAGGTAAACAACTCAAGCGACACACCAAGCTTAGAACGGAAATAATCGCATATATCCGTAATGACCTTCTGTTTAGCCGTGGCTGTAAAGCAGGACACAGGAATCGGATCCTTAAGTTGCTTTTTCTTCTGATACTCACTGATAAAGTCGCCGATATAAAGGTAATCAACACGAAAATCCTGTCCCCATGCCGAAAAGCAATGCGCCTCGTCGATAACGAACCGAACCACATTGCGCGCAAGCAGTAATTTTTCGATCGTCGGTGAACGCAACTGCTCCGGAGATATGTAGAATATCGTGGCGAGTCCGCTCGCAACACGTTCAAGCGCCTCCGCACGCTCGATCGGGCTGAGCATACCGTTGACAGTTACCGCATCGACGATCCCCTTTTCGCTCAGGTTGTCGACCTGATCCTTCATAAGCGACTGAAGCGGAGAAATAACTACCGTAAGTCCGTGAGCACATTCACCTGCCATCAGCGCGGGCAACTGAAAGGTGATCGATTTTCCGCCCCCGGTCGGAAAGACCGCAAGCAAAGATCTTCCGTCTACCGCCGCCTGCGCAGCCCTCTCCTGCAATGGCTCCCCGGCATATGTGCGAAACTTGTCATAGCCGAAAAACTGCTTGAGCTTTTTGTGAATATCCAGTCTGTCCCGGCAATACGCACATCCCTCATCGCACAGCGTATAGCAAAGATTTTTCACTACATTATCTATTTCGGGGTAATTCTTTATCAGCCACGGCGGGGTGACCGAATGATAATCCGCAACATCGATCAGCGCAAGCGCATAGGCAAGCTCGACAGGATAACGCCGCACCACAGGCTCTATACCGGCATTGGCACAGATCTTCCCGTTGTACTCCTCACGGATCAGCTTTGTCACATTGAGTTTCGTCTGAATGAACCCAACGGTGCGGAAGGGTGTTACCCCGACATAATCAAAAAATCCTCGGAATTCCGCCCGGTCGTACAGAAGGCAGCAGTATATCCTCTGCTTTCTGGGTGAAAGGGCCTGAAAAGCATCGACCTCATCGTAAAAAAGCTGCATTGCTTTTTCCGCGTCGTTCAAAGGGTTATTTAGCTGATCGACCTGCAGCTTGTCGTCCTTTACGAGTTTATGGTACGGACGGCACGGAAACAGGAGCGGAGACAGATAAAGCGTATCTATCGGCTCGCCGCGAAGCGGTTTTTCAAAATGCGGAGTCAGATATGTAAGGTCATGATGTATGATGTTATGCCCGCAGACAAAGTCGGCATCGGATATAAAAGCGTAAAAATCCCGCAGCGACGGCGCGTGAAAAGAAGAGCGATCGTCCTTTATCGCTCCCAGATCTTTGATCCTTTTGTCTTCAACTCCGATCTCGCTGTCAATATATACGATGGACTTTGCCATGATATCTCCTTATTAAGTCAGCCGATATTGCTTACGTATCATAAATAATAAAATGCCGCGCTGATATTTTCCACCTCATGCACGGATATACTTATGCTTTTATAGTATATATCATTTTCCGACAAATAGCAAGAGCAAAAGGTAAATCGGTGCGTGATGTTGCAACAAAAAAGCCCCGCATGGCAGAAAAACGCCTTGCCGGGAGGAGAAGCCATTTGCCGAATGGAAAGCAAAGAAGGAGATTTCGGACTCCGCGTCTACATAAAGAAACCGGGAGGATTGCCATGACCGGCAGTCCTCCCGGTTTCTTTATTACCAGTCTTCAACTTCTTCTATAAAAACAACAAATCCGAACCCATGACCAATCGGCAAAAGGTTCGGATTATATTGTTTTGGCGGATATGGTGGGATTCTGAACCCCCGCTTTGCGGTGCAATGTCGGCAGATTTTTTTCTTCACCCGGCGCAAAGCATTTCAAGCCCGCCCTGCGGCGGGCTTGAAGGGGTCCGTGCCGCAAAGTGCTCATTCAACAATAAAAGGACGGCTTAAAAGCCGTCCTTTTATTGTTGGTGGAGCATAGGGGATTCGAACCCCTGACCCCAACACTGCCAGTGTTGTGCGCTCCCAGCTGCGCTAATGCCCCGTATTCGATTTAAATGGTGGTGGAGACAGGGAGACTCGAACTCTCGACCTCACGGATGTGAACCGTGCGCTCTAACCAACTGAGCTATGCCTCCTTGACCGTGCTTGCTTATTATATCACAAACCTTTCCGTTTTGCAATACCTTTTTTCAAAAAAATCTTATTTTATTTCCGATTTCATTGCGCGACCTCCCGCGCGGCGCACATCGTGGCATCTCTTTTCTCTCCGCCGCGCCGAAAAAAGCCGAATGATAAAAATTTAGTTTTTCTATCAGAAAAGGAGTTGTTTTTTCTATCCGCATATGCTATAATTAATGTAGTATATTACGCCTTTTGAAAGGAACATTACATAAAATGACATATTCATCCGAGGCGGCGTTTGCCGCCAAGCGCGTATCGGTGATAGTCCCGTCCTACAACCCGGATGAAAAGCTCGCTTCCGTCGTTTCGGGGCTTGAGGACGCCGGCTTTGACGACATTATCGTCATCAACGACGGCAGCAGTCCCGACCGTCTCAAATATTTTCCCGATCCCGCCGCTCACCCCGGTCTCACGCTTCTCACACATGAGGTCAACCGCGGTAAGGGCGCGGCGCTCAAGACCGCATTCGAATGGTTCATAAAGAACCGCCAAGACCGCGAGGGTGTCGTTACCGCCGACGGCGACGCGCAGCACCGCGTGAGCGACATTCTCGCCTGCGCCGAGGACATGCTCTCCTCCGGGCAGCTCGTGCTGGGCGCGCGCGACTTTTCGCTGCCCGACGTTCCCCCGCGCAGCCGCATGGGCAACCGCATAACCTCGGCTGTCTTT
>ULUE01064799.1_pt1 | contig 10467 bp, 7 predicted proteins | sample 1958211 | NCBI WGS metagenome assembly ULUE01 (sample SAMEA4835752, study PRJEB28245) | human gut metagenome | biome: gut microbiome; material: fecal sample | place: Denmark | collected 2008 | reverse complement strand
CATGCCGGAAAGTGGCACAGGCAGGTCAGCCTGCTTTCCGCGGAGAAAATAGATGACTTCAGGGCAAGAGGGGCACAGATAGACAACGGTGCATTCGGTGAAAATTTAATTATTTCAGGATTTGATTTAGGAAATCTGCCTCTTGGTACACGCTTTTGCATAGGAGATACCATCCTTGAGATGACGCAGATAGGCAAGCAGTGCCATTCGCATTGTGCCATATACAAGAGGATGGGCGAGTGCATTATGCCAAAGGAGGGTGTGTTTGCGGTAGTCGTAAGAGGTGGTCAGATTCATGCCGGTGACGAGGTGAAGTTGATTCCGGCCAACATATATGCTTCGATAAAGGACAGACCTGTGGACAGCCGCTGTGAGCTTTTGACAGTCATAGAAGGAGCACATGCCGGGGCAAAGGCACTCTATATAGATGGCAGAATAAGAGTGGCATACGGCAATGTGTGGGCAGATGAAATAGATGACAATGATAATTCCATTGTGATGTTCAGACAGCAGATAGGCAGCAGACCACGTCTCATAATCTGCGGTGGAGGGCATGTATCGGCGGCACTTGTACGCATGGCATCGCTTTTGGCATTTGACATATGGGTGATAGAGGACAGACCTTTGTTTGCAGACAATGCAAAGCGCCAAGGCGCAGACCATGTGATTTGCGGCGATTATAAAGAAACTCTCGCCAAGCTACAGCCGCAGGCGGATGATTACTATGTATGCATGACAAGAGGACATCGCTTCGATATGGAATGCCTCACAGAGATATTCAAAAAGCCCTATGCCTATGTGGGTATGATGGGCTCAAAGAAAAGAGCTGTGATAGTGAAAAAAGACCTTGAAGAATCGGGATTTTCACAGGAAATTATATCAGGATTACATTCTCCGATAGGTCTTGCAATAGGTGGACAGACACCGGAGGAAATTGCTCTTTCGGTGATAAGCGAGATAGTAAAGTGTAAAAATGAGCGTACAAGCTGCACTCAGATAGATAACGAAGTGCTTGACGCACTTACTGAGGTGGCTGGGCATTGTGCATCAGTTACACACTCCCCGGATGAGAAGTACATACTGTGTACCATCATAAAAAAGAACGGCAGTGCACCGCGCGGAGTTGGCACACAGATGCTTGTGAGCTCAGACAACCGTATTGTTGGAACAATAGGCGGAGGCTGTGCGGAGGCTTTAGTTATAAGCCGCTGCAGGAGGCTGTTTCGCAATCAGGAGTTCAAATGTGAGCTGATTGATGTCAGCATGAATACTGACGATGCCGAGAATGAGGGAATGGTGTGCGGAGGTAGCATTTCAGTGCTGCTGGAGCAGATCAAATGATGAATAAATAAAAAGAAAAGAGAGATTAAAAGTGTGATTTTAAGAAGAGCAACAGGCACTGATAAATCAGTAAAGGAGCGCAAGGGGTTAAAGAGAAAATTTGCAGCATATGCAGGACTTACGCTTGGACTTATTCTTACAGCAGGACTTTTTGCAGGCTGCGGAAAGAAGGATACTGCAGAGAGCGGTAATGTAGATGTAGATTTATCGATTTTTGCGGCAAAGAGCTTAAACAGTGTTATGGATGAAATTTGTGCAGCCTACACCAAGGAGCATCCAAATGTAAACTTCCAGAACAACTATGACAGTTCGGGAACTCTGATGGCACAGATTAAAGAGGGCGCGAAGTGCAATATCTTTTTCTCAGCAGGAGTGGCACAGATGGATGAGCTTCAGAATGGTTATGAAGCAGGAAGCGTGGTTGATGATACTCGTGCTGACCTTTTAAATAATCAGGTGTGCCTTGTTACATATAAGAATAGTGGCACGGCAGTTACCAACTTTGCAGACATCTCAAAGGCTAAAAATATGGCACTTGCTGACGGAACAGTTCCTGTAGGACAGTACACCAGAGTAGCACTTGTAAATTCAAAAATGGTTGAAGGAGATGCTTCAAAGCCACAGGATATTTCAGATTCTGATATCTCAAAGGCACTTGGCGGTCTGGAAATCAACAGCTGTGCAAATGTAGGTGCAGTTGCATCTGCCGTAGCTGAGGGTGCAAACGAAATAGGAACAGTTTATTACTCAGATACATTCGGATACGAGAATCAGCTTGACATTATAGAAAAGCTTCCAAACAGCTTAACAGGTGATGTTATATATCCGATAGCAGCCTTAAAGGGTGACAACACTACAGCAGACGAGCTTGAAGCCGCAAAGGAATTTATTGCATATCTTCAGACAGATGAGGCAATGTCAGTATTTGAGAAATATCATTTTACGGTAAATGAATAATGGGAACGATTGATTTCGCACCGCTTTGGATAACATTAAAAACAGGAATAGTAGCGTCGGTTTTTTCATTCTTTATTGGAATAGCCTTTGCTGAGCTTGTTATAAACACAAAGGGCAGAGTGAGGGCATTCTGGGATGGACTGCTAACACTTCCGATGGTATTGCCGCCTACCGTGGCTGGATACATCCTTTTAAGGATTTTCAGTACAAGACGTCCCTTTGGAAGTTTTTTAAGCAATAGCATGGGTATACAGGTAGTACACACGTGGCTTGGCTGTGTGGTTGCAGCGACCATCATTGCACTCCCTCTCATGTACAGAAATGCGAGAGCGGCATTTGAGCAGATAGACGAAAATGTCATATATGCGGCGCGCACTCTCGGCATAAGTGAGTGGAAGGTTTTCTGGAAAATACGTTTGCCGATGGCAAAGCCCGGCATCATATCGGGTGTCACACTGGCCTTTGCCAGAGCTATCGGTGAGTACGGCGCCACATCAATGCTTGCCGGAAATATAGCGGGAAAGACATCGACCATATCACAGCAGATAGCAATGGTCATCCAAAGTGGTGACTATGCCACAGCGGGCTTCTGGTGCATAGTAATCATAGCGATTTCGTTTGCATGCCTTGTATCGATAAATATGATATGCGGCAAAAGCAAGGGCATAAAGAGAAAGAGAAAAAATAATGTCGCTCATAGTAAAAATAAAAAAACAGTTGGATAATTTCATGCTTTCGGTTGACATGGAGCTTACGGACGAGATTGTGTCCGTAATTGGTATGTCGGGCTCAGGAAAGAGTATGACACTCAAGTGTATAGCAGGGATAGAGACTCCTGATACAGGCTTTATATCATTAAATGACCGGGTGCTGTATGACTCAAAAAATTGCATAAATCTGCACCCCGGTAAGCGCAGGGTAGGCTATCTGTTTCAGGACTATGCACTTTTTCCTACAATGACCGTGATGGAAAATATATGCATAGCAATGGGACATCGCGATGAAAAAAAGGTGAAGGTCTGGCTGAAGCGGTATGGGCTTGATGGCATGGCAGACACATATCCGGATCATCTCTCGGGAGGCCAGAGGCAGCGCGTGGCAATGCTTCGTATGCTTGCGGCTAAACCGGAGTGTATACTGCTCGATGAGCCTTTTTCGGCACTGGATGAGCATGTGAAAAGAAGTATGGAATCAGAGCTTATGGAGATGCTTTCCGATTTTCACAATCCTGTTATCTTTGTGTCACACAATCGCGATGAGGTGTATCGTCTGGCAGAGCGTATCGGAAGTATTGAGAGCGGCATGCTGAGTGCAGTCCGCGACAAAAAAGATTTCTTCATGCGGCCTATGTCTGTGGAGCAGGCACTGCTTGTGGGCTGCAACAATATATCACAGGTGAAATGGCAGGATAAGCATCATGTTCTTGCCGTGGAATGGGATAGCGTATTTGAGGTCACTGATGAGCAGATGGAACAGCTTGCGATGGATACGGACAACATATCACACATAGGTGTTTTCCCTCAGGATATAATAATATCTGCAAGTAAAGCAAAATCGGTACTTGCATATAACAATAAAAATATAATCAGGATTAAAGATTATAAAATAGTTGAAGAACTAAAAACATGGGAAGTATCGTGTGAATTAAATAATGATGCAACAATTTATGCAAATCTTCCAAAGCATACAGAAGCAAATATGCTTAGCAAAAATATAAATGATGAGCTTTATATAAAGAATTTTTATCTGCTTGGATGAGAAGTAAATGAGGACATACTATGATTTACCTGGACAACGCTGCCACAACAATTAAAAAGCCGGATGCGGTATATGATGCTGTGCTTGATGCAATGAAGCACTGCGGCAATTCAGGTCGGGGAATGTCGGATGCATCGCTTGATGCGTCAAGGAAAATATATGAGGCCAGAATGTGCCTTACAGAATTTTTCGGCGGGGAGGATGCGGATAGACTTGTTTTTACGGCAAATTCCACTGAGTCGCTCAACATTGCAATCCACGGACTGCTTGAGCCGGGGGAGCATGTGATTACGACACAGCTCGAGCACAATTCGGTGCTCAGACCTCTTTATATGCAAAGGGAGAGGGGAGTGTGCGTGGATATTGTGCCATGCAGTGATGAAGGAATAAAAAGAGGGATAATTTCCCCGCGGGATATAGAGGCTGCAATTTGTCCGGAAACAAAAGCCATCGTCTGCACACATGCTTCAAATCTCACAGGCAATGTGGTGGACATTAAGTCAATAGGGCAAATCGCACGAAAGCATGACCTTTTATTTATAGTTGACGCATCGCAGACAGCCGGTGTGCTTCCGATAAATGTAAAAGACATGAATATTGATGTGCTCTGCTTCACAGGGCACAAGGGGCTGATGGGTCCACAGGGGACCGGAGGACTTTATGTGGGAGAAAGAGCAGATATAAAGCCGGTTAAAAGCGGTGGCACCGGCGTGCTCAGCTTTCTTGAGAGCCAGCCTATGGAGCTTCCGACAAGACTTGAGGCTGGTACCTTAAATGGCCCGGGAATTGCAGGGCTTTTGGCAGGAATAAAGGCGATTGAAGAAATTGGTGTGGATAACATATATGCTAAAGAGTATATGCTGATGAAGGCTTTTCTAAAGAAAATAAAGATAATCCCGGGAATCAGGATATATGGGGATTTCGACATGCTGCCCGATAATGGAGCACATTGTGCGATTGTTTCAGTAAATATAGCTGATATGGATTCTGCTGAGGTGTCGGATATACTTATGAATGAGTATGGCATTGCAACAAGAAGCGGCATACACTGCGCACCACTGATGCATAAATTCTTCGGAACACAAAAACAGGGTATGGTGAGATTTTCATTTTCATATTATAATACAGTTGATGAGATAAATGAGGCCGCTGAAGCGCTTATGCAGATTGCGGCATTGAGATAAACAGTATTAAACAATTGAAAGGAGCAAACATGCCACAGGAAATAGTGTTTTGCAAAGGCGGTGGCTGTACTGCAAAGCTTGGTCCGGATTTATTAAGTCATGTTTTAGCAAAGTTGCCAAAGGGCGAAAAAGACAGCAATCTGCTCGTCGGATATGATAGCAGCGATGATGCGGCAGTGTACAGAATTTCAGATGACACGGCGATAGTCCAGACGCTTGATTTTTTTCCACCGATGGTTGATGATCCATATACGTTTGGACAGATAGCGGCCGCAAATGCGCTCAGTGATATCTATGCGATGGGCGGCACAGTTAAGAGTGCGTTGAACATCGTTTGTTTCCCTGAGAAAATGGATTTGAATATACTCGGTAAAATAATGCAGGGAGGCGCTGACAAGGTGATAGAGGCAGGCGGTACACTTGCAGGTGGTCATTCCATAGCAGACAGCGATGTGAAATACGGACTTTCTGTCATGGGCACAGTTCATCCCAAACACATCTACAGCAACAATACAGGGCAGCCGTCAGATGTGCTTATACTGACCAAGAAGCTCGGAGTTGGGCTTGTGTGCAACGCAAACCGTGTCGGGGAAGCTCCGTTAGGTGCAATTGAGGATGCGGTAAGCTCCATGACCACACTAAACCGCGCGGCATCAGAGATCAGTCACAGCTTCGAAATACATGCATGCACAGATGTCACGGGCTTTAGTTTTTTAGGACATCTGAGCGAGATGTTAAATGATGATATAACAGCACTTATCGACTCGATTTCCATCCCGGTCATTACCGGAGCACTGCGATGCGCAGATGAGTTTTTCCTCACGGCAGCGGCGCAGCGCAACAGAAACCATGTAGGTGACAAGGTGCGTTTTGCAAAAAATATACCTTTCTCAATGGAGGAGGTGCTCTTCGATCCGCAGACCTCAGGAGGACTGCTGTTTGCAGTAAAAGCCTTTGAGGCAGATACCTTTTTGCATGAGCTTAAAGCCGCAGGGCTTCCGGCTGCAAAGGTGGGACGATTTGTTAAGCGCTGCGATGTGCCGATATATGTGAACTGATTTTAAGCTATCATAGCTTATGTAAATATGCTGACAGGCTGCATGCCCTGCATTTTGAGGGTTGACAAGTTAAGTAACATAGGGAGGATTATAAATATGATTACAGTAAATGCAATCGGGGATACATGTCCAATCCCGGTAGTAAAGACAAAGAAGGCAATTGAGGCTCTCACACAGCCGGACACAGTGGAGACACTTGTGGACAATGAAATTGCAGTAGAAAATTTAAAAAAGATGGCTGCACAGAAGGGCTATAGCTGCGACAGCAATAAGCTCGACGACGGAAGCTACAGTGTAAAGCTGACAATTGAGACTCTTAACACAGGAGCGTTTTCGGATACAGACGAAGCTTCACAGTACACATGCAGGCCGGCTACAGATAACAGAGTCGTTGTAATCCGCTCTTCCTATATGGGAGAGGGCAGCGAGGAGCTGGGCAGTGTACTCATAAAGGGCTTCATCTATGCACTTTCGCAGCAGGACAATCCGCCTGAAACCATGCTTTTCTACAATGGAGGAGCAAAGCTGACCTGTGATGGCTCAGAGTGCCTTGAGGATTTAAAGGAGCTTAAGAATCGTGGCGTGAAAATCTTTACCTGCGGAACATGTCTGAATTACTATGAGCTGTCAGATAAGCTTGCAGTCGGAGAGGTGACGAACATGTATGATATCGCCGAGAAAATGGCTGCAGCCTCTCTTATTGTGAGTCCTTAGTGTTATATTAAGTGTGATGTGATGGATAATAATTTGGTAAGAGAAAAGAAAAAGCGGCTAATCATTACCTTCGAGACTACCACAGCGCCGTTAAAGCTGGATATCAAGGGCAAGGCATGTGGTATTCCGGGGCGCACGATTCCTCTTCCGTCTGCTATATCGGCGGGCTGTGGTCTGGCATGGCGTGCAGAGCTTTCAGACAGGGAGAGCCTCATAGCCTTTATGAAGGAGCAGGACATTAGGTGGGAAGCCATGTATGAGCTTGAAATGTATTGATATAGGAGAAAAATATGTTTTATTACAATCAGTATGTGAGGGCGCAAAGCCTTGATGAAGCCTATGAGCTTTATCAGAAAAAACCGAATTTTGTGCTGGGCGGCATGCTCTGGCTCAAAATGAAAAATAAGACACTTGGCACGGCAATTGATTTGTGCGATCTCGGACTTGACCGGATTGATGAGGATGAAAACGAGTTTAGAATCGGTGCATATGCAACCCTCAGGCAGATAGAGACACATGAAGCCCTGAATGCATATACACACGGTGCAATCGCAGAGTCGGTCAGACATATCGTCGGAGTGCAGTTTAGAAATGTGGCGACTGTCGGAGGAAGCATCTGGGGCAGATTTGGATTTTCAGATGTCATGACGATTTTCAGGGCGCTGGGAGCAAAGGTGCAGCTTCACAAGGCAGGAATTATGGATTTGGACGAGTTTGCGGCACTTCCAAGAACCACGCGCGATGTGCTCGTATCAGTAATAGTGCCGAAAAATGCAAAGGGCGTAGTATACTTAAGCCAGAGAAACCAGTCAACAGACTTTCCTGTGCTCACATGTGCAGTGGCAAATAGAAACGGCAGGTATGTGGCGGTCATCGGAGCATCACCATATATGGCAGAGCCTGTGTGGGATAAGGACGGCATACTCGATGGTATAGTAGATGCAAAGACGCACGGTAATGTAGCTTTGACGGAGAACTCCGAGAACAATGCAAAAATAGATAAATTTGCAGAATATGTTGCAGAGCATATCCGTTTTGGAAGCAATATCAGAGCAGGAGCCGAGTACAGAGAGATGATCTGCCGGGTGCTTACACGCCGCGCTGTCACACAGTCGCTTGACATCTGCGATGATATAAGGTAATCGCTACCGGATGCATGGAAGTTATGCAGGAAACTTTGGAAGCTTTATTAGTGTGATGACATCAATGCACGAGCATTAAGTAGGAAGGAATTCATGTATATGGATGTTAAAATAAAATTAAATGGAAAGTTAATAATCGACTCGGTTGACCAGGATATGGTGCTTTTGGACTTCTGCCGCAAGCACAACTGCTTTTCAGTGAAGAGGGGCTGTGAGTCAGGCAACTGCGGTCTTTGTACAGTGCTTCTGGATGGAAAGCCTGTGCTGTCATGCAGCACGCCGATAGGCAGGGCAGACGGCAGAGCGGTGGACACCCTCGAGGGACTTGAGGAGGAAGCTAAGCAGTTTACAGGATTTTTTGCTGCACAGGGAGCGGATCAGTGCGGCTTCTGTAATCCAGGTTATATTGTAAATATTGTGGCGCTTTTAAGAGAAAATCCTGACCCGACTGATGAGGAAATTCTTGAGTATCTTTCAGGAAATCTGTGTCGTTGTACAGGATATCAGAGTCAGCTCCGCTCAATCAGAAATTTCTTAAACAGTAAGAAGGAGGGCGCACCTCTTAATCTCGAGGCAGGCGTCTACGGAGAGGATATCGGAAAGGAGTGGCAGGATGAGCACAAATCAAACTAATGTAAACAGCTTAAACCGCGCGAGAAGGGATTATCACGCAGTTGGAAAATGTATACCGAAGAAGGATTCGAGCCAGCTTTTACTCGGAAAGCCGGTATTTACTGATGATATCACACCGCGTGATGCGCTTGTCATAAAGCTTCTTAGAAGCCCCTATGCGAATGCAATTGTCGAGGATGTAAAGACAGATATTGCTCTTAAGGTACCGGGCATGGTCGCAGTATACACCTGGGAGGATGTTCCGAAAAAGCGTTTTTCTATCGCAGGCCAGACCTTTCCGGAGCCGTCACCGTACGACAGACTAATCCTTGACCGTCATGTTAGAAGTGTAGGTGACGCTGTCGCTATTGTGGTAGGTGAATCGGAAAAGGCTGTAGACAAGGCTCTTAACATGATAAAAGTAAAGTACACGATTCTTGAGCCGGTGCTTGACTTCAGAAAGTCGCTGGACAACAAGGTGCTTGTGCATCCTGAGGATGACTGGTCATCCAGCATAAATACAGGCGATGTAAAGCGCAATCTCATTCATCATGAGGAGGATGAGCATGGAAATGTAGAGAAAATTCTGTCGGAGTGCGATGAGATTATTGAGCACACCTATCGCATAAAGGCAGCGCAGCAGGCATATATGGAGACCTGCAGAGCATACTGTGAGATAGACAGATACGGCAGGCTTCACTGCATCAGCTCGACACAGATTGTTTTCCACCTGCGCCGAATACTGTCCAATGCACTCGATATTCCTAAGTCCATGGTGCGTGCTGAAAAGCCGCGTATCGGAGGAGGCTTTGGTGCCAAGCAGACAGCGGTCTGTGAGGTATATCCGGCATTTGTTACCTGGAAGACAAAGCGTCCGAGCAAGATAATCTACAGCAGAAAAGAGTGCCAGACTATCGCGTCACCGCGTCATGAGATGGAGGTCACCGTGCGTCTTGGAGCAATGAGGGATGGTCATATAAGGGCGATAGATCTTTATACGCTGTCAAATGGTGGAGCATACGGAGAGCATAGCACTACAACAGTAGGACTCTCAGGTCATAAATCGCTCCCTCTTTATACAGGAGGCTGCGAGGCAACCAGATTTTCGTGCGATGTTGTGTACACAAACGTGCAGGCGGCAGGAGCATATAGAGGCTATGGAGCTACACAGGGTATCTTTGCACTTGAATCAACTGTCAATGAGCTCGCTGAAAAGCTGCATATAGACCCGGTTGAGCTTCGTTTGAAAAATATCGTCCGTGAGGGCATGTTTATGCCGGCATATTTTGGCGAGACAGCCAATGCATGTGCACTCGACAGATGCATAATGCACTGTGCGGATAATTTCCATTGGGCAGACAAGTATCCTGTCCGCGATATGGGAAATGGCAAGGTTCGTGCGGCAGGCATGGCGCTTGCAATGCAGGGCTCCTGCATATCAAATGTAGATGTCGGCTCGTGTACCTTAAAGCTTTCAGACTGTGGCACCTACAATATGATGATAGGCGCGGCAGACATGGGAACAGGCTGTGATACCATACTTGCGCAGATGGCGGCTGAGGTACTCGACTGCGAGCCGGATGATATAACCGTGTTTGGAGCGGATACGGATGCTTCTCCTTATGATTCAGGTTCATATGCCTCATCAACCACCTACATTACAGGAATGGCCACACAGAATGCAGCACTTGAGCTTCGTGA
>ULUE01030854.1_pt1 | contig 10470 bp, 7 predicted proteins | sample 1958211 | NCBI WGS metagenome assembly ULUE01 (sample SAMEA4835752, study PRJEB28245) | human gut metagenome | biome: gut microbiome; material: fecal sample | place: Denmark | collected 2008 | reverse complement strand
TCGGCTTCATCAACCATCCCGACATGCGGCGCCTCTACCTGCGCGACGACTGGGTGGGGTATCCGCTCCGCAAGGACTACGACCAGAGCGGGGAAACCAATCCGCTCCGTATGACCAACGAAGTGGCGCACGACAGTTCGCCGAGCTACGAGCTCCAGCCCGACGGCAGCATCATCCGCCGCCGCAACGTGCTCTTCGAGGAGGACGAGTACGTCATCAACATCGGTCCTCAGCACCCGGCCACGCACGGCGTGCTCCGCTTCCGCGTATCGCTCGAAGGCGAAATCATCAAAAAGCTCGACGTACACTGCGGCTACATCCACCGGGGCATCGAAAAGCTGTGCGAAAGCCTGACCTATCCCCAAACGCTCGCTCTTACCGACCGTCTGGATTACCTCGGCGCTTCGCAGAACCGCCATGCGCTCTGCATGTGCATCGAGAAGGGACTCGGCGTGGAGGTGTCGGAACGCGTACAGTACATCCGCACCATCATGGACGAATTGCAGCGTATCGATTCGCACCTGCTCTTCTTCTCCTGTCTCTGTATGGATATGGGTGCGCTGACGGCCTTCTTCTACGGTTTCCGCGACCGCGAGAAGGTGCTCGACATCCTCGAACAAACCACTGGCGGACGCCTGATCCAGGCCTACAACACCATCGGCGGCGTACAGGCGGACATCCATCCGGAGTTCGTAAAAAAGGTCAAAGAACTGATCAAATACCTGCGTCCCGTCCTGAAGGAGTATCACGAAATCTTCACCGGCAACGTCATCGCCCAGCAACGACTCAAAGGCACGGGCGTGCTGACGCGCGAAGACGCCGTTTCGTTCGGTGCTACGGGCGGCACGGGCCGTGCATCGGGCTGGGCCTGCGACGTGCGCAAGCGGCATCCCTATGCCATGTACGGCAAAGTGGATTTCCGTGAGGTACTCTTCACCGAGGGCGACTGCTTCGCCCGCTATATGGTCCGCATGGAGGAGATCCTGGAAAGCCTGCGCATCATCGAGCAGCTTATCGACAATATCCCCGAGGGTGAATATCAACTTAAGATGAAACCCGTAATACGTGTTCCCGAAGGAAGTTACTATGCAGCCGTAGAAGGCAGCCGCGGAGAATTCGGCGTCTATCTCGAAAGCCGGGGCGACAAATCGCCGTACCGCCTGAAATTCCGTTCGACGGGCCTGCCGCTCGTTTCGTGTATGGACACCATTACGCGGGGTGCGAAGATCGCCGACCTGATTGCCATCGGAGGTACGCTCGACTACGTGGTTCCGGATATAGACCGTTAAATTAACAGATCAGATAAAACAGATCAATATGTTTGATTTCAGCATAGTAACAAGTTGGGTACATGAACTGCTCACTTCTTTCATGCCGCTCGGACTGGCGATTTTCATCGAATGCGTGATCGTCGGGCTCTGCATCCTGTTGATGTACGTAGTGGTGGCGATCCTGATGATCTTCATGGAACGCAAGGTCTGCGCTGCGTTCCAATGCCGTCTGGGTCCCATGCGCGTCGGGCCCTGGGGTACTCTCCAGGTCTTCGCCGACGTATTCAAAATGCTCACCAAGGAGATCATCACGATCCGGCGCTCGGACAAGTTCCTCTACAACCTCGCACCGTACATCGTCATCCTCGCCTCGGTACTGGCGTTCTCCTGCCTGCCTTTCAATAAGGGTATGGAGATTTTGGACTTCAACGTGGGCGTCTTCTTCATGATGGCCGCCTCGTCGATCGGTATCGTGGGCATCCTGCTGGCAGGGTGGAGCAGCAACAACAAGTACTCGCTCATCGGCGCCATGCGAAGCGGTGCGCAGATGATTTCATATGAGCTTTCGATCGGACTCTCGATCCTCACGATCATCGTACTGACCGATACGATGCAGTTCTCCGAGATCGTCGCCCGACAGGCCGACGGCTGGTTCATCTTCAAGGGGCACATCCCGGCCATGATCGCTTTCGTGATTTATCTGATCGCCGGCAACGCCGAGGTGAACCGGGGGCCGTTCGACCTTCCCGAAGCCGAATCGGAGCTGACGGCCGGTTACCACACCGAGTATTCGGGTATGCATTTCGGTCTGTTCTACGTGGCCGAATTCGTCAATCTGTTCATCATCGCGGGTGTAGCCTCCACGATCTTCCTCGGCGGCTGGATGCCGCTGCACATCTCCGGCTGGGAGGGTTTCAATACCGTCATGGACTACATTCCGGGCTTCGTCTGGTTCTTCGGCAAGACGCTCTTCGTCATCTGGCTGCTGATGTGGATCAAATGGACCTTCCCGCGCCTGCGCGTGGACCAGATTCTGACGCTGGAGTGGAAATACCTGGTACCGATCGGGCTGGTCAATCTGCTGCTGATGGTCGTCATCGTCGTATTCAAACTGCATTTTTAAGTATGGCAAATTATATCCAAGGACTCTTTCACGGCATCCGCACCCTGCTCACGGGCCTCAAGGTAACGGGCAAAGAGTTCGTCACCCCGAAAATCACGGAGCAGTATCCCGAAAACCGGGCGACGCTCAAAATGAACGAACGCTTCTGCGGAACGCTCACGATGCCCCACGACGCCGAGGGCAAAAACAAGTGCGTCGCCTGCGGACTCTGCCAGGCAGCCTGTCCGAACGGTACGATAAAGATCACCACCGAAACCGTCACGGACGAAGAGACGGGCAAGCCCCGGCGTCGTCTGGTCAAATACGAATACGACCTGGGAGCCTGTATGTTCTGCCACCTGTGCGTGAACGCCTGTCCGCACGACGCGATCCGTTTCGACACGGCTTTCGAACACGCGGTCTATACCCGCGATAAATTAGTAAAAACCCTGAACAAATAATGTCATGGAGATAACACTCGACCTGATCGTCTTTACCGTGCTGGCCGTCTTCACGCTGGCGAGCGCCGTACTGGCCGTAACCACCAAACGCATCCTGCGTGCGGCGACGTTCCTGCTGTTCGTCCTCTTCGGCACGGCAGGCATCTATTTCCAGCTCAACTATTCGTTCCTGGGTGCCGTCCAGCTGCTTATCTATGCGGGCGGTATCACGGTTCTATACGTCTTTTCGATCCTGCTGACCTCTTCCGAGGGCGACAAGGCCGAAAAACTGCGCGGCTACAAATTCGTCGTAGGCATCCTGGCGACCCTCGCAGGACTGGCGATCTGCCTGTTCGTCACCCTGCGCCACCAGTTCCTGCCGGAACACTTCGAGCACGGTGAACTGGCCGTCCGGGAGATCGGATTCGCGTTGATGAGTCCCGAAAAACAGGGCTACCTGCTGCCGTTCGAAGTCATCAGTTTATTGCTGCTGGCCTGCATCGTCGGCGGTATCCTGATCGCCCGCAAACGATAATAAAAAGGTACCAGAAAGAGTAAAAAGAGAGACCGGCCGCATTCGTCCATTTTACCGTATAACGGCTCCTCCGGCGGAGGAGCCGGGCAGGGGGGGGGAGGAAACAACGAAACGTCGTGCATGAAGGCAGCGGCAAAGCGATGCGGTCGATGGAAAGTGTACAAAACAAATTACTGCTATGATACACATGGAGTATTACCTGATCGTTTCGACGATCATGATGTTCGTGGGAATCTACGGGTTCGTCACGCGCCGCAACCTGCTGGCGATGCTGATCTCGGTGGAACTGATCCTCAATTCGGTAGATATCAATTTCGTGGTATTCAACCGTTTTCTGTTTCCGGGTCAGTTGGAGGGCTTCTTCTTCGCCCTGTTCGCCATCGGCATCAGCGCTGCGGAAACGGCCGTGGCCATCGCCATCATCATCAACATCTACCGCAACCTGCGCCACATCCAGGTCAAAGATTTGAAGAAACTCAAATGGTAACGGATTAAAACGCATCGACTATGGATTTTACCATTCTAATTCTCGTATTGCCGCTGTTGAGTTTCCTGGTACTCGGACTGGCCGGCACCAAACTCAAACCGGGAGCGGCGGGCGCCATCGGTACGGTCGTGCTGGGTGCGGTCACCGTGTTGAGCTACCTCACGGCCATTCTCTATTTCGGCGCCGGGCGTAACGCGGAAGGCATTTTCCCGACGCTGATGCCCTACAACGCCGTTTGGCTCCCGATCAGCCAGACACTGCATATCGATATGGGCATCCTGCTCGATCCGATCTCGGTGATGATGCTCGTCGTCATCTCGACCGTGTCGCTCATGGTCCATATCTATTCGTTCGGCTACATGAAAGGGGAGCGGGGCTTCCAGCGTTATTACGCCTTCCTGTCGCTCTTCACGATGAGTATGCTGGGACTGGTGGTCGCCACCAATATCTTCCAGATGTATCTGTTTTGGGAGCTGGTGGGCGTAAGCTCCTACCTGCTGATCGGCTTCTACTACACCAAGCCCGAAGCGATCGCGGCATCGAAGAAAGCCTTCATCGTCACCCGCTTCGCCGATCTGGGCTTCCTCATCGGCATCCTCTTCTACGGCTATTATGCCGGGACATTCTCCTTCACGCCCGACGCACAACTGCTGGCCGCCGCCGGGACGATGATCCCGCTGGCCCTCGGACTTATGTTCATCGGCGGAGCGGGCAAGAGCGCCATGTTCCCGCTCCATATCTGGCTGCCGGACGCCATGGAGGGTCCGACCCCCGTATCGGCCCTGATTCATGCGGCGACGATGGTCGTCGCGGGCGTCTATCTGGTCGCCCGCATGTTCCCGCTCTACATCGGCTATGCCCCGGACGTGCTTCACTGGGTTGCCTACATCGGCGCTTTCACCGCGCTCTATGCGGCGGTCGTCGCCTGCGTGCAGAGCGACATCAAGCGCGTGCTCGCGTTCAGTACGATCTCGCAGATCGGTTTTATGCTCGTGGCGCTGGGTGTCTGCACCACATCCGATCCCCACACGGGCGGACTGGGTTACATGGCTTCGATGTTCCACCTCTTCACCCACGCCATGTTCAAGGCGCTGCTGTTCCTCTGCGCCGGTTGCATCATCCACGCGGTACACTCCAACGAGATGTCGGCGATGGGCGGCATGCGCAAATACATGCCCGTCACGCACATCACCTTCCTCGTCGCCTGTCTGGCCATCGCCGGTATCTGGCCGTTGAGCGGTTTCTTCTCCAAAGACGAAATCCTGACCGCCTGCTTCGCATTCAGTCCTCTGATGGGCTGGGTGATGACGGGTATCGCAGGACTGACGGCCTTCTATATGTTCCGGCTCTACTACGGTATCTTCTGGGGCAAGGAGAACAAGGAACTGCATGCACATCACACGCCGCACGAAGCTCCGGCCACGATGACCGTTCCTCTCGTCGTCCTGGCCGTGATCACCTGCGTCGCGGGATTCATTCCCTTCGGCGATTTCATATCGAGCGACGGAGAAGCCTATACGATCCACCTCGACGGCGGGGTAGTGGCCATCAGCCTCACCGTCGCCATCGCTGCGATCGCCCTGGCGACCTGGATGTACCTGCGGGCCAAACAGCCCGTCGCCGACCGGCTCGCCCCGACCTTCAGCGGCCTGCACAAGGCGGCCTACCACCGCTTCTACATCGACGAGGCGTATCAGTTCGTCACGCACCGAATCATCTTCGGCTGCATTTCGCGTCCGATCGCCTGGTTCGACCGTCACGTGGTGGACGGCTTCATGAACCTACTGGCCCGGACAACCCAGAGCGCCGCACTGGGGATCCGCTTCATGCAGAGCGGCAGCGTACAGCGCTACTGCATCTGGTTCTTTGCCGGGACGCTCGGCCTGACCCTTTTGTTACTCATCCTCCGATAATCCGAACGCTATGAATATACTTTCTCTGTTTCCGCTGATCCCCCTGGTGATGATGCTGGGGCTGTGGATTTCGAAAAATACGCGGCAGATCCATGCCGTCATGGTCGCCGGCTCCTCGGCACTGCTCGCGCTGGCGATTTATCTTGTGTTCCATTACCTCGGCCTGCGGGAAGCAGGCGCTACGGACGCGATGCTCCTTACGGACAGCGTCGTCTGGTACGCTCCGCTCAACATCCATTACGCAGTGGGCGTGGACGATATCTCGGTAGCCATGCTGCTACTGTCGGCCATCATCGTCTTCACGGGCACGTTCGCCTCGTGGCAGATGAAGAGCGACGTCAAAGCCTACTTCCTCTGGTTCTGCCTGCTCTCGGTCGGTGTCTTCGGATTCTTCATCACCGTCGATCTCTTCTCGATGTTCATGTTCTACGAAGTGGCACTGATCCCGATGTACCTGCTCATCGGCGTCTGGGGCAGCGGCCGCAAGGAGTATTCGGCCATGAAGCTGACGCTGATGCTCATGGGCGGGTCGGCCCTGCTGCTCTGCGGCATCCTGGGCATCTACTTCGGCGCCGGGGCGCAGACGATGAACCTGCACGAGATCGCCGCGCTGCACAACATTCCCCTCTCGCAACAGTACATCTGGTTCCCGATGGTCTTCGTCGGCTTCGGCGTGCTGGGCGCCCTCTTCCCGTTCCACACCTGGAGCCCCGACGGTCACGCATCGGCACCGACCGCCGTGTCGATGCTCCACGCCGGCGTGCTGATGAAGCTGGGCGGCTACGGCTGTTTCCGCGTGGCGATGTACCTGATGCCCGAAGCGGCGCACGAATTGAGCTGGATTTTCATCATCCTCACGACGATTTCGGTCGTGTACGGCGCTTTCTCAGCCTGCGTGCAGACCGATCTCAAATATATCAACGCCTACTCCTCGGTATCGCACTGCGGACTGGTCCTGTTCGCTATCCTGATGATGAATACCACGGCCGGCACGGGTGCCATTCTGCAGATGCTGAGTCACGGCCTGATGACGGCCCTCTTCTTCGCCCTGATCGGTATGATCTACGGCCGCACGCACACGCGCGACATCCGCGAGTTGAGCGGCCTGATGAAGGTGATGCCCTTCCTGGCGGTAGGGTACGTAATCGCAGGTCTGGCGAACCTCGGACTGCCGGGTCTGAGCGGTTTCGTCGCCGAAATGACGATCTTCAACGGCGCTTTCATGAATAACGACACGTTCCACCGCGTCGTGACGATCATCGCCTGCACGTCGATCGTGATTACAGCGGTCTATATCCTGCGCGTCATCGGCCGCATCCTCTACGGCACCTGCCGCAACGAGGCGCACCTGAAACTCACCGACGCCACGTGGGACGAACGACTCACGGTCATCTGCCTGATCGCCGCTATCGCCGGCATGGGTACGATGCCACTCTGGATCAGCGATATGGTAAGCGGCAGCGTTTCCACGATCATCTCACAGCTAATGAACTAATCCGACTATGAATTACAGCGAAATATTCCACTTCATGCGACCCGAATTGACGCTCATCGTCACGATCGCATTGCTTTTCCTGTTCGACCTGTTCGCCCCGGAGCGGCTCCGCAGATATTTCCACCCTCTGGCCTGCGTCCTCCTGACGGTACAGATCCTCGTCAATATCGTTCCGACACCGGACTCAGGGCAGCTGTTCGGCGGTATGTACCAGTACGAACCGATGCAGAGCATCGTCAAAAGCATGCTGGCTATCGGCACGTTTGTCGTCTTCCTGCAATCGAACGAATGGCTGCGGCGCGAGGACACCGCCCATAAACGGGGAGAATTCTATCTGCTGACCCTCTCCACGCTGCTGGGCATGTACTTCATGATCAGTGCGGGCAACTTCCTGATGTTCTTCCTCGGAATGGAGCTGGCATCGATCCCGATGGCCTGTCTGATCGCTTTCGACAAATACCGCCACAACTCGGCCGAAGCGGGCGCCAAATACATCCTCTGCGCCCTGTTTTCGAGCGGTCTGATGCTCTACGGCATCTCGTTCATCTACGGCACGGCCGGTACGCTCTATTTCGACGACATTCGTCTGGACGGCTCACCGCTTCAAATTATGGCGCTGGTGTTCTTCTTCTCCGGTTTAGGCTTCAAGCTCTCGCTCGTACCGTTCCACCTCTGGACGGCCGACGCTTACCAGGGAGCGCCCACGACCGTCACTTCCTATCTTTCGGTCATATCGAAAGGCTCGGCCGCTTTCGTGCTGATGACCATTCTAATCAAGGTTTTCGCACCGATGGTGCAGGAGTGGCGAACGATTTTGTTCGTAGTCATCATCCTGAGTATCACGGTGGCAAACCTCTTCGCCATCCGCCAGCAGAATCTCAAACGCTTCCTGGCTTTCTCATCCATCTCGCAGGCGGGCTACATCATGCTGGGCGTGATCGGCGGCTCGGCCCTGGGCATGACCTCGCTGGTTTACTACATCCTGGTCTATATGGCAGCCAACCTGGCGATTTTCGGCATCGTTTCGGCCGTCGAACAACATACGGACGGGAAAGTTTGCATCGAGGACTACAACGGTTTCTACCGCACCAACCCCAAACTGGCCGTGCTGATGACCCTCTCGCTCTTCTCGCTGGCCGGCATCCCGCCCTTCGCAGGCTTTTTCTCGAAGTTCTTCATCTTCGCGGCCGCTTTCAAGGAGGGATTTCATCTGCTGGTTTTCATCGCCCTGCTCAACACAGTGATCTCGCTCTACTACTACCTGCTGGTGGTCAAAGCCATGTTCATCACCCCCGGCGAACACCCCATCCCGACCTTCCGCAGCGATCGGGGAACCCGTTTGAGCCTGGCGCTCTGCACTGCCGGTGTACTGTTGTTGGGTATCGCCAGCGTAGTGTACGATTCGATCGGAGCGTTCGCCTTCGGCATGTAAGCGACGCATCCGCAGCATATTATCCGGCGGACGGCTCTTTCGGGCTGTCCGCTTTTTTGGAACCGGGAGCAGGGTTGCAGAAACGCCGAAATCTGCGTATCTTTGGTCACATCTAATAAAACGACGACTATGAACCGAATCAACACTCTCTTCGGAATCGAATACCCGATCGTTCAGGGCGGCATGGTGTGGTGCAGCGGCTGGCGGCTGGCCTCGGCCGTAAGCAACGCCGGCGGACTGGGCCTGCTGGGAGCAGGCTCCATGCATCCCGAAACACTGCGGGAACATATCCGCAAATGCCGGCAGGCGACCGACAAACCGTTCGGCATCAACGTACCGCTGATGTACCCCCAACTCGATGAAGTCATGCAACTGATAGTGGACGAAGGGGTCAAGATCGTCTTTACTTCGGCCGGAAATCCGAAGCTCTGGACAGGCTTTCTCAAATCGCACGGCATCACGGTCGTCCATGTGGTTTCCTCCTCGAAATTCGCCCGCAAATGCGAAGAGGCGGGAGTCGATGCCATCGTAGCCGAAGGTTTCGAAGCCGGCGGTCATAACGGACGCGAAGAAACGACCACCTTATGCCTGATTCCGGCCGTACGACGTGCCACCTCGCTGCCGCTGATCGCTGCAGGAGGCATCGCTACGGGCGCTGGGATGCTGGCAGTCATGGCCCTCGGGGCCGAAGGCGTGCAGATCGGAACCCGCTTCGCATTCGCCGCAGAAAGCTCGGCACACGAAAACTTCAAAAACCGCTGTCTGAGTCTGGAAGAGGGCGATACGATGCTGATGCTCAAAAAAGTTTCTCCCACGCGCTTGGTCAAGGGCGATTTCTTCCGCGAGGTCGAAGAGGCCGAGAACCGGGGAGCTACGGCCGAAGAGCTGAAAACGCTTCTCGGAAAAGGACGCGCCAAAAAAGGCATGTTCGAAGGCGACCTCGACAACGGAGAGCTTGAAATAGGGCAGGTGGCCTCGCTTTTCCGCGAGCAGCAAACTGCGGCAGAAATCGTGCGCGACATCGTGACCGAATACCGCAACATACTGAGTAAAAGCCGAGAAAAACTATCCATCTAAACCGACGCACGAAGAATGATCAACTACCTCCAAGTCGAAAATCTGACCAAGTCGTACGGCGATCTGGTGCTTTTCGACAATATCTCTTTCACGATCGGCGAAGGACAGCGCATTGCCCTGATCGGCCGCAACGGTTCCGGGAAAACGACCCTGCTGAATATTCTCGCAGGCAAAGATACGGCCGACAGCGGAACGATCACGCCCCGCCGTGACCTGCGTATCGCTTATCTGGAACAAAACCCGGAATATGCTGCGGATCTAACCGTACTGGAAGCCTGTTTCCGTTCCGACAATCCGGCCTTGCGAGCCATCGCAGCCTACGAACAAGCCGTCGCCGATCCTGCGCAGGACGGGTTGCAGGAGGCCATGAGCCGTATGGATGCCCTCGCTGCCTGGGACTACGAACAGCGGGCCAAGGAGATTCTGTCCCGACTAAAGATCAACGATTTCGACAAAAAGATAGGCCAGCTTTCCGGCGGACAGCTCAAACGTGTGGCACTGGCAGCGGTGCTGATCAGCGAAGCCGACCTGCTGATCCTCGACGAGCCGACCAACCACCTGGATACCGACATGACCGAATGGCTCGAAGAGTACCTCACGCGAAACAAGGCAGCCTTGCTGATGGTCACCCACGACCGCTATTTCCTCGACCGGGTGTGCAGCGACATCCTGGAGGTGGACCAGCGGTCGATCTCTTTATACAAAGGCAATTATGCCT
>ULUE01048820.1_pt1 | contig 10497 bp, 8 predicted proteins | sample 1958211 | NCBI WGS metagenome assembly ULUE01 (sample SAMEA4835752, study PRJEB28245) | human gut metagenome | biome: gut microbiome; material: fecal sample | place: Denmark | collected 2008 | reverse complement strand
CGCGACAGCAAGAAACTCTCCGAAGAAGCCCGCGAAGCGCTTGCACCGCTCATCAAGGAAAGAGCGCTTGACTGGTCGGTGGCGCACGCCACGGTCGAGGAAATCGACGAACTCAACATTCTGCAGGCCACAATGCTCGCGATGAAACGAGCCGTGATGGGCCTTACTGTGCGGCCCAATCTGGTGCTCGTCGACGGCAACCGCGTGCCGCACATCGACATTGCGGTGAACGCAATCGTCGGAGGCGACGACAAGGTGGCTGCCATTTCCGCGGCGTCGATCATCGCGAAGACTACGCGTGACCAGTGGCTTGTGGAGCTCGACAAGGAGCATCCCGAATACGGCTTTGCCAAGCACAAGGGTTACGGCACCCCTGAACATTTGGCTGCACTCGAAAAATACGGTCCCTTGCCGGCTCATCGCAAGACCTTTGCACCTGTAAAAAAAGTGATCGAAATGCGAAAGGGAAAAGAAGGCGAGCTCGAATTAACTTAATCCAATGACCGTTAAGCGCAAAAAGAAAAAATTCGACACGAGGCCAGAAGTCTTGATAGATGCTCTTTATTGCAGAAGACAAAAAGAGGGCGGCACTTTCGGAGAAATTCTTCGATAGGTGCCGCCCAAATTGCAGGAGCGTATTTTTGTCAGATCAGACGTCCGGCCTTCTTGTTAGAGATATTGCAGAACGCGGCTAAGCGTACGAACACGATTTTCGATCGTGTCCACGCGCAGGTATTCGCGTTCGGAATGGAAACCGGCACCGGCAGGAGCCACGCCGTCAATGACGGGCACGCCGACCTGAGCGATGCGGTTGGCGTCGGAGCCGCCGCCGGCATCGACCCAAGTGGCTTCGTAGCCTTCTTCCTTGGCAGCACGATTGACCATTTCAACGAGTTCCTTGGTGGCGTCCGTGCAGGGCATGGCCGGCGACTTGGAAACGCGCGTGGCTTCAACGGTGATGCCGTCGCCCCAATTCTGCTTGGCCAGAGCTTCGATGCCTTCGTCGATTTCGCGGCCGTCTTCGTCGTTCCAGCAGCGGGTGTCGATCTTAAGGGTGCACTTTTCCGGAACCGTGTTGCAGACCGTACCGCCTTCAATAACGCCGACCGTCACGCTCGTGCCCTTGCCTTCGAGGTCCTGAAGGTTGGTGATGGCGATCGTGAGGTGAGCGGCAGCCAGAACCGCGCTGCGGCCGTCCTGCGGGTTGTTGCCGGCATGAGCGGCCACACCGTGCACGACCACATTCCAAACGGAGCGACCCTTGCGGGAACGAACGAAGGCACCTGTGGCGCGGCCGGGTTCGCAAACGATGGCGCGCTTGCACTTGGAAGCCATCTGCTGGAGCCATTCGCGGGAGGAAAGCGAACTGATTTCTTCGTCGGGGTTGTAGCACACAGCGATGGCCAGCCGATCAAGATCTTCCTTGCGGGCGTTCTTGAGAGCGTGGAAGATCGCGATGACACCGGCCTTGCAGTCGGCGCAACCCGGCCCCGTCACCTTGCCGTCTTCAACCTTGAAGGGGCGTGCGGCGGCGGTACCGTCGGGAAACACGGTGTCGAGGTGAGCATTGAACATGATGTCGAACTTTTCGGCACCGGGCTTGTTCGTCGCAAACAGACCCTTGCCGGCCTTCGGGCCGAGGTCCACAAGTTCCGTCGCAAAACCGATGGAGTCGAAGTGGCGCTTCATGATGTTGGCCACCTTGGTGACGCCTTCGCAGTTGGCGCTGCCGCAGTCGAGATTGACAACTTCGGCGAGGTCTTGGAGGTAAGTCTCGAGCATTTGGTTTGTCCTTAAAAAATGTCCCTTTCCCGGGAGGTGTATCGGATAGGGACAATTCTCCAGGATTGAGCTCGAACTCGCCTTGTACCTTGGTTCAAGACGATGCGATTTCTCCGATGGCAGCCAAATATTTATGCGCTTCCAGAGCCGAGCGCACGCCAAGCTTCTTGCAGGCGTTGGCTCGATGGATCTTCACCGTGTGTTCCTGGATGCCCAGGTCGATCGCGATCACCTTATTGAGTTTGTCGTCGGCAACCAAACGGATAATTTCCTTTTCACGCTGCGTGAGCGTCTCAAAGGCGCTGCGCATCATGTCGATACGGAATTTTTCTTTTCTCGTTTCTATGTTTTGATCCGACAACCGACGCACGGTCTGACGCAAACGTTCGGGTTCGACGGGTTTCTCGCAAAAGTCGCCCGCACCTTTTTGCAGTGCCATCACCGCCATGGAAATGTCGCCGTGGCCGGTGAGAAATACGATCGGCAGATCAATGCCGCGGCGCAACATTTCGTCCTGAAGTTCCAGTCCGTTCATATCGGGCATGCGCACGTCGAGAATCACGCAGCCTGGGGTACGAATATCGTCATTTTCCAGAAAGGCAGCGGCGCTCTCGTAAGCCACGGCTTCGATACCTGCCACGCGAAGCGTAAAGACGGTGGAATTGCGCACCGTTTCTTCGTCGTCGATGACGCGAGCCAGAGGCCGCAGAGCTCGGCTGCTCAGTTCTTCGGTCATGCGGTTTGCTCCTCATGAGGTTGATCGGCGGCCGGAATGCAAAGCGAGACGGACAAGCCGCCCGGCTGATTGCGAGTGAATTCCAGTCGGGCCGCGTGGCGTTCGGCAATGGTACGGCTGATCGACAGGCCCAGGCCGAGCCCTTCGATTCTTTCACTCGCCACGGGACGCGCAAGCGTACGGAACTGCTCGTCGGAAACGGCCGGACCGTTGTCTTGGACCTTGAGTCTCCAGAAAGCTGTCGTTGTGCTCGATTCGGAGGTCAGCGAAATATGAATCTCTCCCTTGCCGTCGGGGTTCTTTCGAATCGCCGAAAGGGCGTTTTTGAGGCAATTGACCACAAGGAGCTCAAGCTCCAAGGCGTCGCCCGAAACAAACGCTTCGGGCGGAAGCGATGAGAGGATGCGAACACCGGTGAGGTCGCTCCCTGATCGGAAGGAACCGAAGGCATGCTTGACGATGTCGCACAGATCCACCGATTGATGTGCCTTCTCACGGTTCTTCGCATAGGCCCGCACGCGATCGACGATGCTTGCCACGCGCTCGGCCTGCTTGGTGATTTCACGGGTAGCCTCGTCAATCACCGGATCCTTGCCGCGGCCGCCCAAGTAAAGAGACAAGCCGTCGGCGTAATTGATGAGGCTTGCCACCGGTTGGCGCAATTCGTGCGCGATCATGCTCGAAATTTCCGAGACAAAACCCGCACGCTCCAATTGCGAGAGTCTTTCGCGGTCAATGCGGGCAGTCTTTTCAAGTTCCGACTTTTCATCGATCACTTCCACGAGCTTTTTGGTGCGGCGCGCCACGGTGCGGCTCACGGCAAAGCTGTAGAGCACGGCGGCAGCCAGAAGAAGCACGCCGATCAAAAGCGCATACTTGTAGCGATCGATCATCACGCTCGAGCCGGTCATTCGGACGGTCGGACTATAGCCCAGGCGCTCGACCAGATGGCGAGTTTCGCTCAAATTGGCACCGACGGTCCATCCGTAGCCCGACTCGCTCATCGGCATGGAAAGGAGCGCCGCGGAAAGTCTGCGCTTGATGTCGGGTGACAAGGAGGCCTGAGCCGCAAAGATGAGATCGGGATAGAGATCGGTCGAACGCAGACAGGCAAAGGTGTCTTCGGGTTTCTTGCCCACCACCTTGATCGTATTGGGCGCCACCATCCCTCGGGCCACCAGGCTTTCGAATTCGCAGGTGCGCAGAATACCGAAGTCGACCTCCTTATTGAGTACGGCCTCAACGATGGGCATGCCGGACTTGTCCTTGAAGTAGGCCTTGCCGAAATAGTTTTTCGGATACTGCGTGATGTTGGAGATTTCCCCCAGAGCAACGATCCAGCCCGCAAAGGACTGGGGACTTAAGGCAGCAACACGTTTGGAGCGCAGGTCAGACGTACTCGTGATTCTCGCGTCGTCGGCTCGCGCAATGAAAACCGCGCCCATGGCCTTGCCCGGATCTTGCGAGTGAGGAGACTTGCGCACGGCCAAAGCCGTGGCGCCGGAGGTTTCAAGGTAGGTGTATAGGCCGCTTGTGACCACAAAGAGGTCAACCTCGTGCTTAACTGCGGCAACGGTCAGATCGAATTCGGACAGAGACACGACTTGAAACGCGTACTCGGGCATCGCGTTTTTGAGGCGCTCGATCGTGACGTCCATCAAGTCGGTGCGGAATGTGAACAGCGGCGAATAGTACACCCCCACGCGAAGCGTTGCAGGCTGCCCGGCAGGCTTGCGCACTTCGGACGAGGCTTGCTGATAGTCGGCAGCATCCTCGACGTCTTCTGCGGTTTGGGCATGCGACGCAGAAACGAAGCCCAAGATAAGAGCGCAGGCCAAGGCCGAGCCCCGGGACAGGACTTTGCGCAGACAGTTGCTCGAAAGCAAGCCGTGTTGAGTATGGGCCATCGGGACCTTTTTCTGAATGATCGACAGATTTAGATTTTACCAATACGAAAAAACAGGCTGCGCGCCTGGGGAAAGAGCGCACAGCCTGCCGAACAGGAGGAGACTGATTGGAAATTAATTGAGCAGGATCGTGGTCACCACCATCACGATCAAGCCGCCGATCATCGGAATTGCCGTACGGCGGATGAGCGCGAACGGACTGATGCCCGAGCAACCCGCCACAGCGACCACCACAGCGGTAATCGGGGACATGTTGCGGGCCATGCCGGTCGAGAGCTGCATCGGCATGAGAAGCAGGATGGTCGAGACGCCGAACTGCTGAGCAAAGTCAGGCATCAGCGGCGAGAAAGCGTAGAACGGAGCATTGCCCGAACCCATCACGACGGAAGCAATCGAAATGAAGGTCACGACGACGATCATGATGGCATAGGCGGGCAGGCCCATGTTCTTGGTGACGTCAATCAGATAATCGATGGTACCCGTGGCGATCAGGCCCTTGGCAAAGAGTTCGCCGGCAACGATCAGGGTGATCACGGTCGCGAACTGACGGCCCATCGTGTTGAAGAAGTCCATGGCGGTCGTGAGCACTTCCTTGGCGGGCTTGCGGATAAGTTCGCAAATCAGGGCCACCGTAAAGGAGATGAACATGGCCGTCGGAACATCAAGCTTGATGCTCGAGATCACGAAGCGGTTGAACACGAAAAGCATGATGAGCGGCAGCATCGGCAGGAAACCGTACCAGGCCGGCGCGCCCTTGCTGTCGAGGTCGTTTTGCTTGGCGACGGTTTCATCGATTTCGTTAGCCTTTTCACCGTCCTTGGCGTCAAAGTACTTCTGGGAGAAGTAATGCAGCACGGCCACGGCAATCGTGGTCACGATACCGACCGGAAGCTGGTATTCGATGAAGTAGGTCATCGTATCCATACCGGCCACCTGAGCGGCGTAGTTGGCAGCGCCCGATGTCGGACCCATGTCAAGGCAGGACACCGTGATGATCAGGGCGGCGGCGGAAAGTCGGGAGACACCGAGGCGCACGAGCACCGGATACATCGTCACCATCAAGAGCATGGACAGACCCGAAGCGCTCGGAATGAACAAGTCAGCCACGGCACCTACGACGTAACTCAGAGCGAGTACGAGATAGGGAGACTTGAAGACGCGCAGCGGACGGGAGATGTAATCGGCCATCAGAGCGCTTGCGCCGATCTTGGCCATGTAGGTGGAATAGCCCGAGGCGGCCATGATCAGCAGACCGATGCCGGCCACTCGGGAGCTCATCAGGGAGGTGATACATTTAAAGAGGTCAAAGCCCACGAAGCCCGTGCTCGAAACACCCTTGGGAAGAATCTGAGCACCGTTGGGAAGAAGCCCAAGCGCATCCATGGCCAGGGCACTGACCAACAAAACCAAGCCGCCGAAGAAGAGCACGAACTGGGCTTTCATCTTCTTGAGCAGAATCCAGACCACCAGGACGGTGACTGCAAGTGAAATTAAGACGCCGATCATTTTTTCGGAGTTCCTTTCGGTTGAATTTGCACACGTGTTTGTTATGTGGCGGCCGATGCATCGGTGTTGCAGCAAGCGAAAAGTGCGAGTAGAAGTGCTTCTTTTCGCCGGCGTGTCAGACCTGTGGATACATTGCCGCCGGTTTTTACAAGTGAGATTCTGAAGATCAGCGTCGAATTTCTCCTTGTACCTTGGTTCAATACCGTGCAAGGTCGCTTTTGAAAAAGCCGTTGCCATGACCGTCCGGCCCAAATTGCGCTATTGTCCGAAAGACAAGAACGAGCCGGCCTCTTACTTAAATAAGAGAGGCTTTTCGAGCGAAAAGGAAAATTCAGATGCAGAAGATTCAATCCGTCGCCCTCATCGGCATGGGCGCTTTGGGCATTCTCTACGGCCACACCATGGCCCGGAAGATGAAAGAGGGGGCCGTAACGTTTTTGGTCGATGAGAAGCGCAAGCAGCGCTATCGCGCCGATCCCCCGACCTTTAACGGAGAACCTTGCCGATTTGCCTTTTGCGCGCCCGAGGACTACCCGGGCAAAGCCGAGCTTTTGATCTTCGGAGTCAAGGGCACGCAATTGAAGGAAGCGATCGAATCCGTGCGTCCCGTCGTGGGCCCTGAAACGATCATCGTGTCGCTTTTAAACGGCATCACCAGCGAAACCATTCTTGAGGAAGCCTTCCCGCAGGCCACCGTCCTTTATAGCGTCGCACAGGGCATGGCCGCAACGCGCGTGGGCACGCACGTCACCTGCAAGAATCCCGGTTTTCTCTTCATCGGGGTGCCCGCACGCCACGCCGATCGGCTGCCTGCCCTTAAAACCGTCGAGGCTTTCTTTGACTTCACGGGCGTCGTCTATCGCCACGAAGAAGACATTGAGCGCCGCATTTGGTGCAAGTGGATGTTCAACATCGGCGTCAACCAAACAATTGCCGTTGCCAAGGGCACCTTTGCCGACATCCAAAAGCCCGGCCCCGTGCGCGATCGCTACATTGCCGCAATGCGTGAGGTTGTCGCTGTAGCCGAAAAAGTCGGCGTGGACGTCACCGAGCGCGACCTTGAGGAATACATCCGTATCGGTGACGGACTTGATCCGGAAGGGATGCCCAGTCTCAGACAAGACACCAAGGCTCACCGTCTGACCGAAGTCGACTTCTTCTCGGGCGCCTTGATTGAAAAGGCGAGGGCGGTCGGCGTTCCGGTGCCCGTCAACGAAGCGCTTAACCGAGAAATAAAAGCCATTGAAGCAAGCTGGAAAAACGTCGATGCTCCCGTTGTCGACATGCTCTGCGCACATACCTCCGTGCGCGACTACACGGACGAGCCGGTGTCGGAGGCCATGCGTCAGAAGATTCTTGATGCAGTCTTTGCCGCCTCAAGCTCGTGCTTCCTGCAGCTTGTCACCGTCATTCGCGTCACCGACCCCGAACTGCGCCGCGTGATGTATGAAGCAAGCGGCAATCAGCCGCAGGTTCTTTCCGCACCGGAATTCTGGGTCTTCTGCGCCGACTACCATCGTGACGCCGGGCTTTGCCCCACCGCAGATCTCGGCTGGACCGAGCAGTTTCTCACATCAACGCTTGACGTTGGCATCTGCGTGCAAAACGCCATGGTGGCGCTCGAATCCCTGGGATTGGGAGGATGCTTCATCGGGGGATTACGTAACGACATCTCCAAGACTGATCAAGCTTTGGGGTTGCCTCAAAACGTCTACCCGGTGCTAGGTCTTGCCTTCGGCCACCCAGCCTTCAAAAACGAAGTCAAGCCGCGACTGCCTCAAACAATCACCGTGATGGAAAACCGCTACGTTGAGCCGAACGTGCAAGAGCTCAAGGCATACGATGTCGTGACGGAAAACTATTTCGCCACACGAAGCCGCTCTCCGCGCAAGGATTCCTGGACCAAGGGCATCGGCGGCGTACTCGAGCGCGAACGCCGTCCTTTCGTCCTGGAATTCCTGCGCTCGAAAGGCTTTGCCGCAAAATAGAAGAGAAGAAGGCGACTTCTGAGAAATTCGCGCTATACTTGATTCCGACATTTGTCGGAAACAATGTTTCAATGTTGAAGTATGCCCAGACCCAGTCGTTGTCGTCGCGTTTGCTGTGAACCGCTCGTTCGTCTGTTTGCCCCGCAGGGGACGGAGGAGACTGAACCTGTCGTTCTGCTCGTTGAAGAGTACGAAGCGATTCGAATCGTCGACCTTGAAAAGCGCACCCACGATCAGTGCGCGCAGCAGATGCAGATCTCCCGCACGACGGCGACCGAAATCTATGAAAAGGCACGCTTCAAGATTGCCGACGCCATCGTCAACGGCAAGCCGCTTGTGATCGAAGGCGGCAACTATCGGATTTGTCAGGAATCAAGTTGTTGCGCGTGTCCCGGCCGTTGCCGGCGCAATACCGTCGCCCGAGCCGCCGCACAGGAAAAACAAGGAGTCTCACATATGAAAATCGCGATGCCCGTCAAAAACGACGCCATCTTCCAGCACTTCGGCATGGCGCCCAACTTCAAGATCTATGTTGTGCAAGACGGAGCCGTCATTTCGACCGAAACGATTGCCGCAGGCGGCCACGGTCACGCCGCCGTGGTGAACCTTCTCGTGAAGAACGCCGTCGACTGCGTGATCTGCGGCGGCCTCGGACCGGGCGCCGTGCAGTCTCTGGCACAGGCCAACATCCGGCTTTATGCCGGCAACGAAGGCGACTGTGATGCTGCCGTCGCCTCGCTCATCGCCGGCACGCTTGAAAACAACGTTGAAGCCGCCACAGCCGGCCGCGGCCACCATCACTGCCATGGTCATGGCCACGAAGAGGGTGGATGCGGCTGCCACGGACACCCCGGCCATGCAGAAGAGGGCTGCGGCTGTCACGGTCACAAACAAGAGGGCGAATGCAGCTGCAGCGGTCACTGCGAATGCGGCAAAGAAGAATGCGACTGCCTCGGAGAAGGCCGTTGCGGATGCCACGGGCATGGACATGGTCACGGTCACTGCGGCTGCGGAAAACACTGATCGCTTCCTCTGACCATTTCAGGTCTCTCGATCTTCCTTAGACCTTCTGCTCGATGCAGGCTTGAGCAGAAGGTTTTTTCTGGCTCTTCACCTTCAGCGCACCGCAACGAAATTGCGCTGGGAGAAATTGCTTAGTTTTGTAGGCTCTCTACAACACTTGTCAAATCGGCATGAAATAGGCATTGACAGTGCTTGCCTCGGTCAAATTTCAACCGATAAGATCAGGCGCACTGCCCTTGGCAGAAACCAATCCCCTCTAATAAAAACATATCTCCCCGGGAGACTCTGACAATGAAAAAGATCGCCATCGCTGTTGCAGCCGCCATGACGGCCGCTACCGCAAGCGCTATGGATTTCACGCTCTACGGTATCGTTGACACCGGTTTGGGCTACACCCACGTCAATACGCTTGACGAACCCACCGAAAACAGATTTGAAGAAATCAACGGCTACAACTCCGGTTCCCGCTTCGGCTTTAAAGGTAAGGAAGACCTGGGCAACGATACTCCGTGTCCTTCGTGCTCGAAAACGGTTTTCAGTCCGATACCGGCAAGCTTGGACAGGGCGACCGCATGTTCGGCCGTGAGGCTCAGCTGAAATTCCACACTCCCTACGGTACGCTGAGCTTCGGTCGCGCCGGCACGCTCCTTTCGGGCGCCGGTACGCTTGACATCTGGGGCGTCAATGCCGACGTTCTGCCCGGCGGCTGGGACGGCATCTTCAACATCGGCAATTACCAAGGCAACGGCATGCGTCTGGACAACATGGTGACCTACCAGACCCCGACGGCTGCAGGCTTTACCGGCTATCTGCAGTACTCGTTTGCCAATGACACCACCGACGGCGACGACGACTCCAAACCCAACGAACGCAGCAGCAATCGTTACTTCGCCGGAGGCTTGACCTACAACAACGGTCCTCTGGGCGTGGTGGTGATCTATGATACGCTGATGTTCCGTCACTACAGTGACAGTCAAGTGGGCGATGTGGGAGGCAATGATGCCAACGTCGGTGACAGCCGCGTTCTGAGCGTCGGCGGTCACTACGACTTCGGCTCCTTCAAGCTGACGGCCTTCGGTCAGTATGTGAAAGGAGCGCGCTCGGGCTTCGGTGACGGCCTCGGCTACAGCGTTCCGTTCTGGAGCGATGCGACGCCTGACCCCATCGGTTCCTTCTACTACGACGCCGACGGCTACAACTTCCACATCGGCGCTCAAATCCCGATGGATTCCTGGGGCCGCCTATACCTCGGTGCGTACTACGGCTATCTTGAAGCCAATGACGACAGCCTCAATTCGGAGGCCAAGAACATCAACCTGCTCGTGGGCCACGAGTACGACTTTTCCAAGCGCACGACGCTTTATTCAGGTGTTGCCTATAAGCAGCTCAAGAATGAAAACGACAACGGAAAGCTGGGCGACATGAAAGCCACCCAGGTCATCGTCGGCGTGCGCCACATCTTCTAATCGGAACGCTCTTATCAGCTAACCGTTAGGAAATCCATCCCGTCGGCTCCCACAGTCGGCGGGATTTTTCTTGCGCGGTAGAATCCGCA
>ULUE01064586.1_pt1 | contig 10545 bp, 7 predicted proteins | sample 1958211 | NCBI WGS metagenome assembly ULUE01 (sample SAMEA4835752, study PRJEB28245) | human gut metagenome | biome: gut microbiome; material: fecal sample | place: Denmark | collected 2008 | reverse complement strand
CGGCACGGTGTTCTTTATGTCGCGGCTTGTAAGCCACATGGAGACCGCGGCGATGATGATGAGCACCAGCACAAGTGCGATGAATATGTTGATTCTGTGCTTGTTCATACAAATTTACTCCGATCTGCCGCCGTGCGGCAAGTGATACAAATGATTATATATCATCACCGGCGAAAAATCCAGTGCTATGTAAGCTGAGCCGTCAGCCTGTAAGCTCCCAGCTCATGTCGATGAGAAAGCGCAGCTTATCATCATCGACTGCGGCAAGCTCAACGCTTATCCAGTGCTCCTTGCTCATGTGATAGGCCGGGAAAAAGCCCGGCTCGGCGCGCAGTGAGCCGGAAAGCAGCGGATCGCATTTTAAGTTTAAGACGGTGACTATATCCTCCCCTTGCAGGGCGAGCCTGCTGCGCGGTATCTCCATAACGAGCGCGAACCACTTTTTGCTGACTGCGCTGCGAAAGACCTCGTAGGTGGGGTTTGATATCCAAGGGAAATCGTTTACGGCGGCATAGTTTTCAAGGATATACTGCCGCAGAGTGTCTCTGTCCATTTCTGTTCTCCTGTTCAAAACGCCATCCGGAGGACCCGGATGGCGTAATACCGTTTGTCACTTATTCTCTTCCGAGCGGCGGCGCGCTTCCTCGAATCTGCGGCGAGCCTCCTCGTATTCACGGCGTGCCTTTTCGTAATCGTACCTGCGTGCCTCGGCCTCGAGTTTTTCGGCCTCCTCGTTCAGGCGGCGCGTCTGCTCGGTAAGCTCGTCGATGCTGTCCGGCTCGGGCGTGTATTCAAGCTTTTCGGCGCTGTGCTTTTTGTTCTTATTGTCCCTGCGGCGCGGCTTGGGAGCCGGCTCTTCGTCATCGTCGTCCTCCTCGTCTGCGTCAAGCTCGGGCTGAGCGGCGGCGACGGCCTCCGACGGGCGTACATACTTTTCCCTCTCCCGGCCGTTTACGGCATCGGTGTACGCTCTGCCGCAGACGACGGCGACTATCGCCGCTATGACCGAAACGGCAAGCAGCACGAGCATTGCGATAAGTTGCGTTTGTCCGCTGCCCGAGCCGTCCTCGAGCGAATAGACGAAGCTGCGGTAATCGTTTGACAGGCCGTAGATGTTCAGCGCAAGGGATGCGACAGCGGCAATGCCGGCGGCGCCGGTCGCCGCATAGATGCGCGTACGGTTGGGCTTGAGCGAAGCGAGCACGCCGATAACTCCGGCGAGAACGCCGACGATGCTTATAATGCGCAGAAGGTTATACAGGTTCTGGCGAACGTCAAGCTCGCTGTTGAGCTTGTCCGTGTCGGAGTCAATAAAATCGCGTGCAGCTTGGCTGACGGATTCATAATCACTTGTATCTGTAACAAGATCAGCGATACCATCATATTTCATGAGTTCTCCAACACCGAACTTTACTGCTTCTTCATCATTGTCTATTTGTTTTAGAGTTTTCCGTACTTCATCAACTCTGTCGGCATTTTCGTTGAGTTGCTGCTGACCGGCATCGAGCTGATTTTTTGCTGCCGCGAGCTCGGCCTTGCCGTTATCAAGCTGCACCTTGGCGGCGGCTAACTGCTCCTTGCCGTTATCCAGCTGAGTTTTCGCGGCGGCGAGCTGAGCCTTGCCGTCGTTTATCTCCTGCTCGGCGGCGGATATCTGGGCGTTTGCCTCGGCAAGCTGTGCCTGACCGTCCTCATATTCCTTCATCGCGGCCCTCGCCTCGTCAAGCGAGGTGAAGCCGAAGTTGCGCAGGATGCTTTCGGCTATCTGGAGCGCCGGGTGCTTGTCGATAAAGGCAAAAAGCTGCTGCGCCTGCTGGTATGCCGGCGTTGCGGCGTCGAGCTTGGCCTGCGCCGCGTCGCGCTGAGCCTTGGCGTCGTTGAGCTGTGCCTCGCCGTCGTTAAGGCGCTTTTCTGCCGCCTGATACTCGGCGAGCTTTTCGTTATACTGCTTCTCGGCGGCGTCGTATTCCGCCTGACCGGCCGCGATCTTCGCAGCGCCGGCGTTATATTCCTGCGTGCCCTGACTGAGCTGCTCATTGCCCTTTTGATCGGTCACGACGGACTCGGTGTAGTCCTTTTCGTCCTCGGTGCGGTTTTCCTCCGCCTTGCGAAATTTAGCCAAACGTGCATCAAAATCATCAATGAGTTCGATGATGTCTTCCTTTTGCCCACGCTTGAAGCGCATGATGTCCGACAGCTCATCCGAGCCGCGTCCTGCCGCAATGATCCCGAATACCGAGCTTGCAGCGAGCAGGATGCTCATGATCATTAACAGTGTTCTTTTCATTATATCTTCCTTTCTCCTGCGGAAACACGTTTCCCCCCAATGTTTCCTGCGGAATTACTTCCCCTTGCGCGCCCTGTCTCTGAGCGCTATCTGCTCGAAGTCCTCGTCAAAAAGCGGATGCAGGCGAAGCCTTCTGCCCTTGACGGTCGTGCGCGAGATGAATCTGTCGCCCCAGACGAGCATCTGCGGCAGAACGAACAGCACCAGCAGCAGAGATATTATCGTTCCGCGGCCGAGCACGAGTCCGATGACGGAAATTATGCTCTCGGTGCTTATAAAGCCGATGAGCAGGCCGGCAATGACAAGGATGCTGCCGCTTGTTACGAGTGTGGGCAGAGCGCCGTTGAGCGCAAGACGTATAGACTTGCGGCGCGAAACATTGCGCTGCCTCAGCTCAAGATATCGGTTTGAAACGACGATCGCGTAGTCGATATTCGCGCCCATCTGTATCGCGCTGACGATCAGGTAGCCGACGAAGAAGATGGAGTTCTGCGTGAAATACGATATCGAGAAGTTCAGCCAGATGCTGCCCTGAATGACCGCAATGAGCAGCACCGAAAGTCCTGCCGAGCGGAACACGAACATGATCACCAGCACGACGAACACTGCCGACAGCACGCTGACCAGAATGTTATCCGTCGAGAACGAATCCTTCAGGTCGCGCGCGGCGGTAGCGTTGCCGGTGACGTAAACATCGTCGCCGTAGTAGCTGTCGGCAACGCCGTGGATCTGCGTGATAAGCTCGTAGCTTTCGTCCGACTGCGTTGGCAGGTCGGAATAAACGAGCATGCGGCTGTAGTGCTGACCCTGAAGCTGCGCCTTCGCGTCGGAAAGCTGGGCATACAGGCTCTCTATCATATCTATCTTGTCCTGAGGAAGCTCTATCGTGCCGTCCTCGGCAACGTCATACAGGAACAAAAACAGGTCGATAAGCGGAATTTTATATTCGCGCATGTTGCTCTGCACCTGGTCGTAGTCGGCGTGGCGCGCGGCGTAGTAGACGAAAAGCGCGCTCGCGCTCGTGTCGTCAAGTCCGGCAAGCTCGGAAAACTCGCCGATGGTCAGCTTATCGCCGAGGCGGTAGCCGTCCATGACCTCAACGGAGGCTATGCCGAGAACGGAGGTGACGTGGTCAAGCTCCGATATCTCGTCGAGCATCTTCGCCTGCGTCTCATAATCGCCCGTCGGTACGACGAGCGCCATCATGTTATTGTTCCCGAATGTGTTTATGATCTGCTGATGCGCCTTTTGCGTTTCGTTCAGGCGCAGGGGGTAATCGTCGCTGTAGTTATACGAAAACGGGCACATGCTCGAAAAGAAGAACGCAGCCGCCGCGACACAGATGAAAACAGGCGGCACGAGCTTGTGCGTTTTCCACGCAAAGCGCCCGATGGCGTTTATGTTCGGCATGAAGCTGCGGTGCTTTGTTTTTTCTATCGCGCGGCTGAACATGAGCAGCAGCCCCGGCATGAGCAGGAACACCGTCAGCATCGAGATCAGTATGGATTTTATCAGCACCTTGCCGAGGTCGCCGCCGAGGCCGAACTGCATGAACGTCATCGCGACAAGGCCTCCGATGGTCGTCAGCGAGGACGAGGCTATCTCGGGTATCGCCTTCGACAGCGCCTCCACCGCCGCGTCATACGGCTCAAAATACCGCCGCTCCTCGGCAAAGCGGTTGCACAGGATGATGGCATAGTCGATCGCAAGAGCAAGCTGCAAAATGAGCGTTACGGAGTTTGCGACATATGATATCTCCGAGAACAGAAAGTTTGTTCCCTGCTGGATGGCCGCGGCCATTGCGAAGGTTATCAGCAGAACCGGCACCTCGGCATAGCTGCGCGAGGTAAGCAGCAGCAGGATTATGACCGTAACTACGCTCAGCGCGCCGATTACGAGCATTTCGCCCAGCAGCGTGCTGCTGAAATCCGTGCCGACCTCGGTGTAGAGCTTCACGTTATCCGCGTCAAACCTCGCATCGACGAGCGACTTTATCGCGTCAAGAGCCTGCGTGCATATCTCGTCGCTCGACGGTGCGGCAAAGCTCACGGAAATAAGAGCCGTCCCGGACTTGTAGTGATCCTGTGTATCATCGAAGCTTGCCTGACGCACGCCGCCTATTTCCGCTATATCCTGCGAAAGCGCCAGCGCGTCGTCATACGAAATGTGCTCGATCATAAGCTCGGCCGTCGCGAAGGTGATAAACTCGCCGTCCATCGCCTTCAGGCCGCGCCGCGTCTCCGTTTCGGCAGGAAGAAACTGATAAAGATCGTTCTGAACCGTCGTAAGGCGCATCGTGTAGGCCGACATGCACGCGGCCGCGATGAAAAGCACGATGATGATTTTTCTGCTGTCTATAATAAATTTGGCTAATTTGTGCATCTGGTTCTCCCACGAGTGATGTATCTACATATTTTATTACATGTAGAAAAAAACATCAAGGGATTATTGTCAAGTTTTTATTAATTTCCTTGTGTTTGGGATAAAAGCATTATATAATTCAGGTGCGCCGCAGGGGGCGCAAAACAAATATCAAGGAGAGCGCGAAAGCGCTGCCGAAAAAATGGTTAAGCTGTTATCAAAACTGTTCATAAAAAATCCGACGGAGTACGCCGATCCGCTTGTGCGCAAGGCTTACGGAACGCTGTGCAGCCTGCTGGGGATATTCCTCAACGTGCTGCTGTTTGCCGGCAAGTATGCCGCCGGCGCGATATCCGGCTCGATCGCCATAACCGCCGATGCGTTCAACAACCTCTCCGACGCCGGCGCGTCGGCGATATCGCTGCTGGGCTTCCGGCTTTCGGGCAAAAAGCCCGACCCCGACCACCCGTTCGGCCACGGCAGGATAGAATACATCTCCGGCCTTGCGGTCGCGGCGCTGATCGTTGTCATGGGCGTTGAGCTGCTGATAAGCTCTGTTGAAAAGATACTCAGCCCCGAGCCGGTCGAGGTCGGCCTGCTCCCGGCGGCGATACTGCTCGCGTCGATCCTCGTCAAGCTGTACATGTTTGCGTATAATTGCAGCGTCGGCAAAAAGATCTCGTCCTCGGCCATGGCCGCCACGGGTGCGGACAGCCTGTCCGACTCGGTCGCGACGGCGGTCGTGCTGCTTTCAATGGGCGTAAGCTGGCTGTTCAAGGTCAATATCGACGGCTGGGCAGGCGCGGCGGTCGCGGTGTTCATTCTCTTTGCCGGCTACGGCGTTGCAAAGGACACACTCTCGCCGCTGCTCGGTCAGGCGCCCGATCCGGAGCTTGTCAAAAGCATCGAGGAGATAGTCATGAGCTCGGACGCCGTCATCGGCATGCACGACCTCGTTGTTCACGACTACGGTCCGGGCAGAATGATGATCTCTCTGCACGCCGAGGTAGACGGCCGCGGCGATATCTTCCAGCTGCATGACAGCATCGACACCGTCGAGCGCAAGTTGAAAAGCGCGCTCGGCTGCGACGCGACGATCCACATGGACCCCGTCGAGACCGATAACGAGCAGGTAAATGCCGAACGCGCCGCGCTTGAGGAGGCGCTTAAGGGCATTGACGGGCTGCGCGGCATTCACGATTTCCGCATGGTCATGGGACCGAGCCACACAAATCTCATCTTCGACGTCGTTATGGACACCGGCTGCGGCAAAACGCCAGAGCAGTTCCGCGATATCATCTGCCGCACCGTCGAGGAAAAGCTCCCCGGCCACTTCGCCGTCGTCACCGTCGATACCTCCTTTGTTTTTTAGTTTTTTAGAGGCGCATTGGGGCACCTACCAATACGGTTATCTCTGGTTGCCCGGTGTCGAAGTTACCGACCAAACCATGGTTGCCTCGCGCTACGGTAGTGCGCTGCTGAATTTTGCGCCGCGCCTCATTGGCTCACCTGCAAGGGGAGCAGGCAGCTTTGCTGCCGTGGGGTTGAATAATACCTATTCACTATTACCTCTTCACTGCGGCCGCAGCCGCTCGTAGGGAACGGATTTATCCGTTCCGCGTGTTATGGTTTTGTCGGCACTTTCCGGTCGGGCTGACGCAAAAACCGTATCGGTATCAGTGCTGACGCGCCTCTAAAAAACCGCTTGCGGCAGATGAGGTGTAAATAAATCCGCGCCGTAGGCGCTACATTTTTCTGAGGCGCATTCACATTGTGCCGATGCGTTTATTGCGGTTGCCCGACCGGTGGATGCGGGCAAAACCGATACAAGCGGAACGGATAAATCCGTTCCCTACAGTGGTGCGCTGCAAAACTCAGCACTGCACTTGCGTTACGCGAGGCACATACGGTTTCCTCCGCACTCTCGATACCGGGCAAGCGCAAAAAGTGTGTCGGTATCAGCCTCATTGCGCCACTAAAACCTATTTGGAGCATAGGAATGACGTTTTGGAGCGGACAGAGGGAGGTATATAAGCTAAAATGCATATCGTAACCCCCATATGTATCTTCTTTGTCCGCAGGGCGGTCAGGTCTCCGCTCTGCGCGATATTGAATCACAGCCGAAAGGCATGGTTCTCCCTTCCCCTTTACCATAGCAAAGTTCTATACTCCTTTTATCTTCACTTTATGCACACTTTGCGGCAAAGCCCCGGACAAGCTCCGGGGCTTTGTTGTGCGCTGTTCAGGGCGGAAATAAAAAAGCCACGAGCTGCGGCTCGTGGCTTGGAATATCAGATTTTTGCTTCCGCTTCGGACTTCCTGGGCTTGACGATTGCTGCAAGGCCGAGTGCGAGCAGGCCGAAAATGACGGCCGGAAGTATCCAGTACAGGCCCATGTCGTACAGGGGAAGATTCTCCATTGCGGGGACCTTGAACGCACACAGGATGCTCGCGCCAACTGCGCCGAGAGCCGCGCCGCGGCTGACATAGTCATTTGCATTGGGGATAATGAGCGAGATGAAGATAACGACCAGTGCCGGCGGATAAACGATGTCCAGCACTGGAGCCGCGATCGAAACGATGCGGTCAAGGCCAAGATTAGATGCAACGGCGCTGAACACACAGATAACGATGACGAATGCCTTGTAGGGCACCTTCTCGCTGCACAGCTCGGTGAAGTAAGCTGCGGCGGAGCTGGTCAGACCGATGGCGGTGGTGACGCAGGCAAGACCCACGACGACGCCGAAGATGATCATGCCGGCCTTGCCGAGCAGCGCCTCAACGATGGCCATAACAAGCTCTGCGCGGCCGATCTCAAGGCCGTACTGAGTCGAAACGGTAGCGCCGAGGTAGCACAGGCCCATGTAAACACCGAGCAGCAGCACGCCTGCGAGGATAGCCGAGCCGGAGACGATCTTGAACTTCTGGCCGTTGGTGGTGTAGCCCTTGGAGGCGGCGCTCTGGAGGATTATGATGCCAAACGGCAGCGCCGCGAGCGCGTCCATGGTCTGGTAGCCGGCCTTGATGCCGCCGAGAATAACGTTGTCGGCGTTAGGGGTGAGCGCTATCTCGCCGAGCGGCGTTGCAACGCCCTTGATTATGATGACCGCAAGGCCGATAAGCAGCAGCGGAGTCAGGACCGCACCGACGATATCGACGACGGCCGACTGGCGGATGCACAAAAACAGGATAATCGCGAAGAATATTATGGAGAACACAACGGAGGAAACGCCGCTGATGTTCGGGACGATTGCCATTTCAAAGGTGGTCGCAGCGGTGCGGGGGATCGCGACCATGGGACCGATGCACAGGATAAGCGCGCTCATGAGTATTGCGGCCGGGACCTTGCCCAGACGCGCGGTGACGGCCTCGCTGCTGCCGACGCGCAAGAGCGCAAACACTGCGCACATTGCAAGACCGATGTCCGCAATGAAGTATGCCGAGAAGCCGCCGAGCCACTCGGGACCTGCCTCAACGCCGAGATACGGCGGAAAAATGACGTTGCCTGCGCCGAAAAACATCGCAAACAACGCAAAGCCGACGACGATAATGTCGCGGACAGTGTGGGGTTTGTTCTGAAGCTTCATTCAATTTTCCTCTTTCATCAATTGCTTTCTCATCTGCTGAGCAGCGCCTCCGTAAATACGCTGCACACTGTTACACTTCAACCCAATGCGTTGAAAAATGTGAATAAAGGATATCATTTTTTTCATGATTGCGGAAATCACTCTTGTTCATCCCCGTATTAAAAACTTTAATACTATGCACAAAATAATTTCATATTACGCGTGATAAAATGTTAACCAAATGTTATTGAATGTGTCGATTTTGCGTGTTATATTTGCATGGCAATAATTATAGATATAAGAAAGGTGTGAGCGTTATGGATGACGGAAGACTGCGCGCAGTGCTGACAGCGGTCGATCGCGGCAGCTTCAGCAAGGCCGCGGCGGAGCTGGGCTACACGCAATCGGCAATGACGCATCTTGTGAATAATCTTGAAGCAGAGCTGGGCTGCACGCTGCTCAATCGCGGCAGTCACGGTGTCCGCCTTTCGGAGGAGGGAGAGCAGCTTCTTCCTTATATAAAGGGCGTTATCGACGCTTGCAATGCGCTGCGCCAGGAGGCCGCCGCGCAAAGCCGCACCCAGCGCCACCAGCTCAGCCTCGGCTGCTTTGCGAGCATTGCGCGCTCCGCGCTGCCCCAGCTTTTGCAGGAGTTCAAGGCGCTCTACCCCGATATCCAGATAGATGTGACCATCCGCGGCTATGAGATGCCGGCGCTTCTTCAAAAGGGCGAGGTCCAGCTTGCGCTCGTGGACGAGACCTGCGCCGAGGGCTTCGAGTGGATACCCCTCACGCGCGTTCCGCTCATCGCGGTCGTGCCGCCGACGTTTCGCTGGGAAAGGGAACGCATTTCCATCGGCAGGCTTCTGAAGGAGCCGTTTATCACCTGTCAGGAGCAGTATTCCGAAAAGCTGCTGCCGCCGGACGCAAAGCGCATCCAGGTCACGGCCTCGGACGATGCGGCGATCCTGTCCATGGTGTCGTGCGGCCTGGGAGTGTCGATCCTGTCGTCGCTCTCGCTCGCCGGATACGAGGGGCAGGTCAAAACGATACCGCTCGAGATCCCCGTCGTCGTGCGCGTCGGCGTCGCGATCAAGTCGCTCGAGTCCGCCTCGACCTCCGCGCGCCGCTTCGTCAAGTTCCTCAAAAACCACTACGGTGTTTTAGAATCGAATTGAGGCACCTACCGATACGGTTATCTCCGGTGGCCCGGCAACGCAGACTACGTCTGCGAAGTAATAAGTAAAAGGTAAAAGTGAAGAAGTTAGGTATTCGCCCAAAGGGCGAATGAATTTAAATCCGTGCGCTTGCGCACACAATACCTATTCACTATTCACTATTACCTATTAGCTCTCCGCTGCGGCCAACGGCCGCTCGTAGGGAACGGATTTATCCGTTCCGCTCGCTATGGTTTTGCCTATAGCCACCGGTCGAGACACTGCAATAAATGTATCGGTATCAGCGTTAATGCGCAATTAAAAAAACCGCTTGCGGCAGATGAGGTGCTATCAAATTATCGCCGTCAGGCAAACATAATAAAAAGACGAGGCCAAAGCGGCCTCGCCTTTTTTAATGGGGAGTATAAAGAAGGAGAATTGTATCGAAATCAGTGTCTGCCGTACTCGATCCTTGTGACCGAGACGACAAGTCCGGCGATGCCTGCAAGGGCAAGGACTGCGCAGACTGCCGTCCAGACGGCTGCATCGTGATTGGCCGAGTCAAGATCCATACGGTAGGCCTCGCCTGCTGCGGCGCATATGCCGCCGTAGGTCGTGGCATAGGTGTCGGTGCCGCCGAGCAGATATTTTACCTCGCGGTCGAGTGCGGCCGAGTCGGTGTTGTACTCTGCGATGGGCTTGAGCGCCTCGGCCATGCGGCCGAGATCATCGTCGTTGTCGCCGGCAACGTTCTGCACCCTCGCCTGATACACGTCGTTTTCAACGCCCATCGAGGCGGCAAGCTCTGCGGCCGATTCTGCGCGGTTTATGAAATTCGTGTCGACCGAAACGCGCTCGACCTTCTGCGCTTCAACATTTGTAAAGCCGACTGCGGCCAGCAGGATGACAACTACGGATGCAATGGCTGTGATAACATATAATGTGTTGTTTGATGACTTTGTTTTCATGATGCGATCCTTTCCGCTCTTAAAAGAGCTATCTTTATTCATTGACCACATAATAGACCCGAAGTTTATGTAATTCAACGTACAAATTTGCCTCAAGTGACAAGAAAATAGGCAATTGCATAAAACTGCGCAAAAAAACAGCTGACGTAATTTCTACGTCAGCTGTTCAGCCTGTAGAAAAAGTCTGTCTTAGCAATCACGCCAAG
>ULUE01013169.1_pt1 | contig 10638 bp, 6 predicted proteins | sample 1958211 | NCBI WGS metagenome assembly ULUE01 (sample SAMEA4835752, study PRJEB28245) | human gut metagenome | biome: gut microbiome; material: fecal sample | place: Denmark | collected 2008 | reverse complement strand
GGTCGAACTTGTCGATTCGGTCGAACTTGTCGATTCGGTCGCGCTTGTCGATTCGTTCGCGCTTGTCGATTCGGTCGAACTTGTCGATTCGGAAGCAGACTCGGATGTTGACTCTTCGGGAATTATCTTCGTGTAAGTCGCAGTCACCGTAACGTCGCCGGTAACGGTAAGTTCGGTTATCTCGTCCTCGCCGACTGTGATTTTGAGCTTGTAGCCATCCTTTGCAAGGTTTGCAAAGCCGATTTTTTCGTTATACTTCGCTTCGATGATCTCCCGGTCTTGTTCCGTTCCGACGAAAACTATCGTCACGTTATATTTTCTGTCGCTTTCGGTATACTTCGCAACGAGAGCGACGTCGCCAGAAACGGTGTCGGTTTCAAAGTTCCACTTCGTTTCGCCGTTATACCAGCCGTCGAACGTGTAAACGGTGGAAACGGTCGATTCTTTGGTCGGATCTGCGGGCTTCTGAATCTTCTCGCCGTAAGCGACTTCCGTTTCGCCCGCTTCGCCTATTTTTACTTTATATTTTCTGTCGCTTTCGGTATACTTCGCAATAAGAGCGACGTCGCCAGAAACGGTGTCGGTTTCAAAGTTCCACTTCGTTTCGCCGTTATACCAGCCGTCGAACGTGTAAACGGTGGAAACGGTCGATTCTTTGGTCGGATCTGCGGGCTTCTGAATCTTCTCGCCGTAAGCGACCGAAGTTTCGTTTTCGCCGTCGAAGGTTACTTTGTATTTAAGGGGAACTTTAATCACGTTATACTCGCAGTTTTCCTCGGGCAGAACGTCGGGCAGATTTTCGATGGCGAACTCGTAATGTTCGACGGCGGGAATGGTCGCCGCGTAATTTTTCAAAGTCTCGAGTTTAGCCGCGCGGTCGAACACGTCGTAAGTCACTTCGCCGATCTTTGCTCCGTCGTAATTAAGAGTCGCGGTATAAATTTTATATTCCTTGACGGCCAGATCGTGAATAATGAACGTATATTCTTTTTCAAACACAAGAATTCCCGATTGTCCGCCCGTCGTTTTCGCGCCTGCCGGAATGACGATTTTACCCTCGAAATCCGCAGGAATAGCGCCGAACGCATCGAGGAAAACTATTCCTCCCATATCGCTTTGATAAGCCGTGAGCGTTTTTTCTTCTCCGCCGACCTTTATCGTCAGATCGCCGTAAAGATTCTCGAAAGCCGCGCCGTCGAGCGTAACGTCCGTGGTCAGACGGATAAACCAACGCCACGGATTGCCGTCGCCGTCGTTCTGACGAGCGCAATCGCCCAACGCGGTGACGTTAACTTTCGTGAAGTGAGATGTGGCTTTAAGCGAATCTTTATAAATGTAAAGTTTAATCTCGTTCGTGACGACGATCGAGCCGAATCCCGTTCCCGCGGGGATAACAAACACATGTTCCTCTTCGATCTGAGAGCAGGACGTAATGCCCTCTCCGAAAAGCGAATACGGCAAAAGAACGAGATAACTATCGCCGGAAGGCGCTACGTTTATCGTCGTTTCGACGCCGTCAATCAAAAACTTATTGTTATTCCACGCATCGTCGGCAACGGTTTTATTCGCTTTTACATACACGAGATATCTGCTCGCGCCGTCTTGCTGTACGGCGGACTCGACTTCGCCGACGACTTCCGTAACGCCCGAAACGACGTTTCCGTTGCCCGAAACGTTGAAAATCGTATCTTCTTTGACGACAACCTTATCGAGAACTGTGCCTGCGGGAATTTTGAAAGAAATCGTTTTCCCTTCGGGGACGTCCGCCGTTCCGATTGAGAAATAAACGATATCGGCGTCACCCCATCTGCAGGTTTCGACTTCTCTTTCTACGCCGTTGATAATAACGCCGGTCTGCTGAACGGCTCCGTTGCCATGTTCCGTCCATGCCGCGCTCGTTTTAAGCCCGAAAAGATTTCTGTCCAACGCTATACTGTCATACGTAACGGTAACTTCCGTAAGTTCGCCGTTCGCTTTTGCCGTCACAGAGGCATTGTCAAGCCCCGCTGCGCCAAGACCTGCGCCCGCCGTTAAGACAAGCGCAAAAAGCGCGATCAACAAATGTTTAAGTTTTCTCATATTTTCTCCTTTTTCGGCTTTTGCCGATTTTTTCCGTTTTTATCGGTTATTTTTTATACGGAACAATGAAAACGCCTTTCCCCGCGGGGATATTCTCGCTCCATTTTCCGTTTTCTATATCCTCGACGGACGCTTTTCCGTCGCGATAGACGATTATTTTGTCGCAATCGATGAATTCGGCGTCGACTCTGACGGATTTTTCATACGACGGATCGCCGTAATTCACGAGCATGAAACCCTCGTTGTCGTTTTCGTCGGTAAACTGCGAGCAAAGGACGTTTCCGTTTGCGGAAATCGATTTAATCACGTTGAAATCGCTTTCGTCAAGAATAACGCTTTTCACGGAATTAAGGTATTTAATCGCTCTTTCGTCCATTTTTTCGCTGTTCGTTCCCGATTTTACGGTTATCGGATAAACGCCGCGCCAGGTTAACGACATCATAACTTCGTCCAGATCGTAAATGAGTTCGTTCGCTTTTTTAACTCCGTAATAAGCGGTCGTTCTTTGGTTCGACCTGTCGATCATGGAGATATGCTCTTCGCCGAATTCTCTCTCGTCGAGTTCGGGCGAAGAATAAGTGAACCAACTGAACTCCGTGAAGCCGAACGCCATGTTGACGTACGCCTGAAAAACGCAGTCCGCTTCCGAAGGAAGCCTTCTCGGCGAAGTGTTTTCCGCAAATCCGAAACTCATCGACTGCATAGCCATATGCAACACGATCTCCGGGTGAGCGATTTTAATTTCTCCGAGATATGCGAGCGAGCGAAGCCACGTTTCCTCTACGTAATCGTACCCATACTTCTTGTCGTCGTGCATCGGGTAAATGTCCGTCGCAAAAATTCTCGGCATTCCCTCGGGAAGTTGCGACAAAACCGTATCGTACCAGCCGTTTGCGTACTCTCTGTAATCGGTCGTACCCAAATGTTTGGCGGACGCCCCGCTCGAAAGCATGCACACGAAAAACTTGCCGCCCGGATATTTCGCCGAGAAATCGGGGATAGCCGTCGCGATTTCTTCAAACTCGGAAATCGGCGGCTCGTCGGTGTAATCTATACCCTTTATCGTCGAATAAAAATCACTGTTTTTATAATCCTTGACGTTGGTGTTTACGTTTCCGTTGGTGTAACCGATAACGTTGATGCCGTGTTCGTGGCACTTTTCGATATACTCTTCCTGCGAAGCCGAACCGAACTGCGCGCCGCGCTTTCCGTCCAGACCGGAATCCATAATGAGCGTGTTTATTCCGCTCTCCTTAAACCACCGCCATTGCTCGTCCGAAAAATCGGTCGGTCCGCGCCAGGCGTAAATATCGGTCGTTTTCGTATCTTTATATTTTGAAAAATCCACGAGCGAAGAACTTACGTTAACCGTAAGGTTTCTGTTCGGCGCGGAAGAACCGTTGCTTTCGGAATTCCCGACCGAAGAATCTCCGCCGCACGCCGTGACGGATATCGCGGCGATAACCGCCGCCGTCAACGCTGATGTTTTCCTGAAAAACTTATTCATTTTATCCCTTTAACCCTCCTACGGACATACTCGACATTATCGTTTTGCTGAAGCCCGCGTAAATCGCAAGCACGAAAACGGTCATAAACGTCATCGCGGCGAAAGCCTGCGGCATCGCGCCGCTTTGCTCCGCTCTCGTCTGAATACTGTAAACCCCGAGCGCGACCGTCGGCTTGGAGTTAAGGAACAAATACGGAGTCATATAGTCGTTCCACAGCCCGATAACGTTAAGGATAGCCATCGAAACGATAAGCGGCAGAGCCTGCGGATACATAATCGAAAAGAACACCCTCAGATTGCCCGCGCCGTCCAGAAAAGCCGATTCGGCGTATTCCCACGAAATAGACGAGAAATAGTTCTTGTAAAGAAGCATGCCGAAGCCGAGTCCGCCCGCGTTCATAAGGAAAATGCCGAGCCATTTGTCCTTGAGTTTTATCGCCGACATAAACGCGTAAGTGCTTGCCGTAGACCCGATTGCGGGAACGACCATTGAAATTATTACGAGTTGAACGGCGACCGCGCCGAGTCTGGTTTTGTATCTCGCCACAACGTAACCCGTTATTACGGGAACTATCGCCTGAAGTCCCGTGCATACGGCGATAAGAACGAGCGAATTTTTGAGCATTCCGAACATCGTGATCTTTGCCGAACTATACTTCGTGGTGAAAATTTTGACGTAGTTATCGAAAGTCGCGCCCTTTAAGTTCCAGAACGCTAAAACGTTGTTGAAATAACTCTTCTGCGGGCGGATCGAATTGCAGAACATCCACACGAGAACGAACAGGAACGACAGCGAAAAAAGCAATATTCCCGCCGTGACGAGGATTTTATAAACGATATCTCCCGCGCTCGGACGGCTTTTTGTTTCCGGATTGTTTTTAAGTTTCATCAAAACTCCACCTCCTCGGAAAATCTAGCCATTACTTTGCGGAATACCGTTATGAAAATCATTCCGAACACGCCTATGATGACGCCCCACGCCGAAGCAAGACCTATGTTGTTCGACTTGGTGTTCGAGATGACGATAAGCGCAAGACTCGTTATATACTGATTGTTGGGATCGATTAAAAGCGAAGGCATATACCATGCGAAACAACCCGAAACAATCGAAATCGACATCGTGCAGATCGTCGGCATCAGAATGGGGAGAACTATTTTATTGAAAATAGTAATCTCGCTCGCGCCGTCTAACTGCACGCTTTCGATAATACTGTCGGGAACTCTCGCCATAGACGAGCCGAAATAGATAATGTTGGTGCTTATACCCGTCCACACGCTGAAAACAAGCATACTCGGCCACGCGGTACGCTTATCGCCCAGCCAGTTATTCGTGGGGATTATCTTCTCTAAACGCATCGCTTCCAGAAGTTTGTTGAAAACCGCCTGATTGCCGTTTATGAACATCTTGAAAACGAAGCACAAAACGGTTGCGGAAATCATCGCGGGAAGGAACAACACTATCCGATAAATCGTGTAGCCCTTGATTTTTCTGAAAATAGCGAACGAAAATATGAGCGTTATCGGAAGGTTGATAAGCATGCTCAAAGGAATGAGCGAAAGCGTGTTTAAAAGCGCGCGCCAGTTCATGATCATTCCTTCGTTTTTGTCTATGCCGAAAATCGCCTTGAACGCGCCCGTATAATTTCTGAAATTGTTCCATTCGCCGACCTGCATATTGCCCGAACGGAAAGACAGAAACACCGTGCTTACGTTCATGCACAGCCAGAACACTATGAAATGCAGAACGGGGAAAATAAGAACGGCATAAGCGAAAATCATATCCTGCCGCTTTCTTTTTCTCATTCCGTTTAAAATTTTTTCAGACGACGGGGCGTTTCCGCCCCTGCCAGCGTTTCCGCCCCTGCCGTCCGTATGCTTTTGTATCATTACTTAATAAGACCTTTGTTTCTGAATTTTTCTTCGTATTTAGCCACAAGACCTTTCGTATCTTCCCAGTTTCCGCCGCTCTTGTTTTCGTAATCCGTTCTGAGAAGAGAGGTGAGATCGTTTCTTTCGACCTGTCCGTTATAAATCTTCTGGAAAACGTTGCCCGTAATTTCGGGGCGAAGTCCGCCGGTGAGATAATAAAGCGAAGTCGAACCCGAAACGGTCTGCTTGTATTTCATTACGTCCTGAACTTCCTTACCCCATTCCGTGAGTTGAAGCGAAGACGTATCGTAATCGAACGCGAGCGGCGTCTGCACTGCGTTGTGCATTTTAACGAGATTTTCCTCTTTGAACATAAATTTAAGGAATTGTTTAGCTTTTTCAACGTTCTTGCTGCACTTCGGAATAAAGAAATATTCGGTGGGATAGTTGACGTTCACGCAAATCTCGTTTCCCTCGAGCGCGGGAACGGGCGCGAAACGATAATTGAACGTGTCTTCGGAAATGTTTTCCTTAACTTCGGATTCGAACCAGCCGCCGGCAAAGCACATAAGCGCGTCGCCGCGAAGGAACGAATTGTACCCCTCGGTGTGGTTCGTGGTGAGCATTCTCGGAACGGACGTGGAGGACGCGCCGTTTACGGGAGCGAAAAGATCGTACAACGCCTCGAGAGCCTTTCTGTTTTCGTCGTTGACGAACAAATTCGCGTCGAGTTCTTCCTGACGGAAATATTCCTGATATTTGGCGTAATCGCCCTGCGCTCGGAGCGTTTTGTAAGTATCCATAGGATCTTCGTCCGTCGCGCCCCAGACTATTCCGTAAGTTTTGCTTCCGTTGTATTTGTAGTCCGCCGCGGAAACGTCCTTGACGAGTTTTACGAGTTTGCTCCACTCCGTGGGGAAAACTTTGCTGTCGACTATGCCTTTATCGTACAAGTCGTCGAGCATATCCTGATTGTACACAAAGCCCGTGGGGCAATAGGTGAACTGAATTATAAATCTGTGGTCGCCGATTTTACCGAGATCGCGTATCGCGGGGGCGATTTTTCCGTTTATCGTCGAGCCGTCGTCGTATTCTTCGTTGCAAAGGTCGGTCAGATCCTCTATCGTGTCGGCGTTTACCCAATCTATCCAGTTATACGTAAGCCCGGACATATAGATATCGTCCGAAACGCCGTCCTCGATAATCATCGAATTTTTAAGGTCTTCGTCTATGAGCGAGTCGTTGCTCACTTTGACGGTTATGCCCGTTTCGTTATAAAAATCGTCCGCGACCTCGTCTAAAAAGTCCGTACCGATACCCGTATCGAGCAACATTACCGTTATCGTTCCGTTATCCCCGACGTTCGGGCGATTTGAACCGTTGCCGCTGTCCTGTTTCCCGCAGGACGCAAGCGCGAACATCGCCAAAACCGCAAGCACCGATGATATTATCCTTTTGCTTTTCATTATATTTTTCTCCTCTTTTTCGCTATTATTGCCGCCGCCGCTACGACGAACGGAAGCGCGCCCGCGGCGATTCCGCCTTTGCAACCTCTCTTGCCGCCCGATTCGCCGGACTGCCCGCCGTCCGCGCCCTTGTTGAGCGTGATTTCTTCGCCGTAGAACGTACCGAATTCGTTTTCGATTTTAACCCTTACGATTATCTCGCCGTCGGTGTTGCTGTAAAGCCCTTCGCCGTCGATACGCGCGTCGCCTTTGACGATTTCGTAAGAAACGTTATCGTAAGCGGTTTTCATGTTGCACTCATACGAAAGCGTTGTCTTTTTGCCGTTCGAAACAATGGTTTTGTTCGCCTTCGTTCTGAGATCGTAAGCCTTTCTTTCGCTTTCCGCTTTCGCCGAAGTTATCGTGACTTTGCTGCCGCCCGCGCCCGTGAATTTAATTCTCATCTTAACCGAATAACCGCCGTTTTTGTTGGTTATATCGGTTGCGTTTATCATGCTCTGCGAAGCCGATTCGGTATCCCCTTCGACCTTTGTATACGTCACGCCAGAGCCTATCGGAACGATATCCGAAACGTCGTATTCGTCCGTGTTTTCCGCTCTTCTTATCTTGGGCGAATAAAGGCTCATCGCGCCTATTTTTTTCGTAACGCCGTCGATTTCTCTTTCGGTATCCACGCTCTTTATGACGGAATCTTTAACGTCCACGGTCGCCCAGTCGGAATAATCGAGAAGAAGAGACGTGGGAGCGGGGCTTATATAAATCGATACGTCGCCGCTGTCCGATACGTTGTAATCGCCCGTCATGTAACATTCGCCGTAAGCCACGCTGTCGCCCTGGGTAACTTTGACGAAAAACACGAATCCGTCGTTGCCCTGAACGTCCTTTTTGTTTACCGCGCCGAATTCCACGAAGAAATCGCCTTTGACAAGTCTGAACTCGGTATTGTGGTAAATAACGAACTGCGGAGCGCCCTGAAGTCCGTTGTTGAAGAAATCGAACCACAGACATTCGCTCAGATCCTCGCTTTCGGCTTTGCTTTCGTTGTAACGAAGCCTTACCATCGGCGCGCCCTCGGTGAGCCAGAAGTTTCCGTTGTCGAGCGCGCTTCTCAGTTCCATGACGAGATAAACGTCGCCGCCGTCGTAAGTCGAACGGAATTTTATCTGCGGCTCGGCTTTCGCGCCGATCATTTTAAGCGATTTGCAGTATCCCGCGGAATCGCCGCTTCTTAAAAGAACGTTTCCGTCCGCATCCTTTTCCGCGTTGGCTTTCAGTTTAACCACGGACGATCCGGCGATGTAATCTTCTATTTTCTGAGTTTCAAAGTCAATCGTCTTGTTTTCCCAACCCTTGTTCGCTTTGAAAACGCCTGCGGGGAGTTTGGGGATATCGCGTTCGTCCTCTGCGATATATTCGTTTCCGATCCAGAATGTGAAATCTTCTTTTACGGAATATCCTCCGCCGAGTTCCGAACCTTGTTTTATCGTAACGCTGTGTTTCCCTATCTCGCTCGAAACGGTCGCTCCGGCGACTATATCTTCGTAATCGATTATCGCGAGAATCGCCGTTCCGTCGTAACCGTCGTTTTCGGGTTTTCCGGTCATTCCGCCGAGATAGTTGATATTTATTTCCTTTTCGTTTTCCGTTCCCTCGTCTAAAATACAGACGTTGCCGTTCCACATGGTGTCGGTAAGTCCGTCGAGGTCGGTCTGAATACGGATAAGATATCTGTGCTGATCCGCCGTTTCCTGAATACAGGACGTAACGTCGCCGAGCATATCTCTTTGAAGCGAGAAGGAAATATCCGTAAGCGCAACTTTCTTTTTTATCGTGCCGCGATTTAAAATCGCCGTGATTTCTTCGGCAACGACGTAATTGCAGATTTTCGTTCCCTGCCTTATCGTAATCTCCGTTCTTCCGTCTCTCGGCGCAACTGCGTAAGGAACCAGAAGCGCGACCGCTTTTCCGTTTTTATCATTATAAAGTTTTAAGGTTTTATCCACACCGTTTACCGAAACGACTATCGGATCGGGCGCCTTATCGCTCTCGAACGGCACGTCTCCGTTAAGCCATACGAGATAGCGGTTTTGATCATCCTGCACTCCGCCGCTCACATCCGTGACGGTCATCGACGTATATTCGCCGTCCGCAAACGCACGATCCGGAACAACGGAAAGCCCGAGAATCAGACAAACCGCGGTTATGATCGTCAAAACGCCAACCGTAATCTTTTTCAATATGTTTGTTGTCATATTTGCCTCCTTATTAGTATGCCGGACAAGAGCGATATGAATCTCGTCGGACATCAAAAAATCTTTTCGTTAGCGATTCCGTCGGTTATCGCCATATACCCACTTTACGATTTATATTATATCATAACAAAACGCTATGTGTTAGCCTTATTTTAGCGAATTTTTTGCACAATCTTATCATTACGCTTGACTTTTACCCTTCGGTTTTGTAAAATACATGCATGAAAAAATATATGTATGAATTTCTCGGCGGCAGGCAGAACCATTACGTCGAGCCTATAATTTTCAAAAACGAATTCACGATAGATAACCTTATAGTCGTGTATTATAACCGATTTTCGCCGCGATTCAGATTCGCGGGCGAACGCCATAACTTCTATGAATTTTATTACGTTGCCGAAAACGAGATGCTCGTCACGATAGACAACGAAAAATATCTTCTGAAAGAAGGCGAGTTCATTCTCGTCCCGCCGATGAGTTGGCACGCGATGGAACCGCACGAAACCTACGCCACGGGCATCGTCGTTTCTTTCGACGCGACCGGCTACCCCGATGAGATCTTTAGCGGAAAACTTTCGGCTCTCGGCAGGCAGGTTCTCTCGAATCTGGTAAATATTTACGCAAAAAACTGTAACGAATCGGAATTCCGGCTTAAAATGCTTTCCGATAACCCCGACAAAGAAAAGGATTTCGGCTACAAACAAGCCCTGAGAATCAACACGGAATGGCTGATGATGGACATTCTGCAAAAACGCATACAAGCCGAAAAACAAAAATCACGTTCCGAAAAGCAATACAACCCGCTCGCCGAAAGCACGCTCGAATATCTGGAACAGCATTTCAGAGAAAATCCCTCTTTAAACAGAATCGCCGCCGACCTGAATTACAGCGTTCCGCATATCTGCAGAGTTTTCAAACAAAATTACAACGAATCGATTGTGAATTATCTGACAAAACTTAAAATAGACGAAGCGCTGAAACTCATAGAACTCAACAATCATTCTTTCAGAGAAATATCCGACTCGCTCGGCTTCGACAACGTGGCGTACTTCACGCGTATTTTCAAGCAACAAACGGGCATGACGCCGTCCGCTTACCGTAAATTCGCCGTCTGGGCGCATCTTTTAAACTCGCAATATCTCCCGAAGAACTTAAAATTATAGTGTGTTTTATTCAATCGAAAAAGACTTTGCGGCATAAAAAAAGACGAGCCTCTCGCTCGTCTTTTTCTGGTGCTGCTGGCCGGATTTGAACCGGCACGGTATCACTACCGAGGGATTTTAAGTCCCTTGCGTCTGCCTGTTTCGCCACAGCAGCATAGCGTTATTTATTATATCATCATTCGCCCTCGTTGTCAACAAAAAATAATTCATTGAAAAACATTCTTTTCCGACGCGACCTCGGCAACCCGACAATGCCCGGAAAATATTGGCAATAAAGGTCAAAAGTTGCGTTTTATCAACTT
>ULUE01085877.1_pt1 | contig 10721 bp, 7 predicted proteins | sample 1958211 | NCBI WGS metagenome assembly ULUE01 (sample SAMEA4835752, study PRJEB28245) | human gut metagenome | biome: gut microbiome; material: fecal sample | place: Denmark | collected 2008 | reverse complement strand
CCAGCCACACGCTGTCCACATTCTTATGCCAGCCGCATTCAATCAGCAGAGGCACATCCAGCACCGCTGCCTTATGTCCCTGTTTGCTGCTTGCAGCCAAAAAGCTTTCTGCCTGCTGCCAGACTATTTTATGGATAATCGCCTCCACTGCCTTCAGCGCTTCTTTGTCATGAAAAATGCGCTCGGCAACCTTGGCTCTGTCAAGCGTTCCTTCCTCGCTCAGATATTCCTTGCCCAATACGGCAATCACCTGCGCCAGGCCTTCGCTGCCTGCAGCTACTGCCAGACGTGCTTCGGCATCCGCATCAAAAACAGGCAGTCCCAAGCTACGCAGCTCTGCCGAAACTGTACTTTTACCGGAAGCAATGCCTCCCGTCAAACCTATTGTTATCATTATTCTCCACTCCTACTTTTGGCAATGCTCACAATAAACCGTGCCTCTGCCGCCTACCTTGGTTGTCTGCAGCAGCGCACCACATTTTTTACAGGGCTTGCCGCCTCGGCCGTATACCAGCAGATGATTCTGGTTATCGCCCTTATTTCCTTCGCCGTCCTTATAATCACGGAAGGTTGTACCGCGATTTTTGATGCCCTGCGCGATTACCGCATTGACTGCCTCACACAAGCGCCCTACCTCAGCAGCGCTCAGGCTGCAGGCTTTGCGCATAGGCAGAATACCGGACAGAGCCAGGCATTCATCGGCATAGATATTGCCAAGACCGGCAATAATCTGCTGGTCCAGAATAAAGCTCTTGATAGCCTTCTTGCTTTTTTGCGCCAACGGCAGCAGATATGCGGCAGTAAAGCCTTCACTCAGCGGCTCCGGTCCCAGCGTTTCATAGCCTTCAATATATATATCGTTATCGGTTACCAGATACAGCGTACCAAAGGTACGGATATCCGTAAACCACATCGTCACTTCATCAGAAAGCGTAAATTTGATTTTGGCATACGCCGGTGCAGGTGCAGCTGACGGCTGCGCCAACAGCGCGCCTGTCATGCGCAGATGCACTATCAGCTGCTGCTTCGGTGCTGTGTGCAGCACCAGATATTTACCGCGTCGGCCTACGCTACTGATAGTTTTGCCCACCAGTCCTTTGATAAAGGCATCAGGCTGAGGATATTTTATCAATCGCTCCAAATATATTTCTACTGCTAAAATTTTCTTTCCTTCTATATGAGGCGCAAGTGTTTTGCGCACCTGCTCCACCTCAGGCATTTCCGGCACAGTTCTTCCCCTCTTTCCGTAAAGTATCCGTTATTTTGTTTCCGCCCAGTCACGACCGCAATTAACGTCGGCCAGCAGCGGAATATCCAGTGACGCAGCACCTTCCATGGCTGTGCGTACCAGCTGCGCTACCTGCTCCTTCTCATCCTCAGTAACTTCCAGCACCAGCTCATCGTGTACCTGCAGCAGGATTCTGCTCTTGCACTGCGCCTTATCCAGCTCGCGCTGCACGGCAATCATAGCCTTCTTCATAATATCTGCGGCAGTTCCCTGAATCGGGGTGTTGATAGCGGTACGCTCGGCAAAGCTGCGCAGATTAAAATTACTGTTGCGGATTTCCGGCAGATAACGTCTGCGTCCCATCAGCGTGCTGACATAGCCTTGCTCACGTGCCTTGGCTACAATATCTTCCATATATTTTTTTACACCTGTATAGCGTTCAAAGTAGCTGTCAATATAGCCTGCTGCCTCCTTGCGGCCGACATCCAGCTGTTTGGCCAGGCCAAAATCGCTGATGCCGTAAACAATGCCGAAGTTAACAGCCTTCGCACGGCTGCGCATTTGGGGCGTTACTTCTTCAAGCGGCACACCGAAAACCTCGGCAGCTGTGCGGGCATGGATATCCTGACCATGACGGAAGGCCTCCAACAGCAGCTCATCCTGCGCAATGCAGGCCAGAATACGCAGCTCAACCTGCGAATAATCGCAGCTCATCAGCAGGTCATAGCCTGCTCCCGGAACAAAAATACGGCGAATCTGTCTGCCCTCCTCCGTGCGTGCAGGAATGTTCTGCAGGTTAGGATCAGTGCTGGACAAACGGCCGGTTACCGTTACAGTCTGCTGGAAGTGCGTATGAATGCGTCCCGTTTTGGGATTAATCAACGGCTGCAGACCTTCCAGATAGGTAGATTGCAGCTTCGCCAGCTTGCGATGCTCCAGAATGGTAGCAATCAGCGGATGCTTGCCCTCCAGTGCTTCCAATACCTTGGCATCGGTAGAATAGCCTGTTTTCGTCTTTTTGATTACCGGCAGCTGCAAGCGTTCAAATAAAATCACGCCCAGCTGCTTGGGAGATTTCAGGTTAAACTCTTCGCCCGCCTGTTCCTGTGCCAATGCCTCCAGCTTGGCAATACGGTGCCCCATATCTTCGTTCAGCTGCAGCAAAAGCTCCTTGTCCGGCGTAATACCGGCAAACTCCATCTGCGCCAGCACCGGTGCCAACGGCAGCTCAAATTCCTCATACAGCTTGAGCTGCTGCTGTTCAGCCAACAGTCCGCGCAGCTTAGATGCGAGCTGCTGCAGATTTTCGCAAGGCGTTGCCAGTACTCCCGGCAGATTGCGGCGGCTCAAATCCTCCAGGCTGTAGGAGCTGTGGCCGGGGTCGGCAACATAGCCTGCCAGGGCTACATCATCAACTATTCCCTGCACCTTCACCTTGCGGCACAGGCAGCATTTATAAAGCTCCTTACTGTCTATCGTTATCTTTTTGCTGCCTGCGTCTGCCAGCCAGCTGTCAAATTTGTCCCAACAGCCGCTTTGCGCGTCCAGCACATAAATTTTATCATTAACCAAAATTTCGGCACTGCTGAAATACAGCTCCGGCAGCTGTCCTGCTACCTGAGCATGCACGGCAACAGGCTGCTTTGCTTTAGCCAATGCACCAAAGAGCTCCTCTGCCAGCTGCGGCGTATTTACTGCCACCTGCGGCAAGCCTTCCTGCTCAACAGCTTCACCGAAAAGGTCAAAGCTGTTCTGCGCACCGCCGAGTACCGCGGCAAAGCGCTCGTACATATTGCGGAACTCCAAATCCTGCAGCAGGGTGCGTGCTTCCTCCTTCATAGGCTGCAGCTCGTAGGTCTGCACAGCAGTATCAACCGGTGCTTCCGTGCAGATTGTTGCCAGCTGCTTCGACAGTAATGCAGATTCCTTATTGTCCGTCAGCTTCGTCTTTAACGATTTGCCGGAAACCTTCTCGATATTCTCCAGCACCGTTTCAACATTACCGTATTCCTTAATCAGCTTCATCGCTGTTTTAGGACCTACGCCCGGCACGCCGGGAATATTATCCGAGGTATCGCCCATCAGGCCCTTCAGCTCAATCAGCTGCTTAGGCTGCAGGCCCTCGTAATTGGCAGCAAATTCCGCCTCATCAAAAACTTGAATATCGCTAATGCCGCGCTTGGTATAAAAAACCTTGGTCCGCTTATCAATAAGCTGCAGCTCATCGCGGTCACCGGTAACAATGATAACCTCAACCTCCGGCGGTGCCTGCACAGCAAAGGTACCGATAATATCATCGGCCTCGTAATCATCCAGCTCCAGCGTGCGGATTCCCATGCATTCCAAAACCTTCATCGCCAAAGGAAACTGCTCGCTCAGCTCGCTCGGAGTAGGCTTACGCTGCGCCTTATACTCCGCATACAGCTTGCTGCGGAAGGTTTTGCGCGATTTATCAAAGGCAACCGCCATATAACGCGGCTTCACCTCATCCAAAAGCTTCAGCAGCATGTTGCACAGTCCGTACACTGCTCCCGTATGGATACCCTGACGCGTAGTCAGCGGCGGCAAAGCAAAAAACGCTCTATGTATTAAGCTGCTGCCATCTATTACTAAAAATTTATCTGCCATAACTGCTCCTCCTCTATGCCGCTCACATAGAATAAACATTAATGTAATTATTATATCATAGCATGGCAAGAAAATATGTAACTAAAATGTAAGAAAGGGCAAACTTCGGCTTATGCTGCCGCATTGATATCCATGCAATACAAAAGCGCAGAACTGTCCGCATGCCGTGTTCTGCGCTGAGCTACTACTTAAAAATATATTTTTTCTGCCGGATAATAGTCATGCAGTATTTTCCTTAAAAGTGAAAAATCATCCGACTTAAACTTCACCAGAGAATACTTAGTTTGAATATAATCTATAAAATCCTGTAAATTATTACATTTAATATAATGCTCCAGGGAATCATCCCTGATATATTTGCCGATTACATCATTTATAAGCTTAATCGTTTCCGGAGCAACGTCTGCCTCCGGCACGAGATATAATTGCGAAATAATATTATTGAAGCTGTAGGCCATAGGTTTATGCCAACGACTTTGTGACAGCATAAACAGACGGGCAAAGGCGATAAGATTACGCAAGCTTTGGTTGGCACGATGTACATTGCCTTCCTGTTTACCTTCCTGTTCAAATGCAGTCAGCTTCGGCGGAACTGCCATATCCCAGCATTGGAGCAGCTTGAGTCCTCTTTTTTCCGGAAAAACCGGATAATAGACAACTCTTTTTTCCAAATCGCACACTTTGAGCATAATAATATCATCCTTCAAAAAGCGATCGCTGCCATCAGCATTATAAACAAAACTCCATGGCGGCAGTTCCTCATAAGCCTCTACCTGAACGCGGTGTTTATCATTCATTCCTATAGCTGATGACAAGTTCTCGCAAAACTCTTTTTGAAAAGCAATGATTTCCTTAGTGCTTGCTTCTCTGCACTTATACATTGCATCATCCCTTCCTTAATCAAATTAATTGTTTACCTTATTTCTCTCATGCCCTTCAAGGCTGTTCTCCTTTCCCAGATTATAGAAACACTATATTTTTGCTTACCCGTCTATCATAATTTAAAAATTCTCTATATTTAGATTCTTTTCTTTATTCGCAAAATTCATCGCTATTTTTTACGGCTATTTGATGAGCTTCACGAATCACAAATAGCCGTAGTAAAGATTCCGTTCCCAGAGCTGTTTTATTAACTAGTCTTTATATGCATAATTATACTATACCACATTATTTTTGTCTAGTGTTTTTTAAAAGTTAATCCGATTTTTATTTTGTCTTTAATTATCTTTTATGTTGCTATCGGATTTATTCTTATTTAAATTGCATATCGATTCTTTGCTTCTTTATTCCTTATCGGAGCGCTCATTTATTCCGGCACAAAGCAAAGTCAGGGCACCCAAGGTCCAAAATAACAATCCCATCTGAGTATTGAAATAAACATGGTCAGTCAATCCGCCAATAATAATGCCTACTGTTGCCAGCACATAACCGCGTCCCATAGCCTTCAGCCACAAGCTGCGTCCATGATAGGCCAGTTTCCAGCCTGTAGGCAGAAAAATTCCGAACCAGATAACAAGAAAGACCAACAGACCATGCGCACCCAGCTCCGCCCAGATATTCAAGAAAATATTGTGGCAGTGGTACATGATAACGTTCTTATCCGCCAGATAAAAATTATATGTAGGATATACAAAACGATAGCCGTACCAGCCTACGCCCAAAGGAAATTCCTCAAGAATCCATTTGGTACTCTTTAAATAAGCCATGCGCAGAGCAATCGAAGTATCACCGCCGTAACCGCCGCGGATAGATTCCAGACGCTGCAGCACCGCCTGACCGCCAAGCGCCAGAGCCGCCGCACCGCCGCCAAGGACAGGAATAAAAGCCTTACGGCAGAACAGCACGCAGAACGCCAGCAGCATCACAGCGCAGGCTACCCAGTTACCGCGTGAATATGTATAAAGCAGGCAGACTGCTGCCAAAAGTCCCGTAACAAGAAACGCCAGACGCCATTTTTTATACGCCTTAGTCTGATTGAAAAAGGCTGTACTGTAAGCAACAACCAGCACAAGATAGCCTGCCAGGATATTGGGGTTAACAAGCGTAGAGAAAACGCGCACCTTCAAATCAGGGAACTGCGCCGGGTCCACCCAGATGCCCTCAGCCGTAACGCCGAAAATCTTCTGCGCGATACCGATGGCACTCACCAGCAGCGATACGATTAAAAAGGCGCCCATGAGCTGCAGCGGACGCGGCAAAGTGCCGAAGCGCTGCCACACAAGCGCAAATTTTTGCTTAGCGTCAGCATTTTTCCAGGCCTCGCTTTGCGTCAGCGGCTCAGCCTCGCAAGCAGTCAAAGTTGCCCTGTCCTGCTCACTGCTGCGTCCGTAACGCAGCAGCACAAAAACCAGCGCCGCATACTGGCCTACAACATAAACCAAATTCCAGAAGGACAAAAATCTGTCCAAAGAAAAATATACCGAAACAACCGCAATCAGCAAAAGAAGATAAAACGCCCCCTGCTGCCACGGCTTCAGCACATTCTCCTGTTGCGGGCGTCCCTTAACATGGCCTACAATCACAGCACTGATAAAGGTCATCGCCACACAAAAGGAGGTAAATTCCTGCTTCAGAGGAATAACCGCCACAGTAAACAGCAGCATATACCATATTTTATTTTCGAGATAATTTGCCAGTTTTGTCATGATACACCCTAACAAAAGATTCTATTTTCTAAACGAGCAATTAACATATCGCAGCGCAACATAAAAATTTTAGGGAACGAGTGCCTGGATTCATAGAAACAAGGCAACTCAAACATAAATGTTACTTTCGAACAAGATCGGCGCCGCACGTTTCGTTCTGAATCCGCACGAAATTGCCGTCCGTAAATCGCTTACTGTAAATTCCTTAGGAATATAAAAACCAAATAAGCGATTTGCGGGAAAATTTTTCGTTGCAACGCGATATTTAATGGCGACGCATATGCTTGTTAACGAAATCGACAACTATTAATGCTGTGCTTTCCTTCAGTTCATCCCACGCTTATCCGCCAGCAGCATCTTCTTAAACTCGCCCACCAGATACAGGCTGCCGCAAACGCATACAACACCGTCAGTGCCTGCTCCGCGGATAGCCGCATCATACGCCGTAGCAAGATCAGCCTCCGCCACAGCATTTCTGCCCACCAGCTTCGCCAAATCCGCAGCCTCCGCAGCACGCGCACCCTCATCGGCACGCACGGTGTAAACAACATCATCCTGCTTAATCAGCGTTTTGATAACACCGCTCATATCCTTGTCACCCATCATGCCAAAGACAAACTGCACCTGCTTGCCGGGATAGTACTTATCCAAAGCATTACGCAGAGCCTTGGCACCGTCAGGATTATGCGCACCGTCCAGAATAATATCCGGATTCTTATGAATACGCTCCAAACGTCCCGGCCAAACGGTATTCGCTACACCCACATGCAGCGCCAGCTCGTTAATGCGGTCATCCTGCTTGCTCACCAGCTTGGCAGCAACAATCGCTACGCTGGTATTCTTAATCTGATGCTCGCCCGGCAGCTTGATTTCATAATCGGAATGATAAAAATCACCTGCATGCAGCGTAAATGTCTGGCCCTCCATCGAGCTTTTTACCTCCGTGCCGTGAAAAGCCTTGCCGTAAAGATAAACAGGCGCTTCCTTAAACATAGCCAGACTTACAATAGGACCAAGAGCTTCATTGCCTTCGGCAGCGGTAACCAGAGGCACCTTCTCCTTGATAATGCCTGCCTTCTGCATAGCAATGCGCTCCAAAGTTTTGCCGCAGCGGTCAGTATGGTCCAGCGCAACATTGGTAATAACGCTGACCACCGGCGTAATTACGTTGGTAGAATCCCACAGGCCGCCCATGCCTACCTCAATAACAGCATAATCAACCTTCTGCAGATAAAAATATAAAAATGCTGCAGCAGTCAGAATCTCAAACTGCGTCGGCTGCTCGCACACGCCCTTTTTGACAACGCTGTCGGCAGCAACCTTTACCGCAGTAATCGCCGTAGCAAAATCCTCGTCGCTGATATCCTTGCCGTTGAGGTTAATGCGTTCGTTATACTTCACCAGATGCGGGGAAGTAAACTTGCCCACCTTCAGGTTTGCTGCCAGCAGAATATTCGTAATCATGCTGGTAACAGAGCCTTTACCGTTAGTGCCGGTTACATGCACTGTTTTAATCTTTTGCTCCGGGTTTCCCAGCTCCCGCAAAAGTCCTTCAATACGCTCCATACCGAGCTTAATGCCAAATTTGCCCAGGCTGTCCAAATATGCCAGGCTTTCTGTATAATTCATTGTGCTTACGCCTCCATCAATAATTAACTGACAGTTTATTATAACATAGTTTCGCGCGCCGCGTCTTGCGAAAAAGCGCAAAAATAGCCGCTGCGTCACAAGAACGAGCGACTATTTTGTTAAGTGAAATACTTACATATTATATATAGCAGCTTTCAGCTGCCAAGGCAAGCCTACTGCTGCAAGGGATCCTCGCCATATTGGTTCGGTCCTTCGATTCCTTTGAAAAATAAAATATAGATGTAAAACAAAATGTTAACCAGCGGCACACAAAAAAGCAGCATCCACCAGCCGCTTTTATCCAGGTCATGCAGACGACGTGCAAGCATCATAATTCCGGCTACAAAGCCAAATATACCTGATACTAAAAGCAGAACTGCAAACAAAAGCTCAAGAGCACCTATGGTATTAGCCGCAAATGTCAAAACAACCTGTATAACACTCAGTACTAATGACAGGAAAATGCTTCTGTAAATATAAGACTTACGGTTCAAGCGACCTTTAGACGTAAAGAACAGCTCCTTGAAAACTGCTTCCTTGTCCGCACTGCTGTCCTTAAACAGCAGGTTCAGGCCCTCGCCAAGGTTCAAAAACTTCTTGCCTGCTTTGGGTGCTGCCTGAGCGCTATACGCATCGGTGTCAGCTTCACCGGCAGCATTGGTATGCTTAAATTCATCAGGATCAGGATTAACCTTAGGATTGCTATTACCATTAGTATTAGTATTAGCATTAGCGTCAGTATTTACGTTTGCTTGAGCATTGGCAGCAACAAAACCTTCTTGCTCAGGACTGTCATTAATACTCTTTTTATAGCTTATATCAGCACTGCTGGCAGCACCGGCTGCAACACCGGCAACAGCAGCAGCTCCCGCCTGCTGATTTTGCTCCTGCTCCACCTTCTGGCCGCAGTTCACGCAAAACTTAGCGCCAGGATTCAACTCACTCCCGCAATTAGTACAAAATTTAGCCATTTTCATCGCCCCCTTTTTCTTTTATTGTAACCCAAGAAGCACTGCAATTCAATAAAATGTGTCTTAGGCAACAAAATAAAAAGCGTACAGTGCCTGCACTCCTCTAAAACTGTACAAAACTGTACATACCGTACAAAGCCCCATGCTGCAAGGCTTTGCGCCTGTACGGTTTTATTCGTCCTGTACGGTTTCACTCTCCTTGAGCCAAGCTTCGTCCAACCGCTTATTCACTGCCGATGTATGCTTTCCTAAGCTCAATTCATTATAATGATAGCGCCAATCGTCATATTCCTCACGCGTTATTTTACCCTGCTCCAGTGCTGTCTGCATATCCAGCCATTCCTGCAACACGCTGTCATTAAACATTCTCTGCGAACAGTCCTCGTCCAGCTTCGTATCAAGTATTATGGCAAAATGACCGTCAACCTTGGTAATCTTCCAGCCAGCACGGTCCTCCATGGAAAAAAACGTCTGCATTAAGCCTGCCCAATTATAAACTTCAGGAATCTTGAACACAGCAGCATCCACGCCAAAAATTTCGCCCAGCCTTTGCAGCGTAGCCTCCTTGGGCCTCCTGATGCCGTTTTCATACTGGTTTATGCGCACCTCCGCCGTAGATTCCGAATATCCTAAAAGCAAGCCAAGCTGCTTCTGCGTCAACTTATGCTTATAACGAAAATAGCAGATGCGTCTGCCCATAGCTATGTCTATAGCCATACTAAGCACCTCCAACTAAAACAAATTCTATTATTTTCAGTATAGTATTAAATAAGGCTGTTGGCAAGCAAATCTATTATCGTCAGAAAATTTATTCATTTTTTCTTGACTTAACTAAATTTGTTTATTATAATAGTCTTGTAAGCTAAACTATTTATGTTTAAGTCGTGAATATTTTATATTTTGAGAGGAGACTTTTTATGACAACAATCAACAATGTATTCCAACCGCCTTCCGCGCAGGAGCTGCAGACGCTTTCCATGCCGGAGCTTTATGACACGGAGTTTCCCGTGCCTCAGCCAATTATCCAGGATTTGCTTTACCCCGGACTGTACATTTTGGCAGGCGCACCCAAAATCGGCAAATCCTTTCTTGTAGCACAGCTTGCCTACCATGTTGCCCGCGGCGAACAGCTTTGGTCTTATCCTGTACAGCAAAGCAGTGTGCTTTATCTTGCTTTAGAGGATAAGTTTTCCCGCCTGCAGCAGCGTCTTGTGCGCATGTTTGATATGGAGGTCACAGAAAACCTGCATATGGCAGTCAGTGCGCAGGATGTTGATAACGGTCTGGAGGAGCAGCTGAACTCCTTTATGCAAAAGTATCCGGACGTACGCCTGATAATCATTGACACCCTGCAAAAAATACGCAGCGCTCAGGACGAAAAATGTAATTACGCCCGCGATTACAGCAGTGCAGCTAAGCTGAAGGAATTTGCCGATAAGCATAATATTTGCCTTCTGCTGGTGCATCATACGCGCAAGCAGCAGTCTGAAGACTCCTTTGAGATGATTTCCGGCTCCAACGGTCTTTTGGGTGCGGCGGACGGTGCTATGGTGCTGCGCAAAAGTCAGCGCGGTGACCATAATGCTTCCCTGGAGATTGTCGGCCGCGACCTTGCTGACC
>ULUE01034201.1_pt1 | contig 10779 bp, 1 predicted proteins | sample 1958211 | NCBI WGS metagenome assembly ULUE01 (sample SAMEA4835752, study PRJEB28245) | human gut metagenome | biome: gut microbiome; material: fecal sample | place: Denmark | collected 2008 | reverse complement strand
TTTTATCGTATTCTGTAGTAAAACACAACAATGTAAAGAAAAAAGGACGAAAACTCATCCTTTTTTCTTTTTATCTTAAGTACAATTTTTTATTTTACAAGAACTTTCTTCTTAATAAAGATTATTCCTACAACTAGCATTCCAGCTATTACAATAGTAAGTACATAATAAAATACTTGACCTATACCAAATGGTGGCATTACTGCAACATTTTCAGCTTTTGCTTCATCATTTTCTACTGGATCATTAGCAGGGTTAAAGTTACCAACTATACTTGTTTCCATTCTTCTACCTACTGCATTTTCTAGTTCTACTATTTCTACTTTACATTCATATCCGCCTTGTGCACCTTCTTTTGTAATTAACTGAGAAATTGTTAGCATGTTGTGGTTTAAATATTCATTGTTTATATTATTTGCTTCTATTTTGCTTATAGTGTTAGATTGACTTGATATAGTGTCTTTTAGTCTATAATTTACTAAGTTATTATTAATATTTTCACCATCTTTTTCTTCTGCTGGTATTATTTCATTAATGTCTGTAATTGAGTTCCAATCCCCACTTTGAGTTTTATTAAATTGCATTTTATTAGGAATATAACATACTAATTTTTTAGCTTTTGATTCTACTTTATTTTCAGAATTTGTACGACCTTTTGCATAATATTCTAATCCCTCATATTCCACATAATCATTTAGCTCATTGATTTGCATTTTATACGTAATCTGTATTGTTGCACCATACATTAGCTCTTCATCCAAATACAATTGTATAAATCCTCCTGTAATTCCTTTTGTTGTACTTCTATTTGATTTCCATATTACGTTTTTTATTTCATTTCCTTTTGTTGCTTCTGCTGTTTGTGTAGCGTCAAATACAATGCTTCCATCTGATAATGTAACCTTAACATTTTCTACATTATTGGTAATTTGTAATTGTGTTATTGGTCTTTCCACTAATCCTAAGTCAACATTTGGAATTCTTTCACCACCTTTTACCTCTGTTACTTCAATTTTTGGAGTTTTTGCTATTTTCCATGTATTAGTAGTTAATTCATCAACTAATCGTCCCATTAAATCGCTTCCATACTGTTCGCCCAAATATGTAGGTACTTTTGTTGGAGATGCTAATACTTCTGCTATATGGTTAGTTTGAATTTTAGAATATTCATTTACTTCTTTTACTCTCTCCCAGTCATCTATTGCATCTGATACATATTTATCATTTAAATTCTTATCATATTCTTTTATTTTCTCTAAATCGTATTCTCCGTTTTCTAAATTTGCTTGGAATATTGTAGACTTGTAATCTTGACCATTATATGATTTTGTATTTGAGCCAGTTTTTCCCAATATTTTGTTTGTTTCATTTTCTTTGTTATTTGTTAAAATCGTAGCATCGTCAAGTCCATACCCAAATAATACATAATAATCACCTTTTTTCACATCCTTAAAACTGTATTCACCATTTTGGTCTGTTGTTTCTTCTTTTACTACCTTATATGTATATTTATTATAATTTTTTTCATTATAGCGTTGTATCCAGTCAACCTGCTTTTCTCCTGTACTTAATTGATCGTTTATCTTATCCTCTCTTGTACATAATGCAACTTTTACACCCGCTATTCTTTTTTCACCTGAATCTCTTATACCATTTCCTAAGCTTGCTTTCCCAGTTTTTGCATCTTCCCATACACATCCACTTATTGTATTTGTAGAATCTATTGGTGTATTGGAATCTGGTGGTGTATCTGGATCTGGTGGTGTTGGGTCATCAGTTATGGTTAATGTAGCTGTTATTTTGTCACTATCGTCCTCAAAGTTTATTACTCCATTTGTTATCTCTTCTATTGTTTCTAAGTTACCTGGTGTTGAATTTACATCTACCAATCCAGCTACTGTAGTATTATTTCCTATAATTGCTCCATGTCTATTTGGAGTTGATGTATTTGCTGAATAATATGTTTTATATCCATTTATTTCTGCTATATTAGTTTTTTCTCCAATATTTATATAGCCTTCAAATCCTTGTAAAGCCATACGTTTAACTTTATAAGTTAAATCAATTGTTATTCCTTCTCCTGTTGCTAATTGTTTATTTTGTAGTCTTATATATACTTTATTAAATCCTGGAAATGATTTTTCCGTCACTTGACCATATATACTTTCAGATACCGCTGAAGATTTATCTTTAGAAATATTTTTTCCATTAGTATTTACAACAGCTGATGTTAGCTGTAAAGAATCATCATAATAATCTACAACTTCTGTAATTTGTGTTTCTAGACTTTGTGATAAATTATATACTGTTATTCTATATTTAATCTCTACTTCTAAGTTTCTCTGACCCATATATTCTGATTGCTTTATAGGTCTATCATAATATTTATTATAGTAATATTGTGCATTTAATCTATTTATATATATACCTTGTTGTGAATCTGCATATTGTTTTGCAAGATTTATTTTGCCATTGTTATCTTTTATTGCATTTGTATAGTCATTTATATAGTCTTTAATACTATCTAAAGCATATGTTTTACCATTAAATACTGTTTTATCTGAATTTCCATTTTTTGTATTTGTAGTTGTTACTTCTACTACGTCTTTAGTTAACTGTGCATTAAATTCTTGCCTTCTCCATAGTCCTAAGTTAACATAGTTTGTCAATAAATCTGTTCCAAATGTTGCGTTTTTATTAGTAGGGTAATATTCTATACCACTATTAAATGGTGATTTTGTTAGTGCTGACATTTTGCAATCTTCTATAAATTGTAATTTATTCCATGCCTCATTATCATTCATATCTCCAACTATACTTCTATAAATTCTTACTTTTTCAGCTTCATTTGGATAATGTCCATTTGCAACAATAAACTCTTTTATTTTCTGGCTAATTAAACCTTCTGACCATTCGCTTGTTATAGCTCCATTGTCGTCATAATCTAAAGTTCCATATTTGTTATATTTATAACCATCCACTAATTGTATTTTATCTTGTACATATGCTACACCTTTTGATGTTTTCTTTAAAGTATATCCCATTAGTTCTAATCTTGTGTAAGACTTATTATAATATATTCCTTCTTCTTCAACTAAATATGTACTTATTCCTAAAGTGTTTTTGCTTATATAGTTCTTTGGAGATGCTCCAATTTCTGCAAATCTATTATTAAATGTTTGTCTTCCTTCTATTGTGTTTTTTCCAGTATTTGTTTCAAATTCACTTGCCTTTGAATTTGCTTTCCATTTTTCAAACCATTCTGTATTTGTTTGGGTATTTTTACCTGAACCCGTATTGGTTCCTGTTCCAGTGTTTTTTCCTCCTGTGCTTCCACTATTTCCATTATCTCTTCCTGTACCAATATTAGTTAGTTCTCCCAACATTTCTTCTACTGAATTATAGTTTTGAATTGTATCGCCAGAAATTCCTTTTGCCAGGTATTCTGTTGGCATATATACTTGACCATCATATTCAAATACAACATAATATTTTTTGCTTTCGTCTACACCTTCAAATTTGTAATTTCCGTTTGCATCTGTTAAAGTAGGGTTTATTCTATTGTATATGTTTGTTACACTATCAGCTGGCATTAGCTCTGCAAGTTTCATATCTTCTGTATATAAACTTACTTTTATGTTTTCTAAGTTTTTGTCAACATTATTTGTTGTACTGTTTATACCATCTCCTAAACTTGCTTTTCCAGTTTTTGCATCTTCCCAAACATTTCCACCAATTGAAATTAGTTTTATATCTTTTTGGTTTGGTATAACAATAGATATTTCTCCTCTTCCATTTAGTTCAATTGTAACACCTTCTGGAGCATTTACATTTATTATTCCTGTTATTCCATACTTATCTGTTCCATCTATTGTTATTAATTTTTCCTTTTTAACATCAAATTCTATTGCTCCATTTATCATTTTATATCCAGCAGGAGCTTCTATTTCTTCTATTTTGAAATGATCTTCTCCTTCTGAATTAAGTCCTAATATAGGTGTTTGACCTGATATAACAAGATCTCCGTTTTCATTTGATGTTGCTTCACTTGTTTTTCCTGTTGGCCATGTTATATTAAACTTAGCACCTGCTAGTCCATTTCCTTGTTCATTTACTTTCTTTGCTTTTATCTCATATGTATCAAGTAGGTCATCTGGATTTTCTGGATTTGCCTTAATATTTTTTATTTGTACTGTAATAGTTTGATCTTCTTTATTAAATGTAACCTCTGCATTACTATTTGATGAAACTATTTCAATTCTATCTACTTCATAGGTATTTGTTGTTGAGTTATATACTTTATATACATTAAATACTATTTTTAATGGTTGTACAATATATCCTACTGGTGCACTTTTCTCTTCAACTGTCCATGTTTCAGTTCCTGAAGCATTTATAACTTGATGACCTCTTAATATATATCCATCTTTATCTGATACATATGTTAGAAGACCATTAATTAAAAATTCTGCTCCTTCTAGTCCCTTTCCATTTTCATCAATTTTTCTCATGTTAATAGAATATGACCCCTCTTTTGAAGGTGGTTGCACTGTGCCTAAGTCTAAAGTAAATTCTTTTAGTTTTCTTTCTCCATTAAATTCTGTTAATTGTTGAGTAAACGTAGCTTCAAATTCTATTTTGTTGTTAGCATCAGGTTTTAATTTTGTTTTTCCATTAATTTTCTTTAAACTGTCTTCTGAAATTTGATAACTTATTCCATTTTTTACACATTTCTCTCCTTTAGCTTCCATCCATGTAAAATGTGCATATAGTTTTGCATCAGCTTCTAATTCTGTTTTTGGAATTAAAATGTAAAATTCTTTTTCTGATGAAGGTCTCATAAAATCAGTTGTATGTTCCACATAAAGTCCTGAAACCGGATCACTTTCCTCACATGGTTTAAAGTTTTTTGTATTCCTTTCGTTATCATTTGTTATTATCTTTTCTACTTTTATTTTCTGATTTCCGTTTTGAATATATAATCCAAGCGTTTCGTTATCTACTTTTCCACCAATTCCACCAAATATGATTTTTTCATCTTTGTATTTTCCGTTTACATATTTCATAGTGTATGGTCCGACTTTTATATATTCATTTGAATTACTTGTATAATATTCTGATGTTATATTATCTACATCTGTAAGATTAGTTGCATAGCTCCCACCATTAGAAAGTGCTTTGTTAACTCCATTTTTAAATCTTCTATAAGCCTTTGCTTCATTGTAAAGTTGCTTAATGGCTTCTATGTCGCTCCTTACAAACTCCGCTTTGCTACCATCAAGTTTCAGTTTTGCAATAATAGTTTCGGCATTATCAACATTTATTCCACCAGTTATTTGTAACATCCACATAACAATTTGCTTTCTTGGTGTCCATTGATTACAAGGATCTGCAGTAATAACATATGCTTTATCTGCTGAAATAGTTGTATGATTATTACTACATTTATAATATCCCCTAGTTCTTATTGTAGCTAGCAATCCAAAGTCCTTTACATTATTAATTGCTTTTATTTCATCATCGGTTAATGTTTTTGACCACATTCCATTTGCTGGGTCAAATATATTAGATACTATCTTTGGTCCCCAATTGTAGTAGCTATATGCTGTATTTGTTCCCCTATACATATTTGAATTCATAGCAAGAGTAACGCCTCTTTCAGTACAATATATAGCTCTTCCTTCTACTTTAGGAACTTCAAAACCATTGCTCTGTAAGTTATCAGGGTCAACTTCAAAGCCTGTTTCATTTCCCCAATTCAAATTATCTTCTTGATTAGCATTAAGCATTGCAGAATATATTTCTTTATAATTTGTTTCTGCATCTGGAATACCATTAATTGAATTAATGCATAAAATCAATCCAGCCAATATAACTGTTACTAATAGTATTATTTTAACTGTCCATTTGTTTTTTATCATTTCTACTAACCTCCTTTCCTATATTTTTTTGTTCAAAACTTGTTTTTTTATCTCATATATACCAAATACCAATATTGCTAATATAAATAATGTAAGTGTTGTATATCCTACTATTTTACCTGTTACTATTGATACAGCTATATCTGCATTTGACATATCATCTTCTGTTGGTATTTCATTTCCTGCCTTTGAGTCTATATCTTGTAAACCTTGTTCATTATAGCTTTCATATATTTCGGCATTGTTATTTACTATATTTCCTATTAAATCTTCTGTAATATTATAGCTTAATACTAATGTTAGTTCTTTGCTTTGTCCTGGCTCTAATTTTACATCTGCTAATATAGAATTATATGCATTTCCGTCTTTTGCTAAAAACCAATCCTTATTTAACTCAGAGTTAAATTTTGCTTCTTTTGGTAAGTAGTCTACTACCTTTTTAACATATCCTGCTGCTGTTCCTTCGTTAGTTACAATTATTTTGTATTCTACTATAAAGCTACTTTGTCCAACATTCTTGTTTAGAACTTCTACTTTTGATAGCTTTTCATTATTTTTGTTATATACTTGTGTTCCTATTGTTGGTGTTGTTAATGTTATTTTGCTTATATGTTTATCTAATTTTAAGTCAAATTTTTCTGCTATATATAATCCTATGTCTATGTCTCTAATATCTGTATCCTCTATTTTTAACACATCAGATACTGCTACTTTTTTATTACTTCCTTCTATTTCCATTTCAAATTCTATTGCATCTGAGTTTATGCTTGGTTCTACACCTTTCGCATTAAATTCTGTAACACTATATTTTTCTGTATCATATATAAATACTACTAAATATTCGCCTTTGTCTAGATTTAGGAATTCATATTTTCCATTTTCATCTGTTGTTATTTTTTTAGGCATATTAGTTTCTGAATCCTTTACTAATTCGCCATTTTCTTTATATACTAACATTACTTGCATATTTGGTAATAATGTTTCTGTTTCTTCTCTTTGTCCATTTTTGTTTGCATCTAACCATGCAGTACCAGATATTTTGTATTTTCTGTTTTCTAGTGAAGGTTGAATATAAAATTTCAATTTATTTGTAGCTTGTATTTTGTCTATTGCTGTTGCTGTTAATGTTGCAGGTTCAATTATTACTTCTTTTTCTTGTTGTTCTCCTAATTGTTTTGCAACAAGTTTTACATTTATATCAATTTTTTCGTTTGGTTGTAAACTATTTATATCTATAGACAATATGTTGTCATATGTTGAATCCTCTACATATTCTGTTCCATTGTATATATATTTAGCTTCTACCAATCTTGTTTCTGTTGGAATTTTTATCTCTACTACATTTTCTGTTGAAACTAATTCTCCAATATTTTCTACAGTAACAATGTATTCTATATTTTCTCCTTCTTTTACAGTTTGTTTTTGTCCTTGTTTTACATTTTGTTCTATTTGTAATTCTATTTTCTTTCCATAGAATATAAATTCATTAGAATAATGCTCTGGTACATTTTTTGCACTTACTTTTGAAACAATATTTATTTCTTCTGCTGGTTCTTGTACTCCTAGTTCTATTGTTACATATTTAGTTTCCCCTGCTTTAAGGTCTCCTAACAAGATTTTTGTAGCTCCAGATTTTGTTTCGCCATCATTGCTGTTGTCTTTTGTTGATATAAAATCATTATGACCTATAGATTTCATTACTTCTAATCCTGTTGGAATACTCATTTCCCAGATTACATCATTCATAACTTGTTCAGAAACATTTTTTATTGATGTCATAAATTCTATTTTATTTCCTTTTATTAATAAGGTTTGTGGTTCAATTGGTGTTGTTATTTCAACCTTTAATGATGCTTTTTTAAGTGATAATTTGTATTCATTAGATGTTGTACCTGATGCTTTTACCTTATTTAATATTTCTACAGTTTCTGATGAATCTTCTATATTATTCATTTTAAGCTCATATATTTTTTCTACAGACTTTCCTGGTGCAATACTTCCTAATAATACTTTTTTGTTCTTCTCATTTGCTTCTATAAAACTTCTTGTTGAAACATCATATTCAACATGTGTTGTATGCTCTGGTGCATCTATGCTTAATTCAACATTTTCTGCTGTTGTTTCTCCCACGTTTTCTACTATTGCTGTGAATCTTACAATTTGTCTTTCTCTAACTTCTGCTCCTTCTGGCATATTTGATGTTAATGTAACTTTTAATCTTGGTCCTTCTCCTGTTGATATACCTATTATTGGAGAAAGCTTTGTTTCTGCTGATGTTCCTGCTTGTTCCTTATTATCATAATATACTTTATATGTAGTGTATGAAGTATTATTGTATGGTAACTCTGATGGAATTTTTACTTTATAATTGAATTCCACTTTATCGCCTGTGTTTAAATCTGTATCTAAGATTATTAAATATGACTTAGCTTTTTCCATGTTATCCATTTCTAATGTCCATGCATTTTCTGCATTTTCTAAATCCTTTGTTGCATTTGCATTTTCTGAATAATATACTTTTACTGTTTCGCTGTTAGCATTTATTTGTATTTTATCTTGCAATGTAGCACTAAATGTACTTTTTAATTCTGTATCTGTATCTATTTGTTTGTTACCTTTGAATGGTAGTCTTCCTAATATTTTAACATTTGAAATACTGTTGTTATTGTTGTTAAGTATAAGTCCGTTAATTGTTGCTACTTTTTCATCTGCACCTACTGCTATTTTTCCAACTTGTGTATCTCCTGACATTGATAGAATAGCTTTTTCTCCATCTGCATAGTCTTTAACTCCATTAGCTGTTACTACTCCTGTTGGAGCTACAAGATTAATATTTGTTTCTGTTATTCCTATTTTATTTTCTGTTTTATCATAAAGGTTTGTATTTTCATTTGTATAATACATTTTTATTTTTTCTTGCATACTTGGTGTTAGTTTTTCTAATGTTATATCAGCTAATATAGATATTGTTGCACCTTTTGTTGTTGCTTCTGAATTATATTTTGTTTGTGTACCTTCAAATGATAAAGTTAATACTTTATTTCCATTTTCAGTTGACCAATTATTGTTTTTTAATTTCAATTCATTTTCAAACAACAATTTTGCATCTGATATTTCTATTTTTTCAAAGTACTTTGGAAATACCAATTTTATTGTTGGGTTTTTATATAAGCTATTGTTAATATTTGAAGTATCTAATGTTGCTCTTATTTCTACATTTTCATTTACAGTTATTGTAGATAAGTTATTTTTGCTTATTGTTAATTCTGCTTTTGATATAGGTTCTTTTAAAGCAATTTTTCCCTGTTTTGTTTGTTCCGCCAATTCTGTTTTTCCTATTACGCTTGCATTTATTTCTTTAAATGATTTAATTTCTTCTTTGCTATATCCATTTTCGCCTTTTATTGATTTCTCTACATATATATTCAATGTACCTTCTGTTGTTGGAGCACTTGTTTTTAATGTCAATTTGTTTAAATCTAAGTCTTTACAATCAAATGTATATAAACCATCTTTTAAACTTTGTTTATTTATTGTTCCAACTTTTTCTAGGTTTGGATTAAATATATCTATATATCCTTCTGTTCCCAAAATTTTGTTAAATACATTTTCTGAAACGCTTATCTTAGTTGTATAAATTTCATTTTTACTAGAAACTACTGTGCTATATTCTGTTGTTCCATCTTTGTAATTATCTGCCTCTTGAGTAAATTCTATTGCATTAATTAAATTTGCGTATGCAATGTTAGCTGTATATTTTACTGTATATGATGTTTCAACTTTTTCTTTTGCATTAAAGTTTGCATATATATGTCCTTTACTAATTTCCTTTGTAGCTTCTATATTAAAATCCACAATTTCATTTATTTTCTTTGTAATTTCTGCTTTTCCTGTAAATTCTTGTTCTTTTATTGTTTCTATATTATTATATGCTTCTATTTTTGCTGTAAAATCTGTTGATACATTAAATTTTTCTGTTGAATTTACATAGTCATATATTTCTTTTCCTTCATATTTAAAAGTAACTAAATATTCATCTGTACAATTCTTTTTCCATGTTATGTTGTTATTTTCTAAAATGTTTTCTACCTTTATATCAACTAATTTTGCTTCTTCATTATAGTTCCAGTTAGTTTGTACAAAATCTATTCCATCTTCTTTTCCATTTGTTGCTTTTGTATTGTTTGCCATTACTTTTATATCATTTGGAGTATTTTCATTTATTGTTGGAACTTTTACTTGTAATTCTGTTGTTTTTATTGGTAGATTATTGTTTTCTAATCCTGTTTTAATTTTATATTGTAAAATTACTCCATATTCTTCGCCTAATTTGTAAGGAACATACTTATTAATAGTTGCTTCTGCAACTATTTTTGCTTCTCCATTTAATATTAATTTAACAGTATGTTCTTTTTCTATTGCTATTTCTTTTCCTTTTGCATTTACATATGTACCATCTATTCTAACTTTGCTTTCTTGTATAAAATTGTTTGCTGATACAATATCATCTTTTTTTGGAATTATTGGAAGTTCTATTAATATATTTGAATTTGTATCTAGTTGTTTTAAATATATTTTGTCTTCCTTAATCTCTTGAATGTATTCATTTTCAAATCCAGTTTTCACATTAAAGTTTGCACTAGAAAAACTAACTATTCCATTTTTTAGATAGCCAGCTTCTTTTACTTTAATATTTAAATACATTTTTGCATCTTCTGTATTTACGTCTGATACTATTTCTCTTTTTTCATTTGCAAAGTAAACATCAAATTCTACATTTTGATTACTTGTTGCAGTATCTCTTGCTTCTGTTGCATATGCTATTCCATACATTCCTAATGTTGATAGCTCTGCAAAA
>ULUE01091973.1_pt1 | contig 10906 bp, 7 predicted proteins | sample 1958211 | NCBI WGS metagenome assembly ULUE01 (sample SAMEA4835752, study PRJEB28245) | human gut metagenome | biome: gut microbiome; material: fecal sample | place: Denmark | collected 2008 | reverse complement strand
ATTATATAAATTATAATGTTTTTGTCAGTGCTTGTAACTGATAAATAAACTTCGGAGAGATTAATTTGAAAAAGATATTTTTATTATTAGTAACCGCTTTATTTTTACTTTCATTATATGGATGTAACACTTCTTCATCAAGCAATAACCCCACTGAACAAACAACCGTAACGAATACAGATGATTTATCTCTTGATTCAGATATTGAAACAACAGAATTAAATCATGATTTTGAAATTTACAATAACGGCAAAAAGGTGGATACTTTAAATCTTTACGGCTTATTTAAACAAATTGATAACGGCTTCATATATTCAAAAATCAATAAAGACTCTCCAAATGAAATGGAATATTACAGATATTATTTAGATAAAAAAAACAGTGTAAAACTTGGTTCAATAAAAAACTGGTCTATGCAAATTCACGATAAAGCTTATGTAAATAATCACCTTTGCTTTACAACAAGCACGGGCGACATTACAGACGAAGAAAACAGTACTCTTGAATTTATTGATATCGACCTTAATAAAAACAAAATGACGACTGTATTTTCTGACAAAGGCGGATTTCCATATGACACTGTTACAGGAGCAGACAATCTTGTCATAATCACAAAAGTGCTAGACAACGGTACTTCTTTGGAACTGTATGATACCGAAACTCAAAAATTCAAGCAATTAAAATATTTAGAGTTTGATGATAAAAACAGTATCGGGGAAACTATAAGAAAAGTTTCAATTGACAAAAGTACAAAAACAATCTCTCTTTTGGTTTTGGATTGCATTTCACAGAACGAAGCTTCTTTAAAAATAGAAACTTATGACTATGATATGAATTTTCTCAAAAGCTATGATATTTCCAACATTTCAGATGATTCAAACGAATTAATTCAGGGCGTACAGGTTTTTGATTTTAAAAACAATTATCTATTCTATCAAAATTTCAGCATAACAAGATGTATAGGATATATAGACAGCGATAAGCTGAAAAAATCCGACATATCAGAAGATGTAGATGATACTTTTTCAATAGTATCCGCATCTGAAGATGACAGTGATACAGATTTATTGTATAAGAGGGCGGAATCAAGTTCAGAAAATAACTACATATATCTTTTTGATACAACCAACAAAACAATGAAAGAAACAAAATTTAATATTGAAGAAAAAGGGTACACTATAGGCGGTATATCACGGATAGGAAAAGATAATTTGATGATAATGATGTCCCCTGATAATGCAGACAAAAAAAGTGACCTTAATTCAAGAATATACTTTACAAAACTAAGCGACTTAAATTTTCAGTAAACAGGCGGTAAAAATCAATTAAAATCCATTTTGCAAATTATCTGTCAAAATCCTGCAAAAAATTTAATTTATGGGCAATACTGCTCTTTACTTTTTAAGGTATTTATTGTATAATTAGCGGTAAAGCAAAAAGGTATATTTAATGTTACAAAACACCTTTTGCTCACAATAAAAAGGATAGGAGGGACAAAACATAATGATCAGCGGTGCTGAAATTATGGTAAAATGTTTGGAAGCCGAGGGCGTTGACATAGTCTTTGGTTATCCGGGTGCGGCTATCTGCCCATTTTACGATAAAGTTTACGACTCGAGCATTACCCACATTCTTGTTCGTCAGGAACAGAACGCTGCTCATGCGGCAAGCGGCTATGCAAGATGCAGTAATCGTCCCGGTGTTTGCGTGGCAACTTCCGGTCCCGGTGCAACCAACCTCATCACAGGTATTGCGACCGCCTATACGGACTCTATTCCGATTGTTGCCATTACAGGTCAGGTTCGTTCCGACCTTCTCGGCAGAGATGTCTTTCAGGAAGCTGACATCACGGGAGCTTGTGAACCGTTTGTAAAGCACAGTTATCTCGTCAGCAAAACAGAAGACCTTCCGAGAGTTTTCAAAGAGGCTTTCCATATTGCCTCAACCGGCAGACCCGGTCCTGTACTTATCGACATTCCCGTTGATATTCAGGAAAATGAAATTGAAAGTTTTGAATATCCCGAAAGCGTAAACATTATCGGTTACAAACCGAACACTAAGGGACACGCAATTCAGGTTAAAAAGGCTGTTGAGGCCATCAACGCAAGCAAGCGTCCTGTTATCGTATCAGGCGGCGGCGTGCTGAGTTCGGGTATCAAGCTTAAACTTCAAAAATTTGCAGAAACTACGGGTATCCCCGTTATTTCAACTATGATGGGCATCGGTGTTATGCCCAGCGAGCATGAGCTTTATCTCGGAATGCTCGGCACTCACGGCAAGGCTGTTGCCAACCGTGCTCTTCACGAAGCCGACCTTGTAATCGTATGCGGTGCAAGACTCGGTGACAGAGCTGTTGCGGCTCCCGACCAGATGAGTGAAAACACAAAGGTAATTCACATTGACATTGACCCTGCTGAAATCGGTAAGAATGTTAAAACAGAAATTCCGATTGTAGGCGATATGAAAAATGTCATCAATATGCTGCTTGACAGCATCGGCGATTACAAGGTTACAACAATGTGGAGCGAAACCGTAAAGAACTGGAAAAAAGACCTTTACCGTGAGCCTCCCGTATTTGACGGCTTTGTTGAGCCGAGAACACTTGTCGGTCATCTCAGTGCAATGTTCCGCTCAAAGGCAATTCTCGTTGCCGATGTAGGACAAAATCAAATCTGGTGCGCAAACAACTTCCGTATTCGTGAGGGCAGATTCCTCACAACAGGCGGTATGGGTACAATGGGTTACTCAATTCCCGCTGCAATCGGTGCAAAGTTTGCAAGACCCGACCGTGATGTTATTGTAATCTGCGGTGACGGCAGTTTTCAGATGGGGCTTAATGAGCTTGCGACTATTGCAGGCAATCAGCTCGGAATTAAAATCATCATTATGAAAAACGCACGACTCGGAATGGTTCGTGAACTTCAGGACAAACACTACGGCGGCAGACACTCCGCAACAATTCTCAACGGTGATCCCGACTTCTTGAAGATTGCCGATGCTTACGGCATTGACCATGCAGAGGCTCATTCAAACAAGGAAGCCGAAAACATCATCAAGGGTATTGTTGATTCGGAAAAACCGTTCATTCTTGTTTGCGATGTTCACCCCGACACTCCGTCAATTTAATGAGGTGATAAAATGCAGTATACATTATCAATACTTGTTGAAAATCAGGCGGGCGTTCTTTCAAAGATTTCGGGACTTTTCTCTCGCCGAGGTTTTAACATCGACTCACTCGCAGTAGGTGTTACTCAGGACCCATCGGTTTCCCGAATCACAATCGTTGCAAACGGTGACGAGTACATTGTTGAACAGCTTGAAAAACAGCTCAACAAGCTCATTCCCGTTATTAAGGTAAAAAGGCTTAACGAGGGCGAATTCATCAGCCGTGAGCTTGTATTAATCAAGGTTCACTGCGCCGCCTCAAAAAGAGCCGAAATTGTCAAAACGGTTGAAATTATGCAGGCGAAAATCGTTGATGTATCCCCTTCGTCAGTTACCGTTGAGTACTGCGAATGTGCAAGCCGCATCAACACGCTTGTTGACTTACTCAAGCCTTATGGTATCCGTGAGATTGTAAGAACAGGTACTGTTGCCATTGACAGAGGCACAGCTTCGGTTTCCGTTTAATCTTACAGTTAGCATATATTTTAATTTATATGCCGCGTTTGCGGTAAGGAGGACTTTAATATGAAAGACTACACAAAAAACATGACAGCACCAATCTACTATCAGTCAGATTGTAACCTTGACCTTCTCAAGGGTAAGAAAATTGCTATTATCGGTTACGGCAGCCAGGGTCATGCACACGCTCTCAACCTCAGGGATTCAGGTTGTGATGTAATCGTCGGTCTTTACAAAGGCAGCAAGAGCTGGGCAAAGGCTGAGGCACAGGGCTTTAAGGTATATACATCGGCAGAGGCTGCAAAGCAGGCTGACATCATCATGATTCTTATCAACGATGAAAAGCAGGCAGCTCTTTACAAGAACGACATCGAGCCAAACCTCGAAGCAGGCAATATGCTTATGTTCGCTCACGGCTTTAACATTCACTTCGGTTGCATCAAGCCTCCAAAGGATGTTGATGTTACAATGGTAGCTCCTAAGGGACCTGGTCACACAGTTCGTTCAGAGTATCAGGTTGGTAAGGGTGTACCTTGCCTCGTTGCTGTTGAGCAGGATGCTACAGGTCAGGCTAAGGATCTCGCACTTGCATATGCACTCGGTATCGGCGGTGCAAGAGCCGGCGTTCTTGAAACAACATTCAGAACAGAAACAGAAACAGACCTCTTCGGTGAACAGGCTGTTCTTTGCGGCGGTGTTTGCGCACTTATGCAGGCAGGTTTTGAAACACTTTGCGATGCCGGTTATGACCCAAGAAATGCTTACTTTGAGTGTATCCATGAGATGAAGCTCATCGTTGACCTTATCTATCAGTCAGGTTTTGCAGGCATGAGATATTCAATCTCTAACACAGCTGAGTACGGTGACTACATCACAGGTCCAAAGATCATCACAGAGGATACTAAGAAAGCTATGAGAAAGGTTCTTTCTGACATTCAGGACGGTACATTTGCTAAGGACTTCCTCCTTGACATGAGCGATGCCGGTTCACAGGTTCACTTCAAGGCTATGAGAAAGCTCGCTGCCGAAGCTCCTGCCGAAGTATTCGGTAAGGAAGTTAGAAAGCTCTACAGCTGGTCTGACGAAGATAAGCTCATCAACAACTAATGTTTTTTAGTTCGTGAAGTTAGTTTGATATATTCAAACTTCTGTCACCCGAGCATTACATAGTACGAATTTAGGGTAGCTTGATTTTCAAGCTACCCTTTTTGCGAGTACCTCGCTCGTAGTTCGTGTAGGTAGTTTGTGATAATTTACAACTACTTGTTCCCGAGCTTAACATAGTTATAATTTTCAAGCTACCCTTTTTGCGAGTACCTCGCTCGCAGTTCGTGTAGGTAGTTTGTGATAATTTACAACTACTTGTTTCCAAGCGTGACATAGTACAGATTAACGGTTCAGTCAATTTGGCTAAACCGTTTTTGTTGCGCAATAAAAGGGTTCAGCTTTTTACGGCTGAACCCTTTTGCAGTTAAATCTTATCAATTTTGACAATCAATATTTGTCGTAAGAAAAAGCGTTATATGAATCAAGAAGGTTCTGTTTCTTCTGTGTTTCACTATAATTATTCCAAAGTTTTGGATAGCCGTCAACAGAACAGTGAACAAACTGACTGTACATATGTGCATTTACACAATTACCGAGTACACTCACATTTGTGGCATTATATGCCTGTTTTGTTGTTCTTCCGGTATTATTGTAATAATGGTATTCCAATCCCCGACTTTCAAGAGCCAAATGAGCAGAAGAGTATCCACGAACAACCAAAACTGTGCCGTCATAATTCAATGTATAGTTTTCGCGTTCAAGATAACGGTCAACATTTGAGGTTGACAATTCAACGGCATTAATTATATATTTCTTAGCAGATTTGTCATAGAAATAAGTCAGTTGATTCGGGATATAAGTTCTATAATCATCAAATCCGACTAACGAAAACTTTCCGTCCTTAAAGGTATACACCTTTGCATTCAAATAGTATTCCTTATCTCCTGCTTCCTGTACTATAAGCTCGGGAACACCGTCAAAATCGAGATCGGCAAACTGCACACCAGCCAAAGCAACATTTCCTACCTTGAGTTCAGGTAACCATTCCGATTCATGCTTGAGCAGATAATCTATGTATGCATCTCTTGTTTTATCTGTAGTCTTATACTTAAATGTCACACCTGACGGATTATAGATACTTGTAAATTTCTTGCCGTCCTTAGAAACACATCTTACGGTATAAGTGTAGGTCTGTCCTGCTTTTACATTTTTATGAGTGTAATAATTATTTGTTGTATCAGCAAGCTTTTTCCACGAACCTTTTTCTTTTACATAAATACGATACTTTGAATTATCTTCGCAAACATCTGTCCATGAAACTGTAATTCCGCCATGCATTGAGTCAACACGAACAATCTCCGGACATTCATTGCCTAAATTCGCCTTAGAACCTTTTGTATCATAACCGCTCTGAAAAACCTTGCCGTTACTTGAAATGCAACGAACAGTATAAATATACTGACCGTTTACGGAATTATCTTTTATGCTTAGTTCTCTTGATACAAGTCCCATATCAAGATAACTGTTACCCGTTGTATCGGCAAGTTTGTTCCAACCCTCACCGTCTTTGTAGTACACACGGTACTTCTCTGCACCTGCAACCTTGTTCCATGTCAGCTTTACGCCGTCATATGTGACCTCAGTTTTTGAAATTTTCGGTGTGGCAACATATTTTGCGCTCATTCCCACAGGGTCATAACCGCTCAAATACTTTTTAGCGTCGGAACTGATTGCTCTTACAGTGTATGTATAGGTTTTATTCGGCTGTAAATTTTTATGTGTCACAACACCTGTTTTGGTATCGCATACTTTTGTCCAGCCCTTACCTTCTGTTTTGCAGTACAATCTGTAATTTGTATTGTTTTCAGTCTCCCAAATCACCTTAATACCGCCATTTACAACATTGGTTTCAAGTATTTTAGGAGCTTGAATATATCTGATACTTGAGCCTTTTGGGTTAAATCCACTCTCAAAACTCTTTCCGTCATCACTTATACACCTCACGGTATAAGTATAGGTTCCCACATCAACAGATTTATCAACTATAGAATTAGAAGTCGTATCTGATACTCTGAACCAATCTGACGAATTTTTCTGGTAAATTCTATACTTTGATGCACCGCTTACTTTGTTCCATGTAATTTTCACACCGCCGTTTACATTTTCAAGCTTTGAAATTTCGGGGGCGGCAATATATTTTACAGTTGTCCCCTTTGAATCATAACCGCTTGTAAAGCTCTTTCCGTCAGCAGAAATACATCTTACAGTATAGGTGTAATTCCTGCCAGATGAAACATCCTTGTCGATATATGATGTTGAAGTTGTATCGACCATTCGTGTCCAACCTTTACGGCCCTTGTAGTAAACTCTGTATTTAGTCGCACCGCTTACTTTGCCCCAAGAGATTTTTACACCGCCGTTTACATTTTCAAGCTTTGAAATTTCGGGAGCAGCAACATATTTTACAGTTGTCCCCTTTGAATCATAACCGCTTGTAAAGCTCTTTCCGTCAGCCGAAATACATCTTACAGTATAGGTGTAATTCCTGCCCGATGAAACATCCTTGTCGATATATGATGTTGAAGTTGTATCGACCATTCGTGTCCAGCCTTTACGGCCCTTGTAGTAAACTCTGTATTTAGCCGCACCGTTCACTTTGTTCCATGTAAGCTTTACACCGCCGTAAACGCTTTCGGCTTTTGAAATTTTCGGAGTTGCCAAGCTTGCCCTTGCAACCTGTGCATACTGCACGGGTGTGTTTAGCGGTTCAACCGCATTTGCAGAAACTGCCGAAACCGCAACCGCAGACATCGACATTACCGCCGCCATGGCTATAGGTAAAAACTTTTTCATATCTATCCCTCGCTTTGTAAATATTCTACGCATTATTAAGAACTTTCGCTAAATTTTTATGCAAGTTAATTGTAACATTAAATGATATAAAAAGCAATACATCTTGATAAACTATCACAAATTTTTTAAGCTAAAATAAATAAACCGCTCTCAATAACGAGAACGGCTTTTATAGGGGTTATTTAATTTGTAAATTACTCAAAATGATTTCTGCGTTTTGCAAAAATTACTGCACAACCTGCAAGCATTGCAACAAGAAGAATTACAGCAACGCTGTTCTGTCCTGTTTGAACTGCACCGCTGTTATTCTGTGAATTGCTCAGTGTGTCATTTGTAGCTGTGTCGCTTGTTGAAACAGGCTTAGTTGCCGAAGTTGCGGCAGGTGATGTAGCAGGTTCATCAGGTGTTGCCGTTGATGTTGTCGGAGCTGTTGTATCAGGCTGTGTCGGATTAAGGACAATACTGAAACCAATATCATCTTTCCAATCATCAGCAAAGAATGCCAAGTCATCATTATCAATTATGCCCGCATCAAAAGCTTCTTTTAATGTGTAAATTTGACCGTCAGCATAAATATACAACTGTTGCTCACCTATAAATGTATAGTTTCCGATAACCTCTTTTACAGGACTCTCGGGAATATCAGCACCGGATACATTAAAAGTGAACATTATTCGGTCATCACTTAAATAGATAATTCTCCATATATCAATATCATCTTCCGCCAAATCAGTACAACCTGCATTTTGACACATTTTCAAGGTTAACTGCTTAAGTGTACTTACATCTTTATCAGGAATAATACCAATATTCATTTTTACTAACTCATTGACAATTTTATCATCAATGATTCCGCTCTCATACGCATTTTTAATTGAATAAACACTGTTATTCTTATAGAGCATAACATCGTTTCCGTGTGTATAACTATATGTACAATCACCAAATTTTTCTTCAATTATAACACCAAGTGCAAAGCCGTATTCATGTCTATAATATACTCCGCCGTCACTTGTTCTGCCAACAATATCAATTCTCAAAGTTTCAGGTGATTTGCCGTCAAAACACTCTTCAATAACTTTGTTTTTTATTTCGATAACAAGTGCTGAATCATCGCTTTTCGGAACTATATCCATATGTCCGCAATAGGTCAAACCCTCAAGTGTATCGTCATCAATAACGCCTGAATTATAAGCATCGGGGATCATATAAACCCTGTTGTTTTTGTACAGTGCCACAGGACAATTTTCGAGGTAAGAAACTATGTAATTGCCTGCCTCGGTGTAAACTCTGTTTGCAGAAGTAGCAAAGCTGTCAGAAAAACTGAAATAAACCTCGTCTTCATCGTCCAAAAGAATTTCGACATTCAGATATTCAGGCTCTTTACCACCGTAATATGTATCTATCATCACCTGTCTGATTTCTGATGCAACATCCGATTCTGATATTTCATCAGGTGTAGCCGCAAAAGCTGTTGTTACAACCGAAAAGCACATTACAAATGCTATCAATGCTGTTAAAAATTTTTTCATTTTTATTTCCTCACCTTTCATTTATTCTATCTGTAATAATGGTATATGCAACAGATATTCAATTTACTTTGTTATACCACTAAAATACATGTAATGCAATATAGTTGCTAAAAATTCACATAAAATAATTCTGCTCAAATGAAAATGCCACTTTCATAGCGAAAGTGGCATAAATGTTAATTTTAGTTATCAAATCAAACTGGGTGAACCATATTTTTCTTGTCAAGCTTGTCGCCGTTGATGCCAACCTTGGCATTTCTTCTCTTTTCAAAGAAGTCGAGAGCAACCTTCGGGAACTGTGCATAAGAAAGAACATCCTCAGGCTGTTCAATCCACTGCTCAATCTCGCCACGGAGCTTATCAAGCTCAGGCTCAAGCTGATCTGCAGGACGACCTTTGATAATCTTCTTGTCACCGATAATCTTCTTCTGAAACGCAGGATCAATCGGCATTGGAGTTGTACCATACTCACCGGCAACAAGTCCCTTGAACTCGTTTGTGCACATTGAGTAGCGCTTGCCTGTGATTACATTGAATACAGCCTGTGTGCCGACAATCTGTGATGTCGGAGTGACAAGCGGAGGATAACCTGAATCCTTACGAACACGGGGTACTTCTGCAAGAACTTCGTCAAGCTTGTCTTCCTTACCGGCCTGCTTGAGCTGTGAAAGAAGGTTGGAAAGCATACCGCCGGGAACCTGATAGATAAGAGCGTTAGCGTCTGTTGCGAGCATCTTAGGATCAAGAAGTCCTGACTTGATGTACTTCTCACGGAGAGTCATGAAGTAAGCACGGATGTCAGAGAACTGTTTAAGGTCAAGACCTGTGTCGAACTCTGTGCCTGAAAGAGCGGCAACCATTGACTCTGTCGGAGCGTGTGATGTACCGAGAGCGAGTGGGCTGATTGCTGTGTCAATGCCGTCGGCACCTGCCTCAACACCCTTCAAAAGACACATTGATGCAAGACCTGATGTGTAGTGGGTGTGGAGCTGAAGCGGAAGCTCCGGAACAGCAGCTTTGATAGCCTTTACAAGGCTTTCGGTTCTTGTCGGAGTAAGAAGAGCAGCCATATCCTTGATACAGATTGAATCTGCACCTGCGTCTGCAATTCTCTTAGCATACTCAACATAGTATTCATCTGTGAATACAGGGCCTGTTGTGTAGCTGATAGCAACCTGTGCATGACCGCCTTCTTTGTTAGCAGCCTTGATAGCTGTTTTAAGATTCTTGATGTCGTTAAGAGCATCAAAAATACGGATAATGTCAATACCGTTTGCGATTGAACGCTGAACAAGGTACTCAACGCAGTCATCGGCATAGTGACGATAACCGAGCATATTCTGTCCTCTGAAAAGCATCTGGAGCTTTGTGTTAGGGCAATGCTCTCTGATTGTGCGGAGTCTGTCCCACGGATCTTCGTTTAAGAATCTGAGGCATGAGTCATATGTTGCACCGCCCCAGCATTCGAGTGAGTAATAACCGATTTTATCGAGTTTGTCAAGAACAGGGAGCATTTCCTCTGTTGTCATTCTTGTTGCAATGAGTGACTGATGAGCGTCACGCAGAGCAGTTTCGGTAACTCTGATTTTTTTTGCCATTTTACAGCATCCCTTTCTCCGAATTATTGATTAGTTAAGTGTTACGAGAACCTTACCTGAGTCAACAGACTCACCCTTTGCAACATCAACTGTTGCAACTGTGCCGTCCTGCGGAGCCTTAACGGGAGTTTCCATCTTCATAGCCTCGATAAATACGAGGTCATCTCCGGCCTTAACAGCCTGTCCTGCCGAAACGACAACATTAACAACTGTACCGGGCATAGGAGCCTTTACAACAACAGAACCCTGAGC
>ULUE01094908.1_pt1 | contig 11192 bp, 8 predicted proteins | sample 1958211 | NCBI WGS metagenome assembly ULUE01 (sample SAMEA4835752, study PRJEB28245) | human gut metagenome | biome: gut microbiome; material: fecal sample | place: Denmark | collected 2008 | reverse complement strand
AATGTCACTTTTGCGGAGCTTCTCCCGTTCAGAAAGCTGTGTAAGACGAAATACGACGATATGGGCATCGAGTTCCCGTTTGATATATACCCCGAAACTTCTCAGGATGTTATCGCGGCACTTAAACCCGGTCTTGATAAATTTGTATTCTGAATAATTTGTGTCCCCGACAGCACGGCTGTCGGGGATTTCGTCTGTCGAATGACAGCAGGCACAATAAGCACATGCTTTTTTTTGCATAATATGATCAATTTTTGCTCGCATAGTGCATTTCTCCCAAATAATATTGACTTTTGCCTGATGATATAGTAAAATAAAAGCAGTATGTATGATTGAATAGCTGTATATCGGTGTTTATTTATTTTTCAGATAGGGGGCTGTATTTATGAGTAAGACCGTATTGTTTGTTGCGTCTGTTACCAAAAAGCATATTATACAGTTCCATCTGCCGTATATGAAGTGGTTCAAGGAGCACGGATACAAGGTTCATGTATGCGCAGGCGATGACTTTGAACCGGAAGAGGCAAGACATATACCATATTGCGATGAATATTACATAGTACCCTTTTACCGTTCGCCGTTTGCTACGCAGAATTTCCGCTCATATAAGGAATTGCGCAAGCTGATTGACGAAAACGAGTACGAGCTTGTGCATTGCCACACTCCCGTGGCGGCGGCTATCGCACGTTTTGCTTTCAGAACCGCACGAAAAAAGAAAAATACAAAAGTATTATATACCGCTCACGGTTTTCATTTCTATAAGGGCGCACCTAAGATAAGCCGTTTGTATTACAGTATCGAAAAGGCTATGATTCGTTATACCGACGGAATTATCACGATAAATGAAGAGGACTATCTTGCGGCAAAGAAAATGTGCCGTAACAAAAAATGTGATGCTTATAAAATTTCAGGTATTGGCATTGATTTAAGCCGTGTCAGAAATTCTACCCGTACAAGAGAAGATATAAGGGATGAATTCGGGATACCGCATGACGCATTTCTCGTTATGTCAAATTCCGAGATCAACGAGAACAAGAATGTTGAATGTTCTATAACTGCTGTTGCCGCCAACAAGGGTGTATATATGCTTATCTGCGGCACGGGCAAAAGTATGGACAAGTGCAGAGATCTTGTAAAGGAGCTTGGCTGCACAGACAGAATCATATTCGCAGGCTACCGTTATGACGCAAAGGAGCTTCTGCACGGGGCGGATGCGTTTATTTTCCCAAGCTACCGTGAGGGACTCGGACTTGCGGCTATCGAGGCTATGGGGGCGGGTCTTCCGCTCATCGTTTCGGATAACAGAGGTACGAGGGAATATGCGGTAAACGGCGAGAATTCCATCGTGTGCGAGTGCAACAATGTGTCGCAGTTCATTAATGCGGTGCGTCTGCTAAGTTCGGACGGGGAGTTATGCAAAAAGCTCGGCAGAAACGGATATTCCTGTGCCGATAAATACACAATTGAAAATTCGCTTGCCGAAATGGCTGAGATTTACGGAAAATACGTTGATATACCAACGTCAGAAACTGAAACGGAAGTGTTGTCGGGTGAAAACAGATAAATACAGAAGGCTGTTATCCTGCTGTCCGTCACTTCTTGATGCGGCAGATAAGACAGCAAATGATATGAATGAAGACTTGCAGAATAATATTCCGGCACAGGTCACGGCATACGTTACCGCACCTGTGCTGTTTTGTTATGTCAGCTATATTCTTGACAGCGTAAAAAAGAAAAATATAAACAGGATATTTTTTCTTTCCCGTGACGGATATATTTTAAAACAGATAGCGGATATAATAATCGAAAGAAAGAAACTTAAAATACAGACGAGCTATCTCTATGTTTCACGCTATTCGCTCCGCAATGCACTTTATTACAAGTGTGAAACGGCGGAGGATTTCGAAAACGCAGGATTATTTACAGGCTATACATTAAAAAGCACAAAGAATTTTTTAAAGAGAGCAGGACTTGATGATCGTCAACGTGCAGAGGTTTACGAAAAAATCGGCTTTTCTGATGACGAAAATAAAGACCTCAGCGACAGCGAATATTCCGCATTTTGCGAGAAAATAAAAAACGATTCCGCTTTGCTTTGTAAAATAAAAAATAATTCCGAAAACAATTATCATAATATAATGAAATATTTTGAGCAAAGCGGTCTGTTCGAAAAAGGGAAAATCGCCGTTGTGGACAGCGGCTGGATGGGTACTGTGCAGAAAACGCTGACAGCGCTTGTAAACGGCAGGACGGACGATAATATTATAGGATATTATTTCGGGCTTTACAGACGTGAGGACGATAATTATAAGGCGTTTTTGTTTGACGTGACCGATGCATATAAATATGTGCCGACCTTCTGCAACAATCTGTTCGAGTGCTTTTGCAGTGCGCCGCACGGTATGACTACAGGGTACAGTGAATGTGACGGAAAAATCATTCCCGTGCTGTCGGGCGCAAACGCAGAAATGGTAAAAATGGCGGAAATACAGACGAAAACAGCCGTCGGATTTACGAAATATGCGTGTGAAAATGAAAATTATATCCCGATATGCAAAATGAGAGATATATCCGCCCGACTTCTAAAGGCTCTTATGTACAAGCCCGATAAACAGGAGGCTGAAATTCTGGGAGCGTTCCCGTTCAGCGATGATGTGACCGAAGCAAAAATTCAGCGCCTTGCGGGAAACTGTAAAGGCAGTATTTCAAATATTCTTCTGCCTGTCAGAATTATCAGAAAGAAAAAAGGAAAAAGCATTTATCCCGATAAATATATTTACTGGCTGTACGGCAGTATTGTGCTGACAGACTGTAAGCCTGCGTGGGTTTACAGACTAAGCGTTCGTGAATGGGAAAGGCTAAGACTGCTCAGGGAGAGAAAAAAACTATGCCGTTAATATCAGTAATAATGGGAGTGCATAACAGCGATCCCGATATGCTCTTAAGCGCTGTCCGCTCGGTCTTGTCACAATCGGTATCCGATATTGAGCTTATAATATGTGATGACGGGTCCGAAAACGACATAGAAAAAATGCTTGGCAGTATTAAAGACAGCCGTGTGAAGCTGATTTCCTTCAAGGAAAACAAAGGACTTGCGGCGGCTCTGAATGCCTGTATTGATGTAGCAAGCGGAAAATATATCGCAAGGCAGGACGATGACGATATCAGCCTTCCTGAAAGGTTTGAAAAACAGACCGAGTACCTTGAAAATCACAGCGATACTTATTTCATCGGAACAGATTGCGAACTTTATTCGCAGGGCGAAGGTGTATACGGCGAGCGTATAATGCCTGAAACCGTTGACAAGCGGAGCTTTCTGTTCAATTCGCCGTTTATTCACGGCAGTATGATGTTCAGACGTGAGGTTTTTGATAAAGAGCGTTACAGAACGCTCGGCAAAAACCGCAAATACGAAGATTACGATTTATTTATGAGACTTTGTGCAGACGGCTTCAAGTCCGCAAATCTGCCCGAGAAGCTGTACAGATTCCATTACGATAAATCAACAAGACGTGTTTCGTTTTCAATGAGGTGCGATGAATTCAAAGTGAGAACAGAGGGCTTCAAAAGGCTCGGCCTTATGCCCGTCGGATTCTTTTATGCCCTGAAACCGATTTTACTCGGATTCATACCTCGTAAAGCAATGATAAAGCTGAAAGAAAAGACTACCGGAGTATAGTCGGACTGCATCGCATTTTGCATAATGCGGTACTTTTTGAATTTTTTTCTTTGTTGCAATTGCATATTGTAATATACAGGGGAATGTGGTAAAATTGAATTATATTTTGATGTTTGGAATAACTATGCTGATAAGCTAATATTAAGGGGTTGAATTACGATTGAGCGATAAATTCAGTATTGATGATATACTGGCTGAAATCGGCAACGACAAGGACGTAAGCAAGGAAACCGTAAAAAGTGCAGGCACTGCGGATAAGAAAGCACCGTCACAGTCAACGCCGGGTGCGACCATGATACTTAATTCTATAGATGAAAAGAAAAAAACACAGGGTAAAGAAAATACCATTGAAATATCCACAAAGAACCTTCAGCATCTGAAGGGTGTTGTCAGTGAAGGACAGAGAAGGCCGAAAGAACCTGCACAGCAGGCACCGAAAGCGGCAGAGTCCCCAAAAGCAAAAAAACCGGACAGTGATGTACATTACAAAAGCCTTTCGGAGTTTGAAGATGATGAAAAGCCTGTAAAGCATAGATTGAATGCATCGCATGACAGCGTTGCACCGGCAAAACCGGCAAAGGAAAATCCTGCGTTAAAGGTAGAGAAAAAGTCTAAGAAACCGCATCAGACCATATTCGCAACCGCAGATGAAAAGCCTAAGGAAAAAGCCGAAAAGGTAAGCGTATCTATCAATACAAGTGCGAATATGACCTTCAAGCAAAAGGTGAAGCAGTACAGATTCCTTTTTGAAGAGCTGACAAAGCGTGATTTCAAGAAGAAATATAAAAGAACGCTTCTCGGCGTGCTGTGGAGCATAATTTCACCGTTTCTGACGTTCCTGGTTCAGTATTTTGTGTTCGGATATATATTCCACCGTCTTGATTCGGGATTTGTAATCTACCTGCTCACAGGTACTCTGATGTTCAACTTCTTCACCAATGCGACTACTAACGGTATGTTCTCGATGTATTCAAACGGGGCGATATTGTCAAAAGTCAAAGTACCTAAAAGCCTTTTTGTGCTGTCGTCAAACTCTGCGGCAATCTTTAATTTCCTTCTTACACTGATTGTTTATTTTGCATTTATGATATTCTGCAAGATAACCTTCGGCTTGCATCTTTTATTGATAATCTACCCGATACTTTGTCTGATTATTTTCAATATAGGAATGAGCTATATCCTGTCCGCACTTTTCGTGTTCTTCAGGGATATGCAGTATCTTTACCAGATATTCACAATGCTTCTGATGTATATGTCGGCTATCTTCTATGAAGTCAAGCACTTCCCCGAGGAGCTGAGATTCATATTCAATGTAAACCCGGTATATCATTATATATCATATATGCGTCAGCTTGTTATGCAGGCGTCCATTCCTAGTTTAACGGAGCATATTATCTGTCTGTCGTTTGCGCTTGGTATGCTTGGCATCGGATATTTCATCCACAGCAAGACAGAGCAGAAGTTCGTTTATTATTATTGATGAGGAATATAAATGGTAATTGATGTAAAAAACGTTACAGTTCAGTATACAATAAGCAATTTCAGAGAAATCGGACTTAAGGAATACCTTATCAAAAAGGTAAAGAGGGACATAAAGACCGAGCAGTTCACTGCTGTAGATAATGTTTCGTTCAGCCTTGACGAAGGCGATTTTCTCGGGATAATCGGCACGAACGGCGCAGGAAAATCGACCCTACTGAAAGTAATATCAGGCATTATGAAGCCTGCAAAGGGCAGTGTTACCGTAAACGGAAAGATAGCGGCACTACTGGAACTTGGCTCGGGCTTTGACCCTGACCTTACAATAAAGGAAAACGTTTTTCTGCGTGGAGCGATGCTCGGTTATACAAAGGAATTCGTTACCGAAAAGTACAAGGATATACTTGAATATGCGGAGCTTACCGAGTTTGAAAACAGAGCCTTCAAACAGCTATCTTCCGGTATGAAGTCACGTCTTGCTTTTTCAATATCCTGCCTTATGGAGCCCGAGATTCTGATACTTGATGAGGTTCTTTCCGTAGGCGATGCGGCTTTCAGGGCAAAGAGCGAGGCAACTATGATGAATATAATCAAGAACGGTTGCTGTACCCTGTTTGTTTCACATTCACTTCCGCAGGTACGCAGGCTTTGCAATAAGGTGCTGTGGCTTGATAAGGGAAAGCAGATAGCCTTCGGTGATGTGAATGCCGTGTGCGACAAATACGACAGATATATCCGCACCGTAACCAATATGCAGAACATAAAAATGTAAACCGACAGGAGCATTTATGATATATCTTATTGATTTTGAAAATGTTCACTCAGACGGGCTTAAGGGTATCGAACAGCTTGGTAAGAAGGATAAGTGCTATATCTTTTACAGTGAGCACGCAGGTGTGTTGACATTCAATATGCACAAAAGAATAACCGAGAGCAAAGCCGATATATTTTATGTCGAGGCGCAGGTGGGAATGAAAAATGCGCTTGATTTTCAGCTTGTTTCCTATCTCGGATATATGATACGGGAAGCTCCCGAGGAGAATTATTGCATTATTTCAAACGATAAGGCGTTCGAGCTTGTGGGAAGGTTCTGGCAGGAGAAGAATGTGAACGTTTGCTGTGCCGTTTCACTTGAGCAGGCTGAAGAATCCGGAGAACACAGCAGGCTTCATTCCGAGCTTGAAAAGCTGATAACAAACAGCGATGAGCTTGAGTTTGTCGAGAAGTGCATCAATGAGCTTACTACCAAGTCGGGCATAAATAACCGTATCGTGAAAAAATACGGTACCACCCGTGCAGGTGAGATATACAGACTGATAAAGCCTCTGCTGACCGATAAAAAGGGCGACACGAGGCAGCAATAAAAAACAGGGCGGTCATTGCTGTTATGCAGTGACCGCCTCAATTTATACGATATTGAATTTTCCTGTCAGTCCTGATACTGTGACGTTATCCCGAAATATTCTTCAAGTGAAAGACCGCTCTGCGTTACCTTTGTGGCAAGGTCTACGCCGATGTATCTGACGTGCCACGGCTCATACATATAGCCTGTGGAGCTTTCTTTGCCTTTAGGATAACGGATGATAAAGCCGTACTTGTAGCAGTTCTTGTCAAGCCACTTGCCTGCGGGATCGTACTGGAAGTCCTGTTCGAGAGAATTAAGATCGAATGTGTATCCTGTCTGGTGATCCGAGTGACCCGGCCGTGAAGAATATGTATCTGCGGCATCTCTGCCGTCCTGCGCAACATAGCGGTTGTATATAACGTCCTGATCCTCATAGGAACGGAAACTCGATAAAATCCACAGCGAAATGCCGTCAGCGGCGGCGGCAGCCTGCATATCGTAGAAAGCGTCCATAGCGACCGGCTGAACACCTGGGTTATAGCTTGCGGGCAGAGTATATGTCTTGTTCGCTATCATAACGCCGTCAAAATAAGTAATGCCGTCTATAACCTCCATTTTGTGCGAGCCGTTATATGACGGAGTTGACGGTTCTGATGTCTGCGGCTTTGATGTCTCGGGTTTCGGAGTTTCGGGAACGGTTGTTTCGGGCTGTGTTATTACATACGGATCTATGATATTCACCTCCATAGTAGCAACAAGTCGGAAATCATTTTCGTAGTACGCCTCAATGGTACAGCTACCCTCGCTTTTTGCGGTGATAACGCCCTCGTTCGTTACCGAGGCTATAGTTGCGTCACTGGTATAGTATATGGCGCTTGTGTGTGTAATATCCTCAGGCGAGAATTTTAAAACGGAATTATATACCTCTCCGACCTCAAGAGTAACACTCTTTTTGTCAAATTCCATCGAATCGGGCAGCTCAAGTCCGTTTACAGTGACACTTATATCCTTTGAAAGTCCTGTTACGGAGTCGGTAACGGTGACGGTTGTTTCGCCTGTGTTCACGCCCTTTATATTTCCGTCCTTGTCAACGGTTGCAACTTCCGTGTCGGCACTTTTCCAGCTGAGCGATACATCCTTTGCGTCAGAGGGGGTCAGCTTTGCAGTAACCTTCTGTTCCTCTCCGCCGTCAAGCGACAGAGCCGCAAGAGATACATCGAGCTTTTCGATTATATCCTTCTTTACAATAACGATAATGCTGTCGGAAAGCTCTCCGCTACTTACCGTAATTTCGGTTTTTCCGTCCGACACACCTGTGATTTTTCCGTCAAGCGAAACGGTCGCAACAGACGTATCCGCACTGACATATGACAGCGCATATTCCGTGTCTGACGGCTCGGTTTTCACTTTGAGTTTTTCGGAATGACCGATACGCAGTGTAATATCACCGCTGTTTGTTATCTCAAGCCCTTTTATGCTGTCGCCGTTATTGCCTGTGAAAATCAGCGTTACAAGTATGGCACACATTATTATCAGCAGGGCTATACCGCTGTATATCATAATATTCGCTATCAGGCGGTTACGTTTTTTCTGCGCTGAGGTTTTCCTTTTCGGATATTGTGGTGAGGACGCTTTGACGGGTGTTGCGGCAGGCTTTGGCTTGAATTTGCCGTCAAGCTCGTCAAGCGGAATTATATTATCGTCCGTTCTGCTTTCAAACAGCGCCTTTATATCATCGATACTGCTTGTTTCGTACTTCTTTTCAGGCTCCATATTTTTATATCCTTTCAAATAAACCGTACCGGCGGTAAGCCCCGTTTTGATGTACGGCAATACTTATATAAACGTTACAATTAATGTAATTATATCATAAGATCCGTATTTTTGCAAGTGCTGTTGCGGTTGACAAAACCGTACAGTTGTTGTACAATTATAATATGGATGTGAATACAGGATTTGACTTTTTCACAAGGCATTGTGCAAAGGAGGATCATATGAAATACAAAAGATCGGTATCGGTTTTTCTTGCTGTTTTGGCGCTGATTCCGGCAATTATGACAGCAGGCTGTTCCGAAGAGAGCCATATTATAACTCAGCACACCTCACGTCCTGATGGTACGGCGACGTCAAAGCCGTATGCCACCAACAGCAGTCTGACAAAGGACGATATAACGCTTACGGTATGGGAGTCAAAGGACGGCCCCGATGAATTTATCAGAAAAGCGGGAGACAGCTTTCACAAGCTTTACCCTAACATAACGATTGAATATGTCAACGTAGAGATACCCGACGCTATAATAAATCTTAAGGATAAGAACAGTACGGTAAAAAGACCGGATCTGTTTGCATCTCCCTGCGACATGGCAGGGGAGCTTATCGCCAACGATCTTATACTTCCGACAATCGACACCTCGTTTGTAAATACAGTGGCAATGACTTCTGCAAGGGATTCCGTGATGTACGGCGATACTATGTACGGCTACCCGGTTTCCTGCGAAACGTACGCCCTTTTCTACAATAAGAAATTCGTAGATCTGAATGATATTCCGTCAACGTGGGAAGGTATGATAGGCTGGAGCAAGGGCTTCAATACGCTCTATCCCGGCAAATACGGCTTTATTTTCCACGCAGATACGGTATATTATCTTGCTATGCTGATGAGCAGGGACGGGAATAAGCTGATGAGCGGCAATGACTACGGCTTGCTTAACGAATCCGCAAAATACGGTATGGATCTTCTCGGACAGATGAAAGAAATATTGCCGCCGAACGTTACGGATTTTGAATATGACGATTATGACAATCTGTTTCTTAACGGCGATGCGGCTTTCATTGTGAACGGACCGTGGTTTGTAAGCAAGGCCGATGCCTCCGGCATAGATTACGGCATAGTAAACCTTCCGTCTTTTGAAAGCGGAAGCAATACATATTCCATTGCAGGTGTCAGAGTTATGTATGTGTACTCAAAAAGCGAGCATCCGAAAGAGGCGGACGAGTTCGCACGCTATCTTCTCAGCGAGGATATGCAGAGGCTCAGAGTAAAGATGACAGGAACCCTGCCTGCCGCTAACGTGGATATAGATGAAAAGCTGGACGGATTTGTGAATCAGCTGGCATTCTCCTATGCTATGCCGAACACGCCTCAGACGGCTCGGTTCTGGGAATACGGGATAACTGTTACCAAAAACGTTTATGCCGGCAAGGACCCCGACGAAGAGCTTAAGGATTATGTCGATTATCTGAACGGTACAGACACTCCCGATAACGAAAGCAATATCGCAGACAGCCTAGACAGCAGCAACACCGAATAATTTTATTTTAACGGAAGGATATAACCTATATTATGCCAAATGCCGAAAAAAGCATATCACTTGAAAATGCAACAGATGTCGGCGAGGGACTTACCTCGAAAGAGGTAAGCGACCGCATCGCACAGGGAAAAGTAAACGGAGATTTCAATATACCGAGCAAATCGGTAAAGCAGATATTCAAGGATAACTGTCTTACATTCTTCAACCTTATCAACATAATACTGGCGGCTTTTGTTGTTGCGGTAGGTTCGTTCAAGAACTGTCTGTTCTTAGGCGTTATCATATGCAATACGGCAATAGGTATATTCCAGGAAATACGCTCAAAAAGAGCCATCGACAAGCTGGCTCTTATTTCTGCACCTAAAGCGGATGTGCTGAGAAACGGCGAAATACAGACGATAGCCGTAAAGGATATTGTTCTTGACGATATAATGATTTTGTCGGCAGGCAGACAGGTCTGCTCGGACTGTATAGCGGTAGAGGGCGACTGCGAGGTAAACGAGAGCCTTATAACAGGCGAAAGCGACCCTATCGTAAAGCACAAGGGCGATGAGATACTGTCCGGCTCGTTTCTGATAAGCGGAACTGCAAAGGCGCAGGTTATCCGCATAGGCGCAGACAATTATGCCAATAAGATAACAAGCGGCGCAAAATATATCAAGAAGAATAACTCAAAGATGCTCGCAAGCATAAACTATATACTGAAGATGATTTCCGTATGTATTATACCGATGATACTGCTGATGTTCGGCAAGGAAATGCTTCTTGCACATAACACGTTCACCGATGCCGTTGTAAACACAGTGTCGGCTATAATCGGCATGATACCCGAGGGTCTTGTGCTTATGGCAAGTATGGTGCTTGCGGTAAGCGTTATCAGACTTGCAACGAACAAAACGCTTGCGCAGGATTTGTACTGCGTGGAAACCCTTGCAAGAGTTGACGTTCTCTGCCTTGATAAAACAGGTACGATAACCGAGGGCAGAATGGAGGTATCCGACGTTATCTCTCTTGACGGCAACGTTCACGAAAAAGCTCTTTGCGAGATGATATATGCGCTCGGAGATAATAACCCCACTGCGCTTGCCGTAATGGACAGATACAAAAAAGACGGTTTCCTGCCCGAAAGAGAATGGTCGGCAAGTACTGTGGTGCATTTCTCAAGTGCGAAAAAGTGGAGCCTTGCGGCTTTCGAGGATAAAGGAACATATATTCTCGGTGCGGCTGAATTTATTCTGGGCGACGCTATGACAGATGCTCTGAGAGAACAGATAAAGACGCTGTCTGAGGGCGGATATAGAGTTGTGCTGTTTGCACACAGCGACAATATGCCTCCCGAAGTTGAGGGCGGCGCATTGCCCGAAAATATAACTCCTGT
>ULUE01049192.1_pt1 | contig 11217 bp, 7 predicted proteins | sample 1958211 | NCBI WGS metagenome assembly ULUE01 (sample SAMEA4835752, study PRJEB28245) | human gut metagenome | biome: gut microbiome; material: fecal sample | place: Denmark | collected 2008 | reverse complement strand
AAAGTAGGCGCGACCCAATGTTCGAGTTCGAGTTGGACGAGTCATTGTTCAAATTAGCCGTAAAGAGACCACATTTCGAGCCATTGTTCCAATTACCGCCGTGTTGGAAGACGCGCTTTTACTGTTCGCCTTATAAAGTTCTATCTGTTTTGTATCGACCCACTTATGCGGGGGAGAAAATCCCCCGCACCCCCTTAGGAGGGGATATAAAGCAGGCGCGACCCAATGCCCGAGCCCGAGGCGGACGAGCCATCGGCCAAATTAGCCGTAAAGAGACCACATCGCGAGCCAAAGATCCAATGACCGCCGTGTCGGAAGACGCGCCAACCTGTAGAAGACCAACAAGCGTCACAATCATAGGTCGTTTCACTTCCGCTACCTGCGGCAGACGGGAGCATGACATGAGGATTACTGCCAGTGTCAAGACCCTCCTGCGTGATATAACTGGAAGACCAGTTGGTTGCTCCCTTAAAGGAGAGGGCGGTGTAGTTCGTAGTGGTATCGTCTGCGTACTTGGACGGGTCGTTGCACACATAGTAAGTGCCGTTGTTCCAGTTGACACCATCGACCCATTCCCACACATTACCCCACAGACCCTCGATACCGCGCCAAACCACATCAACCTTGCCGTCTGTTCCGGCAGGTCTGCCCGTGAGACCACTGACATTGTTACAAGTACCTGTGCTGAGAGCAGAGCTGTTACTGTCGCAGTAGCCGCGCCCAATGACAGACTGCACATTGTTGTTGGCAAATTCCACGAGAATCAACATTTGAATCGCGGAGAGTGCGGCAATGTCGATAATACCCCAACCCGTACCCTTTGCTTTCGCGTTGGAACGCATGGTCGCTCTCGTCTGATTTACCAACGGGCTTACACCGGACGCGGACTTGTTACCACTCGTGGTCTTATAAGCACCCACATAGAGATAATCCTTTGCCACACCGCCGTGATTGAACGCGGGGTGAAGCGTGAACCCGCTCGTGGCTTTATCCGCAATCTTGAGATATTCCACATTTCCACTACGGTAACGGCGATACCAAAACTTAGGGATTTTCACCATCACATCTCCCGTGGATAGGGTTTCACGGACAATGCCGCTCCAAGGGTAACAGTTGTTGAAGTCACTTGAACCTGCTGTAGTGCCTACGGTTGCGGTAGCAGTCTTGCCGACAGCGGAATCCGTTCTCGCCCAAGCGGGAGAGGTAGCCGTAATATCCCGGCTGATACCGTAGATTTTTACGAACGACAGCTCCACACTACGAGACTGCCCGGAGGAAGTGATAGATACTGACTTAGAGTCTGTATCAGAGCCGGAAACCGCCTTTACCGTCCATGTGCCGACATTATGCACTTGGAAAGTGTGACTGCCGGAGGTATTAGGGGCGGTGTACTTTGTGCTTCCACACTCACAGGTACAGGTTGCTCCTGCGGGGTAGGTAACGGCAATCGTAGCCGTGAAGTAGTAGTAGGTTGCGGTGTAGTTCGAGGTCGTACCTGCCACAGAAACTTTCGGCGTAGTGTTATCCGGCTTGCTGTACCCGTCCTCCGCGCCGTACTCGATATGATAGGTATGACCGATAGGCACGACAAAGGAAGCTGTTTTCTTCGTTTTGGTGAGTGTTGCCGACTGCGTAGACGCAGACTCCGTTTCATCGACACAGGTGACTACCACACTGGAAAACGCGGAATCATCGTCAATAGAAATGGTGACATTGGCGATTTCACCTGCGGCGGGAGTTGCGTCCGCTCTGTTTGCCGCATTGCTCGACAGGTTGTAAACGCCCTGTACGGAATACGGGAAAGCGGAAAAATAATACTTTTTACCCTTGGTGAGTCCGCTCACCGTAAAGGGTGTGTTGACATACGCGCCGAGATTGGTGTTGTTTACCACGAGCGTTCCCTCAGAGGGCTTTGTAGGATAACCAGTATCGCTCATGCGAATCATTACACCGCCCACAGAACAAATCAGATTGTTGTTCGCGTCATAGCTGTCGGCGGGTTCTTGGAACTTCAAGCCGATACTGGTCGCGGAAAGCGAGTATGCGATAAAGCTCCTCATGTTGTTCGGGGCTTGCCCGATTTTCTGCAACAGACTGTCAACAGTCCATTTTGCTTCTGCCCAAGACATTTACACTACCTCCTCTGTGATGTTTAGACCGTCTGCACTGAATGTGATGGTCTTAGTGTTTACGAGGGAATAACTTCCGTTTGACTCTTTCTTATAGAGCTTTTGCGTGATAACCGTATCGGAAGTGAACACGGTTTCGATTTTCTTGTTTCCTGCCGAGTCGATTTCCGTGATGGTCTTTCCATCGGCAGAGAAAGTAGTTGTGCGCGGGTCAAAACCGTCCGTTTTAGTGTCGAGAGCAGTAATCTGATTTTGCAGATTTCCGGCAACATCTTCTCCGAGCTGACTCTTGACGAACTCGAACCAAGTCGTGAATAGTGCCTGTTGCTGACTCTCAAAGGTGTCCATTTCCGTGCGATAATCGGTTTTAAGGGAGTTAATTACATTATCCCCCTCCGCTTCCAAAGCAGTAATATACGCGGTAAAACCGTCCTGCTTGGAGTCCGCTTCGTTCTCAAAAAGCCCTTTCTGTGTGGTGAAATAGTTCTGAAACGCTTCGTACAGGTCAGAACCGTTTTCTACCATCGACATAAGGGTATTGAGAGCTTCGTTCATACGGTTCGCGTCTCTCGCACCAAAAAAGGACTTTTCTTTGTTGCTGTAAGCGGTCACATCTTGGAACGATACCGTACCGTCCTCATTGGTGATGGTGTTGTACCGTTTTAGACCGCTCCACACAGCGTCCGTATAATTTACAGGTAACAGTTCCCAAGACATTTACAGGTCTCCTCCTCTCATTCCAAAATTCCAAGTGAACATTCTTCTCCCCTCAGACTCATTGGTGAGTCTGTCGTAGAGGTCAAGTATGGCGCGTTCCAACCGATTCAGCTCTGCAAAATCCATTGTGTTACCGTTTGCTACATAGGTCGGAGGGTTGCCATACGACCTCTTGAGAGTTTTGTTGTTGATGGTTTTCAGATTTTCCTCAAGCTGATTGATTTCATCAGCATAGAAGTAATCCGAATAGGTACGGTCAGCACCGAGGGAGACGATAGAGAACTCATCGTACATCTTGAGAGCCAACTCACGCAGATAGGTGAGATTGTTCTTGATACGGTTGAAATCGACCGCGTTGAACCTGTCTCCCGTATACACCCCATCGGAGGGGTTTGTGACACCGTACCAGTCTGTTTTAGGCGTTGTCCATGCCATAACTAACCTCCTGTTCTACGAGCCGTGACCTTACCTGCAAAGCTCTGATTGAAAATGATGGTGTGACGGTAGATGTTTACTTTCATATCAGACTGGAACTCGTTTTCTTGGTAAACAATATCGTTCACATCAATTTCTGGATTACCGCGAGTGTCGTACTCATACTCAATGCCGGACTGGTAATAGTCACCGAGCCAGTCTGCGAGGTCTTGCGCCATTCCCATATCGGAAATGAGAGGATTTTCCCACTTGATTGTTTTTCCTCGATTATTGAGCGTTTTTGTCGCATAACGCTCCACGATTTTGTAGCGGTAGCCGGAAATCTCCAAGCGGTAAGTACCCGTCACTGTAAATTTAACCGTGATATAGTAGTTTCCCGACTCCAAGATGGAAACGCCGCCAGACTGATTTTCCAGTGCGGCAGAAAAGCCGTAGGAGGGTTCGCCAACGAAAAAGGTTTCTACATCACCCGCTGTGACTGTGACTTCTTCACTGACAAGGTTCTCTTGCTGATTGCCCGTCTGATAGCTATAGCAAGGAACGATTATCTCCTTGACAAGCTCCTGCTTGATAGCTTTCGGAGAGGAGGTCATATCTGTGCGGGTCATAGTGAAATCCGTAATATCACCAAAGCTGAAATTATTCAGCACGATACGGCTATAGGGTTCTGAGGTCTTTGTGAACTCGATTTTCATAACATCGAAATCATCAAAGTCCGTGTGAATGACCGTGTTCTTGCTGATTTCGTCAGCCCCGACTTCGTACTCCGTTACGAGCGTCCCGTCATTGTAGGTTCGGATTGTAAAAGCTGCCGGAATCGAGTGTCCGAATACCAGTTTTACACCGTAGTACATACAGGCAACTTCCTGTGTAAGCGTGACAACGGGATTGGTGGTGAATGTTCCGTCCGCTTTAGACTGCACCGCTGACACAAAACCTGTATTCAGCGTAGTGTTTCCAAAATTGCGGGGTAGAAAGAACATCTTACCGTCTGCCGTGGTATAGTTTTGAGCAAAGGTGGCGTACTCGTCTTTTGCAGTACCGTCCATAATCTTTTCGACATTGGAATAGGTTGCTTCTGCATTTGCGCTTGCCGCCGCTTCGGGAATGAAGTTGGACTTAATCTGAATACCGCCCATACGGGTTTGTGATAGAACACACCGACAGGCGTTTGCGATAATCTGCAACGCTTCCTTGTGCTGAACGCGAGGAATGGGGTTTTTGCTTTTCAGATTTTTCAACTGCGGGTCGATATAGTAATCGGTCAGTCCCGCGTCAGCCAGTACCTCAAGAGCCAAATCGTAATAGCTCTTACCTGCACTGCGGTACAGTCCTCTGTAGAACTCCGCGTCCATACTGCGGAATACATCTTGACAGCGGATAGTGGCGGTGTAATCGTCCGACTCCCACTCCGAACACAACAGGCGGTTTCCGCGAATCCATTCGACCTCCCCCGTAGGGAGTTGATAGCCGTAGTAGATTTCCATTTCCTGTCCTGTTTCAAGGAAGTTGATAGCGGATTTCGGATTATCTACATTAAAGTAGTGGTCGTAGTTCTTGAGCTGTACGGAGAAATCAATCTGCGGCACATCTGCCCCGATGGGCGAGACATAGCTCTCAAGGGAAGAAGCCATTACGGAGTCATTGTAGTACACGAGACCGTAACCGAATCGGATAGAGTAGATACGCACCCGACTATGGGGGTTCTTCATACTGTAAACGACCAGTTTCACCGAGGTCGTATTTGTCAACACTTCTTCGGTGCTGAACAGCCCCTCCGTATTATTGCGAAACTCGACAACCTGTCCGCTACTGCTCACCAAATCGAAATTCACAGGGTAATTCTCACCGAAATTGATAGTAATACCCTTGAAATCCGTAGCGGGAACATTGAGATTGATTGTAAGCTCGAACTGTGCTTGCGTAAGGAGCTTGTCGCTGATGATACCTGTGTCAAGGTAAGCGTTGGAAGCGTTCTGTCGAGGAAGAAAGAACATTGTTCCGTCAACTTTGGTGAAATTCTCCTCAAGGGTAGCGTAGATGGTATCATCGGTCTTTTCGGACAGGATATTTGCGGAGTTGGAGTAGTAGGTGAAATCACCCTGCTCGACCTTTGCTTTTGCCTGTGCTTCTTGATTGAGCAGACCGAACGAAATCATAATATACGCTCTCTCGCGGAGAGAGGATTTCATGCTCTCTTTATATGTCTTTGAAACCTTTTGCACAAAATCCCCTCCTTACTCTCCGCAGTCAATCAGATTTACCTTGCAATTTCTGTAGTGTGTCGGTTTCCCGTTTTCATCGACCCAATAAGGTTCTGCGGTTCTATCACCACAGTACATTTTGATAGTCTTGAGGGAGTTCGACACGGGGTCAGTGAAAGTCACATATACGAAAAAGTGACTCAATACATTTAATATCTGCGCCCATTGGTCGGCGGTGAGCCAAGACCATTCAAGACTGTCAATCTTGTACTGGTCTCGACCCACGCGCTGACCGACTACTGAGCCGTTGGCGTTTCTACCCGCGTCCACTACGGTAGTCACCGTGGGGCGTACTCCTCGCTTCGGAGGAGGTAGCTCATAACCGTTGATTGCCAAATAAGCCATTTTCACCCCTCCTTATCGTGCGAATACATAGCCGTTGGCTTTTTTCTGAGTAGTAACCGCGTCATTGACAACACGGTTGCCAATCTGAACAACAGTCTGTTCTTGCTTGTCGGCTTGCCTACGCATATCGTCTGCCATCTGCGACAGGGTAGGTTCGATATACTCTCTATAGAACTCCTCCATTCCCTCCTTGAAGCCCGTTGCAGTAACCGTGCTGTGCGCCGCCACATCAGCGGAAACAGACTGTGCGAACGAATCACTGCTGTAGTATTTCAGAGCGGAGGTGTCTACGGCAAAGCTCATGGTCGGGTTTACGCTTGTAAACGAGTTCGCCCAATCCGTCACAACGCCCTTTGTCGTGCCGCCGAGGTTGGCGATACCGAGGTTGTAGCCGAGAACAGTGTCCTCACCGATACGCATAAACCGCTTGGACGGGGAGTTGGAGTCCAACGCCGCTTTGTATGCCGCCGCCGCGTCATTCGCCCAACGCCGCATATACGGTCGAGTCGTATCGTAGAAATCGTTGATACCGTTGTTGAAACCGCTGATAACATCTTTTGCAATGTCATAGAACACCTTGTAAGAGACAATTCCCGTGAAAGCGTTCTTCACAGTGTTCGCAAACGATACCATACCGCTCTTAGCCGTAGCGTAGTTATTGGTGATACCGTTGTTGAAACCGCTCACAATATCCTTGGCGTAGTTGCCGAATGTTGTTCGGTTGATTGCACCAAAGGACGCGGAGGTAAACCAGTTCTTGAGGTTGGAAGCCCAAGAAATGAAGCTCGACTTGCAGGTTGCGGCGTTGGTGTTCAGCGAGTTCTTGAACCCGTCCACCAGTGTTTTCGCCGCATTGGAGAAGTCAGAGGACTTGGACTTGATACCGTCCACAAATCCCGTCACGAGCTTCTGACCGACCTCTTTCATGTTCACGAACATACCCGTGGACAGCTCAACATTACTGTTGCAGAGCGTTTCCATTTCGGTAAGGAAGCCCTTATACTGCTTGAGCAGGTTGATTGCCGTTTTCAGTTCGGGTACAGCCAAGTTCAGCTTTTCGTTGAGGGTAGTGGTTTGGTTGTAAATGTTCTCTACATCGTCTGCCAGTTTCTCAACAGGGTCTTGCGTAAACCAACCGATGATGGTGTCAATGGTTGCGCTCAGTCCGGCGATAGCCGAAACCTCTGTGTACCGAACGACCTCACCTGCGAAATCCGTCATAAAGTCTACGAACTCGCTCATGTTGGTGGAAAGGGTCGGGAGCTTGTCATTGAGTCTGTCGAGCGCGGGAGCGAGGTTGTCACCAAGCTCATTGGCTACCGCTATCAGACTCTCCGTAAATATGATGAACGCCGCCGCCAGTTCGACAAGCAGAGCCGTACCGAGACCGATAGCCAACGGGAGCAGACCCGCGCTTGCAACCGTAGCCGCGCCAAGAGCGGCAGTCACTACGCCGATACCGACAAGCAGAGCCGTACCGAGACCGATAGCCGTTGCAATGGTTTCCCCGTTATCGAGAACAGGTTGCCACGCTTGCCCGATTTCGTCCAAGCCCTTACCGATAGCCCAAATCTCCACGAGGAACAACCCCGTTGCGATACCCAACTCTGCGAGAATTGCAGTACCGAGAGCAATGTTCACGATGAGCGGTGTACCGACAGAACCAAGCAAAGCAGTCACAATACCAACAACCGCTAAGATACCGATACCAATACCCATAGCCGCCAAGACCGTGCCGCCATTATTGATAACAGGTTGCCACGACTCACCGACCTGCGCTAATCCCTCGCCGAGTAGAATGATTGCTCCCGTGATGAGGAGTGCCGCCGCCGCGACTTCCGCGACAATTACGATACCCAAGCCGAGGTTCTTTGCGAGAGAGGTGAGGTTCGGGGACAGCTTCGTGCTGACCGTGGTATCGAGAGTTTCTGTTGCCGTTGCAACGGTCGTGACCGCTTCGGAAGCCTTACCGATGGTAGCGACCTCCTTGAGCTTGGAGAACACATCTAACGCCATAGCGAGACCGCCGAGGACTTCCAGTGCGCCGATAATCAGCGTCACCTTATCTACGCCGCTCCAATCGCCTTGCTTGATAGCGTCCCAATTCGCGCCAATCTCTGTGATGATGGAGGTGAATCCTTGAATAGCCAGTCCCCATGCCGCCACCTTGAGATTGCCTGTGAACACACCGATACCGATTGCAATATTGGTGAGACCTCTGATAGCGGTATTGGCGTTTTCCCAATTTACGCCGCTTTCGGAAATGTCCTTGATTGCAACAGCAATTTCACCGATACCCTGTACGACCTTGAGCGCACCGCCAATCTTGAGATTGCCGAGGATAATCAAGCAGTCACCGATTGCACCCGTGAACTCACTAATCATACCGACAACATTTTGGAATGTTGCACCGTTCTCAAGGAAGTCTTGGAAATACCCGATGAACTCATTAAGGTCAGACAACAGCCCAAGTGCGCCGAGTCCCGCCCAACCTGCACCGAACCCCTTGAACGAGGTGATATACTTCACGAAATCGGCAACGCTCTTTGCGATTTTCCACGCCGCGAGACCCGCACCGATAGCTCCCACCGTCAACAGGATTTTTCCAAGACGGGTATCGAACAGGTCAGCCCACGAGTCGATTTCCTTGTTCAGACCGAGCCATTCTTTCATTTTCTGAACAATCTCATCGACTTTTGAACTGATTGCGCCATCGAGGAAATCATAGGTCGGCAGGTCAAAGCCAAGACCGCCACCTCCGATGTCACCGATACCACCTGCACCGCTTCCGCTTGTATCTTCGGGAGGGGAGATAATGTTCAGTTCGTCAATGCCGAGCAGAGCGTTTTTCAGCTCTTTTGCCTTTTTGGTAGCGTCACCAAGACCGTCTCCGATGTCCTGTGTACTGTCAGCGACTCCACCGACAGTTGCGCCGATACCACTGTAATCAATTTCCGGCAGTGCAAATCCGAACAGACTTGCAATGGCATTTGCAATAAGCCGAATGACCTTTGCTACGGCAATCGCATACGGCAGGATAGCGTTCAGAGCAGGAATAAAGATATTACCGATTGCACGGGCGCACTGAGTAACCTGTGCTTGCAGGACGCGGAGTTGGTTCGCGGGGGCGTTCAGCGTTCTCGCCATATCGCCCTGTGCGGTTGTTACCTGCGTCATAATCGCGTAGTAACGCAACTCCGCTTTCTCAGCCTGCGTCATAGCCGAGACTTTCTTCTCAATACCGAGGGTGTATGCTTCCTGCTGTAGACGAGCCACAGACAGGTCATAGCCGAGTCTACGGAGCGGTTCAAGCTCACCCGCGATACCCGACTGTAACTTTTGGAACGCTTCCTCGAACGGAATGTTAAAGAACGAGGAAATGTCATATCCAAGCTGAGTCAAGTTTCGACTCATCGTGTACGCTCTATCGCTTGCCACACCGAAACCCTTGGTAATCGTCATAAATACACCTTGGTTTCGCAACCATTCGGCGGGGTCGATACCAACGATTTCACTGACACGCTCTGCGTACTCCTGCGCCGCGCTTGCGTACTCGCCCATAGACGCGGTGAACAGGTTCAAATCTTCAACATACTGGTTGGACTTATTGATAAATCCTGCCAATACGGAAGCCGCTTTTTTTACTGCTACGATAGCAATACCGATTTTTGCGGCGAGGTTCACATAGCTTGTGGACGCTCTGTCGTTCGACTTCGACAGATTGTTTGTACTGGTAATCAGCTTTTGGATTCTCGCCGGAAACGCCGCAAACCCGCTCGAAATGGCTTGCATTTGCGTAGCGAGAGGAGCGAAAGCGTCTGCCAACTGTTGAACCTGTGACGCAAGTTCCCCGATGTTTACCGTCTTTAGAGACTGCATGAGAGCGGGGATTTTGCCAAGCTGAGTCACAAACGAGGTAAGGTTGTTCTTACCCATCTGAGAAAGTGGGGAAAGAGCAGATACCAGTTCAGAAATCTGCGTTCCCAACCCGCCGATGTCCACACCGTTAAGACCCTGTACCGCTTGCGGCAATCGCTGTAGCTGAGAGATAAAGCTGTTGAGGTTCGACTTGCCGATTGTGGAAAGCGGAGTAAGCGCGTCCGCAAGCCGTCCGAGCGAGGAAAAATCAGTCCCATTCAGAGACCGTACCGCTGTCCCAAGGTTGGAAATCTGATTAGCTACAGAAGACGAGAGCTTGAGGTTTCCGCAAGAGGAAAGTGCCTGTAAGCCCTGTGCCATCTTATTCAGATTATCCGCGTTGGTGGAGCTGATACTATTCAGTGCGGTATTCAGCGTAGTAAGCTGTTTTGCCACAGCGGTAAGACCAACTCCACCTTTGGTAGCGGATTTTACTTTACCCAAAGAAGAAGCAAGCGCGTCTAATTGTGCCACTGCCGAGGTAGCACTCGATTGTACCTCAAGTTCTAACTGTTCGATTGTAGTAGACACGGTTCTCACTTCCCTTCAAATTTCTTGTTATGCTTCGCCATAAAGCCCTCGATAAGTGCTTTGCCCTTATCATAGGTTTTCTTGTCCTTTTCTTCCTGCTGATACTCAGCCTGTTTTTCCGTAATAGCAAACGGTTCTGCCAAGTACGGAGCAGGTTTTGTACCCTTTTTGGCAAAAGCATGGAGCAGAGGTGACACACGGGACAGAGCTTCGTAGAAATACGCACCCTGTAACCACATTTCTTGGTTTTTTCTGCTCGTTCGGAGTTCTTCCGCTTTCCGATAAAAAATCACCAGTCGGCAATCTTTGTCCCAATACTGTTCTTCGGTCATGCCGAGAGACAGGTAATACGGAAAAAGCTCCTCAAATTTCTCTCCGTAAGAGTGGAGGGGAGCAGTGGCAGTAACACCACCACTCCCCTCAGTGGAGGACAGCGGGTCACTCACCAAGTCGCTGTCCAGTTCAAGTTTCCCTTGCTTTCTTCGGGTTCTTCAACGAGGGTCATAATCGGCTCGTTATACATTTCTGCCAACTTACCGATAAGCTCCTCTTTCTTGGTGAGCTTAGAATAGATTGTGTCGATGGTGTCCTGCTTCACAAAACGATGGTGAGCAAGGAACGCACCTGCGAACAGTGCCGGGAGGGTACTCATGGGCTTTTCGGTGATTTCGGACGCGATAAAGCCCTTTTTTTCCATTTCTGCAACGGTTCTGCGGGTGTATTCGAGGGTGTATTCCTTATCCTCGAAAGTGAAAGTCAACTGTTTACTCATTGTTCTGTCCTCCTAAATTTTCTTTTACTCTGCCACAGTGATAGGGGTAGACGGTGCGATAGTGACGGTCATATCAACGACCTCATTCACGCCGCCGCCAACGGGG
>ULUE01065404.1_pt1 | contig 11318 bp, 10 predicted proteins | sample 1958211 | NCBI WGS metagenome assembly ULUE01 (sample SAMEA4835752, study PRJEB28245) | human gut metagenome | biome: gut microbiome; material: fecal sample | place: Denmark | collected 2008 | reverse complement strand
ATGCGCACCGAATCTATTTCCAACGTATCCGACACTATAGAACTGAAAGGCAGAGCATGAAACTCTACCTTTTTACCGTCTTCTTTTTTACAGGCAAACAACCACAATGTTACAAGCACAACAAAAACCAACTTTTTTCATTTCAACTAATTCATGTTTACTAATTCATGCGACATGAGTGCGAACCAGAAAGCAAGCTAACCTCTTTTAAAACAAGGTCTTATCGTTCTTTACCCTTAAGAATGTCCCAAAAGATTTTGTTTATCTCTTTGTTCCTTATAGGATCACCGACCAAAACAACATTCATATTCTCATCAAGCAAAAATGTATGAAATAGCACATCACTTGGTATATGCTGATTTTGGTGTTCAAATATATTTGCACTATCCAAATAAACCTGAGTCGAAAATTTTAAATTTCCTGCAGCGCACATAAAAGATCCAATATCCTTTTTTGAGGGCGAAAAAATAAACCTGAAACCAACACTATTGGTACTTTCTTTTATTTCATAGATAAAATCATTCCAATGCACTAAGTTTGTCAACCTACAAGAAGAACAATCTACAGAATCTGAATATACAACCCAATAAAATTGTTTTGGAAAAGTATCTACCCTATTCTTATAGGAAATAAGACGCATGGAATCACACGATAAAGTTACAGGCTTCGATTTCATCTGCATGATATTGGCATAAACGTCCTTATCTCTATTACAAGAAGAGACTATACTGCACAATAATAGTAATGACAAAGCTAACTTAAAACTCCACATACGAATAAAAATTACTGTTTCAATCTGTAAAATACAATGACACGATAACCGTTTTCCAAATGCTGTACAACATCTGAAGGTAATACGGTCTTATCCTCAAACCTATCAAGGCAGTAATCTTCCAAATACCCAACAATACATCCGTTGGCCATGCACATTGGAATGATGATGTCCGTAAGAGACAAATCCTTGTCAATATCCTTATTTCCACCAATACGCTCTCTCATGTCATAATATAGAACAGTCCTAAGATGCCGATTCTCCAAAAACATAACCAACTTAGATTCATATATTAACGGGCAGGTGTACATAAAGACATGCTTATCTTCAATCAGTTGTTCTGCATCATAACGTGCCTCCAAAGGAGGCGCATATTTGCCGAAGTTAAAGAGATAAGAATGTACCAACTCACCTTTTGGCGTAAACACATGGGTTGTATCAGACATGTCATCTGTGTAATAAATGCTGTCACCCACTTTTTGAAAAAGGGAATAGTTGGAATAATTGTCTTGGTCTTCCTCATCAAAGTAAGAAAACACCTTTTTGATGTTAAAATGAGAATCTGTCACGCAAAGTTTCACATTTGACTTTCCGGGCTTTAACGAAAACAAAAATGAACCATTTTCCAAAGCTTTAAAATCCTCTCCCCAAAAAGGAGTTTCCACCTTTTGGACGAATTCGCCACCATGGGTAAATGAAATCATCTTCTCACTGGCATCATCATATAGATAAACATAATGCTTGTCCACATCAAAAGAATTTACCCTCACATATTCCGAACTCGACCGCCCACGCTCACCATACTGCGTGATAAAATTCCCCTCCTTGTCGAACGACATCAGTTTAGATAGCCTTTCATCAAGTATGTATATAGTGTCACCGTATATCTTGAGCTTATTAAGATTCCTAAATGTATTTTGTGGTTCTTGTAGTTTTACGAACAGAACGGTGTCAATAAACGAAGAACTTATCCCAGACACTTCTTCCAAAGGCACATCAACTTTTGTCTGTGGAACACAAGGGATAATATCAGTTTTGTTCTCCTTGCACGCAATAAAGAAGAACAAAAAAAATATATAATAAATCTGTTTCATACCTCTTACTTTTAAAGTTGAAATAGCAAACATTTAATTGCCCTAAAAAATGAACACATAAAAAATGCATATCTTTTAGGGCAAACACTGGCTACTAATTTGTGCAATAGTCCAATTTACGTATTACTCTATTCTTATCAGCAAATACTGATGAATAAATCACTTATAACAACCACATAAATTAGGTGAACATGGATGAAAATTCTTGCTCTCGCAAATCTTAACCGTTACGCCACATCTTTTACATTTAAAAGTATCGCCCGGCCCCGTATCGGAAGGAGATGTTTCATTCTGCGACAACGCTTCTACATTTGCAAGAAACAAATCACTTTCCAGTTGTTTACTTTGTTCATACGCACCATAAGCGTGATAACCACCATAAATTGTCACTCCAAGAACCACTGTCGCAACAATTGCAATCCATGTTTTTCTCATAATCATATATTTTTAAAGTTTTCAAATCAAATGTAATATTAAGGAATTAATACGAATATAGCAAGCAAACGAATAAAAAATTTCTATCTTTCAATGCACGACGCAGCATTTTCAAAGCATGCAGCCTGAATCCGGCACAAATGCCGAAGACCTTGACATTGTGGCAAACCGCACCGGCCGATAACTGCGAACAAAACGTCAGAAAAAGGAATAAGAAGCCGACAAAAAGACAGCGCCCACCTCATTCTTCACCGCTGCAAAAAACGGATTCTTCCTGCAACGGGAAGCCAAACGTTAACAAAAAACCATGTAAAAAGGACGTCTTTTGCTTCCATGCGGCATTTCCCGAAATCGCTTTCAGCCGAACGAGAAATCATTCGGCTGAAAGCGATTTTCCAATGTCCGCAGAACTTGCGAGCAACCCGTACCAAAAGACGGAAAAACGACTTCTTACCGTAGAGAAGAGATGCCGAAAACCCTGTTTTTTCACGTAGATGAAAGCCCGACGGCCTCAAAAAAGAAAAACAAAACGACAGCGGAAACGCCCGACGGAAAGACACATAAAAAAGCCATGCAGAAAGACATGGCATATCCTATATCAAAAAGAAAGCTCTGGAACCGAAAGGCTGCATTCCGTCAGATTCCCGACGCACGAGAATCCGTTATTTGCAACCGCTCCCGTCCCGGCTTGCAAATACGCCATTCTCGCCAGCCCGGAAATGACTATTTGCCATTTTGGAAGCTATGCCACAAATTACCCTCGGGCACGGGTGCCGTCACGTCTATCTCTTGCTTGGATACCGGGTGAACGAAACGCACACGGCGGGCATGCAGGCAAATGCTCCCGTCGGGATTGCTGCGCGGCGAGCCGTACTTCAGGTCTCCCTTAATCGGGCAACCCATCTTGGCCAACTGGCAACGGATTTGATGGTGACGGCCGGTTTTGAGGTCTACTTCCAAAAGGAAATAACGTTCCGAACGGCCGATAAGCTTATAATCGAGGATGGCTTTCTTTGCCTCGGGCTTTTCCTTGTCATAAGCATACGACTTGTTCTGTTTTTCGTTACGCACCAGCCAATGCACCAATTCCCCTTCTTCCGTGGGCGGGCAATTCCCCACAATGGCCCAATACGTCTTGTGCACTTCTTTCGTACGGAACATTTCGTTGAGCCGGGCCAAAGCCTTGCCGGTACGGGCAAAGACCACCAGTCCGCTCACAGGGCGGTCCAAACGATGCACCACGCCGAGGAACACGTTCCCCGGCTTGTGGTACTTCTGTTTGATGTATTCCTTCACCATCTCCGACAAAGGCTTGTCGCCGGTCTTGTCGCCCTGTACAATCTCCGAACTGCTTTTGTTGACGATGATGAGGTGGTTGTCTTCGTAAACTACGTTCATCCGTTTACATGTTCATCCCACCATCAATTTGGATAACCTGGCCTGACACGTACGCAGAAAGATCGGAAGCCAAGAACAGGGCCACATTGGCCACATCTTCCGGTGTACCGCCACGACGCAAAGGAATCTTCTTGCACCACTCTGCACGTACATCCTCCGACAGGGCGGCAGTCATGGCCGTCTCAATGAAGCCCGGGGCAATGGCATTCGCACGGATACCCTTAGCCCCCATTTCCTGGGCAATGGACTTAGCCAAAGCAATCATTCCGGCTTTCGAAGCTGAATAATTACACTGCCCGGCATTACCATGCACACCTACCACAGAAGCCATATTGATGATAGAACCGCCTTTCTGACGCATCATGATAGGGGTACAAGCATGGATAAAGTTGAAAGCCGACTTCAGGTTCACCGCAATCACGGCATCCCATTGTGCCTCCGTCATACGAAGCATCAAACCGTCTTTTGTAATACCGGCATTGTTTACCAGAATATCTATCGAACCGAAATCTTCCTTTACCTGCTTCACCACTTCTTCCGTCTGTGCGAAGTCGGCAGCATTCGAAGCATATCCTTTGGCCTTTACACCGAAAGCAGCAATTTCATCTTCTGTAGCCTTACCGTTCTCATCGATGACCAAATCCGTAAAAGCCACATTCGCACCTTCGGCGGCGAATTTCAAAGCAATGGCTTTGCCGATTCCGCGGGCTGCACCCGTCACCAAAGCCGTCTTTCCTGTCAATAATCCCATAATCTTTTTTATTATTTAATGGTTAAATATATTATCTGTCAACGTTCTCCCCGCAATGCGCGGTGTATCAATGTCTTCACCATACGGCGCGTTTCCGCCTTGTTCAGTCCCTCTCCCAAGCGGCCGTAGATGTAAGGCACCTCCAACCCTTTCACGCAATAGTGCATCACGTCGGCCACCAATGCCACATTCTCTATGGAAAACTCACCCGAGGCGACTCCTTCCTTCAACACCCCGATGAAAAACTCCGTTTCTTTTTGGTCGAAATGTTTCCTCACCTTCTCCACCATCCAGATATTACGGAAGAATTCGGCACGCAAATTACCGTTGCGCAACACGACCTCTTTAATGGAATGCAAATGGACATAAATGATTTCCACCAGTTTTTCCTCCAAGTCCATCCTTTTGTTGGCCACCTCCGACAACTGGGCCGAAAGATGCTCCAACTCCGTTTCTATCACGGCAAAATAAATGTCTTCCTTATTCTTGAAATAGGTGTAAAGCGTACGACGTCCTTTGCCCGAGGCTACGGCAATATCGTTCATCGTCGTATTCTCCAGCCCTTGCTTGGCAAACAGCCCGCGCGCCACATCCACCAATCGTGTCCTTGTCTTCGAAACAGTCATAACTGTTACAAATGTAAGCGAAATCCGGCAAGCAGGCAATATTTCCCCCTTAATTTTCGTTTCTGTCCTGCAAAAAAGCCTGCCCTTTTTACCCGAAACGGGTAAGCCCGGCTCAAATTAACATGGAAATTATTGCCGCCATACCGGCTTTTTCCGTAATTTTGCATACGGCAGATTGGGCTTTCCCACCGACTGCAGAAACAATAAAAACAGGACAGGATGAAGAAAGTGAAAATTACGGTCCTCCGCAAAATGTTCAACGAAGACTTGGCCAAGGAATACGGTGCGGCTGGACTACGGCCCTGCCCGATGCTCCGCGAAGGACAGGTGTTTTATGCAGACTATGCCAAACCCGACGGATTTTGCGACGAGGCTTGGAAAGCGATTTACCAATATGTATTTGCGTTGGCCCACGGCGCAACGAAAGAACCGTTCTACTACGGCGATTGGATAAGTAAACCGGGCATGGCCATCTGTAGTTGTAACGACGGTCTCAGGCCGGTCATCTTCAAACTGGAGGCCACCGACGAAGAAAGTCAAATAGACTATATCCCTGTACAGGACCAATGACGGCCTACCACCGCTGCAAGACAAAGGACACGGGACGCTCCACTGGCAACGAGACAGTCACATTCGCATTTTCACGAAAATAATCCGCAATTTGTTTGGCTGTTCGGGGGAAATGCACTATCTTTGCATTCGAAATCAAGAAACACATCGCGGAGTGGAGCAGTTGGTAGCTCGCCAGGCTCATAACCTGGAGGTCGTTCGTTCGAGTCGGGCCTCCGCAACTCAATACAAACGCAATTAACTTCAGGAAAGTTAGTTGCGTTTTGTGCTTTAAAACCATTAACCTGATTAAAGTCATGAAAAAAGTATTCTATTCTCTATTGAAAAGCCTGGTGCTCACAGTTACGCTATCCCATTCCTTGCCTTCGCACGGACAAGAGGAAACTCTCCGGATTCCCATGACTACGGAGGATGCGAAAAACAAATATTCCACAATAAGCATGCAACGCACCAGTGTGCACGACCCTTCTATCGTTTATGATGAGGGGAGTAGGCTGTATTACGTCTTCGGTTCACACATGGCTACTGCCAAAACCCGTGATTTGCAAAACTGGACCGGGGTGTCCTTTCCTTGGGGCACGGTGGATACGGACGGGACAATCACGTCCAACGTAGCTCCGGCGGACGCTTTCCACACTCACCAAACGCGGAAAATCACCATTCACGGCGAAACGGTGGATTTCGGTAATTTCGATGCCGCAGCTTGGAACTGCGCCCTTCCCGGTACCGGTACCAATGGAGAAGAAATACCATGGACCGTAAACGGCAACATGTGGGCTCCGGACATTATTTACAATCCCGTGTTAGGAAAGTGGTGCCAACACCTCAGCTTGAACGGTCCGCAATGGAATTCTTGTATCATCCTGCTCACGGCCGACCGCATAGAAGGGCCTTACGTCTATCAAGGTCCTGTAATATTCAGCGGATTCCGCAACGACACGGACGAGCGCATTTCTTTCCACAAAACCGACTTGGAATTAGTCGTCGGGAAGCAATCGAGCCTCCCCGCACGGTATAAACAAGAAAAATGGGGAGATTATTGGCCGCACGCCATAGACCCTTGCGTGTTCTACGATGAAGACGGGACGTTATGGATGTCGTACGGCTCCTGGTCGGGTGGCATCTATATCCTGCAATTAGATCCGAATACCGGTCTGCGGGACTACAACGTCACTTATACGGGGGACTTCGATACGAAAGGGGCCAACGTGACATCCGACCCGTACTTCGGAAAGAAAATCGCAGGCGGTCGTTATGTATCGGGCGAAGGTTCCTATATCGAACATATCGGCGACCACTATTACTTGTTCATGAGCTATGGCGGGCTTGAACCCAACGGCGGATACGAGATGCGTGTATTCCGTTCGTCTCGTCCGGACGGCCCGTACAAGGACATGAACGGGACCGATGCCATCTTCACAAATTGGAAACTTAATTACGGTCCCAATGCAGACACCCGAGGTGAAAAGCTATTGGGAGCCTACAACCATTGGGGATTTATGAATGTCGGCGAACGTGCACAAGGACATAATTCCGTGCTTGCCGCAGAGGACGGACGCACTTACTTGGTTTACCATACCAAATTCAATGACGGGACGGCGGAACATCAGGTTCGTGTGCACCAACTGTTCCTGAACCGTTCCGGTTGGCCCGTAGCCGCTCCGTTCGAGTTCCACGGAGAAACGACAGGCGACCGTCAGATTGCCTCTTCCCAACGGTTCGATTCTAAAGAGGTAGCAGGCCGTTATCACGTCCTCACCCATCCCTACGGGCAAAATCATGCCGCCTACGAAGAGGCCGCCCCCACAGAAATCTTGCTCCGCGAAGACGGGAAGGTAGAAGGGGCATACAGCGGAACTTGGAAGATATATGACGGCAATTCATACATCACCTTGAACCTGAACGGTACAGTTTACGAAGGAGTCATGACGGAGCAACAAATGGAACCGACCACCATCAAAGCCATCTGTTTCACTGCATGTGGCGACAACGGAACAAATGTATGGGGATACCGGATGAAGGACGAATATGCCTTGGCTTATACACTCAATACGACTGCCATTCCGGTCAAGAACAATCAATACATCTCGCGCAACATAGACTTGTATGGACTGGAGAAGGAAATCAATGTCAACGCCAAATGGGAGTCCGACACTCCGGACGTGGTTTCCCATACCGGACGATACAACCCGGCCGGCCTGACGGAAGATGTCCCCGTGCAATTATCCTGCGAACTGTCCTGCGGTGCCTACTTCTGGACCGACACGTTCCACGTCACGGCCCGTAAGGAATCCCTGCCCGACGGCGACTGGCTTGGCGGCATAAAAGCATATTATGATTTCGACCAGGAGCCTTTCGTCAATGCCTACGACTACACACAAACGGCCAAGCTCTTGTCGCAAGGAGGCAACAACATACCATCATTAGAAAAAGATAGTTTACGCAACGGCAGCATCCTGCATCAATATTTCGGTGCAAGCGGCTATTGCAGCTACACACAAATGCCCAATCCGCTGAGGAATGAGCGTTTGGAAGGTATGACCGTATCTTTATGGGTGAAACGTACCGACGACATTCCGTGGGATGCAATATGGTCTTTCTACAATCCTGCGGCCAACACCCGGTTGTACCTTACAGGCAATTCGTACGTAGGCTTTAACAATGGCAAAGACTGGTTCGACATCAACCATCCTGGCAGTATTATCTCCGAGCGAATTCCTATCGGTAAATGGAGCCTGGTCACGCTCACTGTTTCACGTACAGAAGGCTGTTGCATATATGTCAACGGAAGCAAGATACGTGACGTTGAATATGTCGGGTACTGTAATGGCTCCGATATTACGGACGCAAAGGACTTCGATTATAATAAAGTCATGGATTTCATCCAGTCCTGCCCCAGTTTCTATTTGGGCTACGGTTCTTTCTGGGGTTCCGTGGACGTGAGAATGGACGACCTTATCCTATACAATCGGGCATTGGAAACAACGGATGTCAGAGCGTTGAACACGATGAGCAACAGGGTGACCGATTTCTCCACCGGAGAAGGCGGTTCGTCTGTTGAACCGGTCCGCCATCACGGGGATAGAACCATGAAGTCAGTATATGATTTGTCCGGACGCCCTGTAAAAGAGATGAAAAAAGGCATCTACATCATCGAAGGCCGGAAGGTCATGTGTCCATAGAGCCAAGGATGGCATGCTACTATTTCACACACCGAGATAGCATTTGCCATAAAGTCTGTAAGCCCCGTAATCGTAATGGAGAAAAGCCTGTTCCAAAGGACGCAAGCGAATTTTCTCCGTACGATAATGGGGAAAATATTCCTGCAACAATGCCGCACTGACCATAAAAGCATCCTGATGGACCATATCATCCAAGGTCACAAAACGGGTCAGGTTCACGCTTAAATCCAACAACAACATGTCGTACAAAGCCTGTGTAGCAGGAATTCCCATCCGCTTGCTGTCGGCCAACAAACGGCGGGTCACCCATAGAGCGTCCAACGTCTTGATATTCCCCCGAGAAGTAAAAGTGATACCTTGTTCGTTCTGCCGATACAAATAGACAACATCCTTTATGGTAGCTACAGCCTTGCAACGCGGATAGAGAAGATAAATACAAATTGTATCCTCAAACCAATAGCCCAATGGAAAAACCACGTCCTCAAACAACCAAGACTTATAGACTTTCCCCACCGGGAATCCATACAATATGCTCCAATCCCGGGTAAAACTCTCCGAATGCCGGAAAGTAAAAGTCGTACGTTCTCCCACAAAGCGGCTATACCCGCCTTCCACGATATCTGCATCCGTACGCAGTGCCGAACGCATCAAAGATTCAACGGCACCTTCTGGTAGTTTATCATCCGCATCCACGAACATAATATAAGATGCACGAATATGTTTCAAAGCTGCATTCCTTGCTCCCGAGAATCCTTTATTCTCTTGCTGGATTATGCATATCTCCGGACAGTCTGCATAGCGTTGCAAGACGGAAAAGGTTTGATCGGTAGAGCCGTCATTCACTACAGTAACGAGAATACGGAAGGATGTACGCTGCGCCAATATGGAATCTATACATTCTTCTATATATGATTCTACATTATAAGCCGGTACAATAATCTGTAAATCGTATTGAAACGGTCGTTCCAATTTATTTTGAGACAAAGAGGATTGGCCCACATCCGGATGAAGTGTATACAAACGGTCACATGCCCTTTCTATATATTCTCTCTCTGCCCTGGTGGAAGGAGAGTGATAAAAGGGGTAGAGCAACCGATAGTATAAGGACTGCATTCCCAGTTTCCTCATACAACGGAATAAAAATACATTTATCTCTTTAATCATATTTACAAGGATATTCAATATATTGTTTATCTGCAAGTAATCTTAAAATTATTTTTTAGTAAAATGTTGCTTTCTTCCATTTCTGTCTCATTTCTCGCTACTTATATTTTGTGTACATCTAGCTTGCAAGGAATTCATTTTTTAATCACTCTCTTACCAAGGGACAGACAGCCTTGACGGATTACCGACACAGCAAAAAGGAAACAAAAAAAGAGGATATCCCGTCTTGACCGGAATATCCTCTCTTACCTGAAAAAAAGGCGGCTACCTACTCTCCCGCTTTGCAGGCAGTACCATCGGCGTGAGCGGGCTTAACTTCTCTGTTCGGAATGGGAAGAGGTGGGACACCGCTGCAATAGCCACCATAATATCTGAATTGGGAATACACGCCACACAACATCACATCGAAGAGGGACGCGACATACCCTTGACATCAAACCAACAAAACATAAAAAAACAAACCGGAATGTACATGAAAAAACACCCATGCGAAAAAAAGTACCGCGTACCAGACAAAAGCTTTCGGGCTATTAGTAGTGCTCGGCTTTGACGTCGCCGTCTTTACACCTGCACCCTATCCACGTCATCGTCTCTGACGACCCTCATAAAGGAAATCTAATCTTGTGGAAGGCTTCGCGCTTAGATGCTTTCAGCGCTTATCCATACCCGACGCGGATACCCGGCGGTGCACCTGGCGGCACAACCGGCAAACCGGAGGTCGGTCCAACACGGTCCTCTCGTACTAGTGTCAGAACCACGCAAATTTCCTGCGCCCACGATAGATAGAGACCGAACTGTCTCACGACGTTCTGAACCCAGCTCGCGTGCCACTTTAATGGGCGAACAGCCCAACCCTTGGGACCTTCTCCAGCCCCAGGATGTGACGAGCCGACATCGAGGTGCCAAACCACTCCGTCGATATGAGCTCTTGGGAGGGATCAGCCTGTTATCCCCGGAGTACCTTTTATCCTTTGAGCGACGGACCTTCCATACGGAACCGCCGGATCACTATGCTCCAGTTTCCTGCCTGTGCGGCCTGTCGGCCTCCCAGTCAAGCGCCCTTTTGCCATTACACTCTGCGGCCGGTTACCAATCGGCCTGAGGGCACCTTGAGGAGCCTCCGTTACGCTTTTGGAGGCGACCACCCCAGTCAAACTACCCGCCAAACGCGGTCCTTGGATTCACCAAGTTAGTACCCAGACGGCCAAAGGGCCGTATTTCAACAACGGCTCCACGGACACTGGCGTGCCCGATTCGACGCCTCCGGCCTATCCTACACATCGACAGCCCGGGTACAACGTTAAGCTATAGTAAAGGTTCACGGGG
>ULUE01012526.1_pt1 | contig 11320 bp, 7 predicted proteins | sample 1958211 | NCBI WGS metagenome assembly ULUE01 (sample SAMEA4835752, study PRJEB28245) | human gut metagenome | biome: gut microbiome; material: fecal sample | place: Denmark | collected 2008 | reverse complement strand
GGCCGTGGGGGTCTTGTACCGTCACGCCGGTTTCGGCCAACGCATCCGCAAGGGCAGCATGATTGCTCCAATCCTGGCTGGCGGCATCGCGGGCGGGCATAGTCCAGCCCAGCGCCAGCTTGCATGCCAAGATCCGCCGCACCGATTCATCCACCCGCGCCATCGGCAGGGTTCCATCGGCCACAGCATCGCACAGGGCACGGATGCAGGGGGTCTGCACATCTTTACCGGTGGGGTCGGCGTTATCGCCGCCGTTGCCAATAATCAGCAGGTCGCACCCGGCCAGTGCCGCCTGCACACAGCCCTGTGGTGCGCCGTACTGGTCCAGAATGGCGTGCATCTGCAAGCCGTCACTGATGACAAGCCCCTGGTACCCCAGTTGCCCACGCAGCACGCCCTGGATGACGGGCGCGGACATGGAGCAGGGCGTATCGGTGTCATCCAGCGCGGGGAAGCAGACATGCGATACCATCACGCTGGCAAGGTCCTCTGACATCGCGCGGCAGAAGGGCGTTAAGCAGCTATTCATCAATGTGTCACGCGGGGTATTGTCCACCACAAAGCCGAAGTGTGTATCGGCACCGGTCTGCTCATGGCCGGGGAAATGTTTGCCGCAGGCCAGCACCCCGGCATCCCGCAGGCCGCGGGCCATGGCGCAGCCATAATCCGCGATGGATTGCACAGTTTGCCCATAATAACGGCGTTCCGCAGGGCCGGAAAGAGTATCCAGCACCGGCGCACAGTCCAGATTAATACCCAGTGCCCGCAGCTCACCGCCCATCATACGCCCAACTTTGTAGGCGTTGGCGGGATCGCCCGTGCGGGCAATGACCATGGCGCTGGGAAAAACCGTGGCTTCGCTGCGCAGGCGGGTAACACAGCCGCCCTCCTGGTCGATGGCGATAAGAGCAGGCAGACCGTTTTCCGCCATGACGGTGTGCTGGATCTCAGCGTTCAACTGCGCCAGCGCGGCCCGCCCGGCACAGTTTTTGCCAAACAAAATAACGTTGCCGATATGATTTTTGCGTAAAAATTCCCGCGTGCCCGCATCCATGCGGGATACCTCGATACTGGCCAGGATCATCTGGCCGATCTTTTCTTCCAATGTCATGCGGGAAAGGAGATTATCAATCGTGGTAGGCATAGGGCACCTCGAAAACAGGTAGGAGGGAGAAGTTCGGAGTTGATGTGAATTAGAAATTAGCAATGAGAGATTAGGAATTGGCGGTAGGAAAAAGTCTAAATCTGAAAAGAATAAAGAATAGAGAATAATGAATAATTGTGGTGGACCGCGGCGCAAAGCGCCGCTCAGGAGATATTAGGGCGATACCGCATAATTCTAAGTGCCGATACGGCGAGCGAGGTGCGGCAGCTGCTAAGCCAAAAGCGCAGATAATACTGGATGCTGCAAAGGTGAGCGCCGCCAGTGGCGGAAACAGCGAACCGAAGCAGGGGCAGCGGTCGCAGAGTGCGAGGGGCTTTTGCCCCCGAAGCACGATGCGGGTACCGCAACCCGACATTATCGAGCATTTTGGCAACGCAGATGCCGTGCCACAGCTGCCGGAGCGGTGCTTAAGCCGCAAGGCGGGAATTGTGCGGTGTTGCCCTAATGATTTCATACCGGACCTTGCCGCGCCGCCAACTCCTAACTCCTCCCTCCTAACTATCTCGCCATACCCTCTCCACCTGCCATCCTTCGCTCCATCCCACCAGCACGGCGGGGTGGCCGGGGTGGATGGTGCGGGGCAGGCCGAGCAGGGCGGCGGGGGTGGTAGATGCCATCAGGCAGGCGTACTGTGCGGGGATCCCAATGCTCTGCAAATTGCGCACTGCACCGTCCAGATAAACACCGCCACCGTCCAGGGTGCCGTTTGCGCAGCGGCTCACGCCGTTTTGCACAATATAATCTTGCCCGGCCACGGTGTAGCGTCCATCGGGCAGACCATGGGTAGCCACACTGTCGGATACGGCAATCATCGCTTCAGGGCCTTTCATATGGTAGACAAGTTGCAAAGCGGCGGGGTGCAGGTGAACCAGATCGCAGATGCACTCGGTGGTCACGTTAGGATCCAGCAGAGCGGCGGCCACCACACCGGGGTCGCGGTGGCGCAGGGGGCGGCAGGCGTTGAAGGTATGGCACAGACCTGTAAATCCAGCAGAAAAAGCACGCTGGGCGGTCTCGTAATCAGCATCAGTGTGCCCGGCCTGCACCCGGATACCTCGCGCCGCCAGAGCTGCGCCAAGTTCCAGCGCACCGGGAAGCTCCGGGGCAAGGGTCACCTGCCGGATGACGGATTCATACCCCTGTACCAGCGTTTGGTACGCGGCGAGGGTTGGCGGCAGCAGCGCGGCGGGTGGCATGGCACCGGGACGTTCGGGACTCAAAAAGGGTCCTTCCAGATGAACACCCAAAATATGCGCGCCGGGCAGTTTGCCTGCGGCCTGCTGCTGCATGGCGGTTTGTACCACCGCCAGCGCCCGGCGCATGGTGGGCAGCGGCTCCGCCCCAAGGGTGAGCAGCACATCCGTTACGCCGTGGCACAGCAGGATGGTCAGGAACTCGGGCAGGGGGCGTTCATTCAGCTCCGGGTCAAAGCCCTGGCCGCCGTGGCAGTGCAGGTCAACCAGTCCGGGTGTTAAGGCCCAGACAGAAAAATCGGCCGGACCCCCGCCACCAATGGCAGTGATCTGGCCGTCTTCGACCGTCACGGTCTGATTGGCTAGGAATGTACGGCCCACCAGAAGTTTTTGAGCAAAAATTTTCATGGTAAGCACCAGTGTTAGTTAGGAATTAGGAGGTAGGAGTTCATATGAATTAGAAATGAGCAATGAGAAATTAGGAATTTGTGGTGGAGTATAGGTGTATTACAATTTTTGACTGTCGTACCGTGAACGCCGGCGCGATGAGGGCATCGTGCCCTACAGGATGTTATATGGTTCATCACTCAGCTTCAAATAGCAGCAAACCTAATATTTCCTGAGCGGCGCAAGTGCGCCGCGGTCCACCAACATTATTCTTTATTCTTTTTTAATTATTCATTCCTAATTGTTAATTCTGAATTATAGGTTGTTCAGCGCTTCCGCAATTCTCCCGTGTGTTTTTTCCAGTCTTGCTTCCGCGGTGGGGGCGTCAATTTTACAGAGAATCATCAGGATAGCGGTTTTGGCGCTGTAACCGCACTGCTCCAGGGCGTTGCGGGCGGCAACACTGTCGGCACCGGTGGCGGTGCGCACAATGCGTACACAGCGCTCCACCAGCTTTTCGTTGCTGGCGCGCACATCAACCATCAGGTTGCCATACACTTTGCCCAGCTTGATCATGGTGGCAGTGGAAAGCATGTTCAGCACCATTTTTTGGGCAGTGCCGCTTTTCAGGCGGGTGGAACCGGTAATAACTTCCGGCCCCGGCGTGGGGGAAATGCCAATGTCAGCCCGGGTGTCTACCTCACTGCCGGGGCAGCAGGTTACACTGATGACCGCTGCGCCAAGGCTGTGGGCATACTCCATCGCACCCAGCACATAGGGGGTGCGGCCGCTGGCGGCAATACCGCACAGAACATCCTTCTGGCTGAAATTCAGCTTTTCCAAGTCCTCTTTGCCAAGGTCGCGGTTGTCCTCGGCGCCCTCCACCGGGATCAGCATGGCGCGCTGGCCGCCCGCAATAACGGCATCCACCATATCGCGCCCGGCGCTGAATGTAGGCAGGCATTCGGCTGCATCCAGCACGCCAAGACGGCCGGAAGTACCACATCCGCAATAAATCAGCCGTCCGCCTTTTTGCAGCGCGGCGTAAATCACATCCACAGCTGCAGCGATCTGCGGCAGAACCACTTCCACCGCTTCGGCTACTTTTTTGTCCTCCTGGTTCATCAGGCGGACGATCTCAAGCGTTGAAACCTCATCAATATGGCTGGTTGCCGGGTTCCGCTGCTCGGTTGAAATATGATCCAGTTTTACCATAAACAATTCCTCGCATTTGGCAGGTGTAGAGCCCTGCCTGCTGTGCGGCGGGCATTAACCCTTGACGCCGCCGACAGTAAGGCCCTTGACGAAGTATTTTTGCAGGAAGGGATACAGGATGATGATGGGCAGGGTGGAAACAATGATAACGGCAGACTTGATGGCAATACCCAGGGAGGATTTATCCGCAGAGCCTGCACCATCGCCAACCATGGCAGTGCCGTTGACAATGTTGCGCAGGAACAGCATAACGGGGTACTGCTCCTTATTGAGGTAGATCAAAGAATTGAACCAGTCGTTCCAGAAGAACACCGCATAATACAGGCCGACCGTTGCAATGGCAGCGGTGGAAAGCGGCACAATGATGCGGCGCAGAATGCCCCAATAGCCCAAGCCGTCAATAAGAGCAGCTTCCTCCAGCTCGTGCGGGAGAGATTTGAAAGAGTTGATCATGATGATCAGGTTGAACTGGCTGATGCAGAAGGGCAGCAGCATAGCCCAGCGGGTGCCGGTCAGGTGCAAAGAGGATACCAGCAGGTAATTGGGGATCATGCCGCCGGCAAAAAACATCGAGATAACAACGATCTTCATGAAAACCTTGTGGCCCATCAGGTTGTCTTTGGACAGGGGATAGGCGAACATGATCGTCATCAACATAGCGATGGTAGTACCGCCGATGGTATAAATAAAGGTATTGCCATATGCCTGGAAAAAGTTGGGGTAGGTGAAGATCTGCTTGTAAGCATCCAGGTTAAAGCCGACTGGCCAGAACAGGACCTGGTTGTTGATGATGGCCTTGGAACTGGAGAAGGACAGCGCTGCCATATACACAAACGGCAAAAAGCAGACAAGCAGGGTAAAGATCATGACCAGGTTGACAATGGTGTCAAAAACGACGTTTTCTTTTGTTTTATAATACTTGCTCATCTTTTTGCCTCACTTAATACAGGCTTTCGTCCGTCAGCTTTTTGCTGATTGCGTTGGAGCCTGAAACCAGAATCAGACCAATGATGCCGCCAAACAGGCCAATGGCCGTTGCGTAAGAGTAGTTCTGGTTCTGCAGACCGGTGCGGTAAACCAGCGTATCAATGATATCGCTGACGCCGGAGTTAGACGGAGTGTACATCAACAGGACCTTTTCATAGCCAATGCTCAGCATACGGCCAACGTTCATGATCAGCATGACCATGATGGTAGGCATGATGGAGGGGATGGTCACGTGGAAGATCTGCTGCAGGCGGGTAGCGCCATCCATCTCAGCGGCTTCATACAGATCGCTGCTGATGCCGGTGATAGCGGCCAGATAGATGATGGCGGTCCAGCCGGTGTACTGCCAGGATTCCGACAGGATGTACAGCGGACGGAACCAGCCTGGCTCGTTCATGAAGTAGATGGGGGTCATGCCGAAGACGTTGTGCAGAAAGTTGTTCAGCAGGCCGGTGCTGGGAGAAAGAATCTCGTTCATGATGGCGATAACGACCACCGTGGAGATAAAGCGCGGCATGTAGGAGATAGTCTGCACAACTTTTTTCAGGTGCTTATTGCGCACTTCGTTCAGCAGGATTGCGAAGATAATGGGCAGCGGGAAGTTGATAACCAGGTTTTCCAGCGAAACCACTAACGTGTTGCGGAATGCGCGCCAGAAAGCGGGGTCTTTCAGGAACCGCTCAAAGTAGCGCAGGGTCCATTCGGTGCCAAACATACCCTGGCCGGGGCGGTAGCGCCGGAATGCCAGAATGTTGCCGAACATGGGAACGTATTTGAAGATGATGAAATACAGCAGCGGCAGAATCATCATGGCATATAATGCGCTGTACTGCTTCAGGTGCTTGATGGTATGCGAACGCCGCTGGGCCTTTTCGGCCGGCGTAAGCTTTGCTTTTGCCTTACCCATGGATTGTGCTCCTTTGGTTGGGGGCGGCGCGAACCGCGTCTGCCCTTAAAAATAAGAGCAGGGGGTATATCCTCCACGGATATGCCCCCTGCTGAGGATCAACTGGTCAATATTTTACTTATTGTTGTCGTTGTACATCTGCAGGTACTGGTCAATGCTCAGGTTCTTCATTTCAGCAACGTAAGCATCCCAATCGGTGTCGGTGCTCTTCTTGCCGGTGATGAAAGCATCTGCCCAAACTTCAAAGGTATCGCCCAGCGGGGTGCGCAGGCTGGCGGCATCCTCAGCGGTCAGGTCGTCAAACTGCGGAGTGGGAGGTATGGGCTGGATAGCATCATTCATTGCAGCAACTTCGGTGTTGATTTCGGCATAGTTCTCGTCGTATTTGGACATTTCACGCTCGTTGATCCAGACCATCTGGGTAACGTCGGAACCGCAGCCGTACTTGAGCTGCATGCTCTTATAAATGCCGTCAGCACTGTTCACAATGTCGTCAGAGTAAACGATCTTGTCGCCGTCCATGGTGTAGGTCTCGCCTTCAACACCCAGGCACCACAGTTTTGCATTCTCCTCAGAGTAGAACATTTCATCGATGGTGCGGACAATGCGCTCGAAATCATCGCGTTCAGCAGTCTTTTTGGGGAACATGATGCCGGAACCGGTGCGGGACTTGGGCTGGTGGTGGGCACCTGCGGGGCCTTCCAGCGGTGCATACATCTGCAGTTTAAAGCCGTCGATCTCGCTGGCAGCTTCCACGCCGCCGATCTGGTCATAGTAAGCGTAGGTGGCCATGGAAGAACCGGTAGCCAACTTCTGGCTCCACTTATCACCATCAATGGGGTCAGCCATTTCGGGGTCAAGCAGGCCTTCGGAGTAGAGCTTGTTCAGGAATGCGAAGTATTCTTTGCACTTATCATCAATTGCGCCAGCAAAGAAATCCTTGTTGTCGTAATCATAGCTCAGAACGTAAGAGCCATCGGCGCTGTTTTTGCCCACGCTGATGCCGAAGGAAGGCATCGTCATACGGAACAGAACGCGGGGACCAGCCAGAATGGTGAGCGGGTAAGAATCGGGATAATCAGCTTTGTAAGCCTTCAGGATCTCGTACAGATCATCAAAGGTCTTGGGGGCTTCCAGACCCTTGGATTCCAGATAATCCTCACGCAAGATCAGGCCGCCGTCGTAGAACGGCTTATCGGTCAAAGACGGCATATAGTAGCGCTTGCCGTCCTGCAGGTTCAGCATATCCACATCGTCCTGCAGGTCCATTTCCTCAACGCGGGCGTTGAAGTTGGGGGTCCAGTCGCTGTAGTCGCTGATGGGAACCAGAGCGCCGTTCAGAGCCAAAGAAGCATTCTCACCGGTGGTGGACTGGTACAGGATGACATCGGGAACGTTCTCGCCGGTATTCAGTGCCAGAGAAACCTTGGTAGAGTAGTCCGCAATAGGAATGGCCTCAACGTCCAGGTTGACGTTGCAGCGCTTCTGCACTTCGGTAAAGGTGAGCCAGTCTTCTTTATAAGGAAGGGTAGCATTATCCGACAGATAAATTCGGATGTTGATGGGGTCCTCATTGGAGTAATCCGGGGTGCCGGATTCGGTGGAAGCGGCAGTGGAATCTGCGGTAGACTCAGCTGCGCTGGAAGCGACCGCGGAAGAACCGCTGCTTCCACAGGCGGCCAAAGTGCCTGCTGCCATGCAGGCGGCCAAAGCCATGGCCAAGGTACGGCTGACTGACTTTTTCATGGGGTATCCTCCTTAATATGGTTTTCCTTTTTATAATGCCGCTATCAGGATTGCAAGCGAAAGCGGCGTGTTCCACAAAAATGGGTAAACCAAGGCCAATACTGCCTTGCGCCCCGGTTACCCGGCAACAAATACCCCGCGGCTGGCTGCCACACGAAGACGATTTCGAACTATTGTTTCTCAAATTTCATGTTTACCGGAATATTTGTTTCAATATCTGTATCATACGCCAAACCTGCCCCATCGTCAATACATTTGTGATAAATTCATGATTATTTACAAACAAGTGTGTGAAAGTTTGGAGAAAACGGAAAATAGCAAGTTTGACGAAAGAAAATTAGGCAGAGAGACCGTTAGGAGTTGGGCGCGAAAAAAAGAATAAGTAATAAAGAATAATGAATCATTATGGTGGCCTGCGGCGCAGGAGCGCCGCTCAGTAAATATTGGGTTTGATGCTATTTGAAAAGCAGCTGCAAAGTATATCGATCGTGCGGCACGATGCGGGCACCGTCATGGGCGGGCTTTGCTGAATTGTTAGGGCAACACCGCACAATTCCCGGCTTGCGGCTTAAGCACCGCTCCGGCAGCTGTGGCACGGCATCTGCGTTGCCAAAATGCTCGATAATGTCGGGTTGCGGTACCCGCATCGTGCTTCGGGGGCAAAAGCCCCTCGCACTCTGCGACCGCTGCCCCTGCTTCGGTTCGCTGTTTCCGCCACTGGCGGCGCTCACCTTTGCAGCATCCAGTATTATCTGCGCTTTTGGCTTGGCATCTGCCGCACCTCGCTCGCCGTATCGGCACTTAGAATTATGCGGTATTGCCTTAGCTGTAAAATGGAGAGGGTAGAAATGTTCCCCATCGCTAATTTCGCTAAAGATAAATTTAGTGAAATACAGAGTAGGGTAAGTAACAGCCTATTAGAACTCATTCAAACACTGTATTTTGTTCAGCAATGTGAGTCACGCCAGCCACTTACCGAATGGCTTCCTTAAATAAAATAGATTTGTCCTTCACATTAAGTAGATTATACTGTATCTATTAAGCACTATATTCCTGTGTTCATGCGTTTTCTCGCGCATTCTTATTTGCAAGACTAAACATCATGCCACAGTCAGACAGACCACCGATGCCCAAGATCTCCTGGTTGTGCAGCTCCAAATCGAAGCAGAGCAGACTTTCCATGTACGTTATCGGTTTTTGATATAGCGAAAAGGGAAAACAGTTAGGATGGAGGAGGGAGGAGTTGGACGTGTAGAAGTATACGCGGCAGAATTTGAGCATAAGGATATATAATATATAAAATAGGTAGGCACTGGGTTTTAGCTCTTGTTATAAGTGGGCACCGTTTTCCCTTTCTACTACCCGTATATTGAATCGTAACAAACCTAATATCTCCGAGCGGCGCTCCGCGCCGCGATCCACCGCCATTATTCTTTATTCTTTTTAATTGCTCATTGCTAATTCCTAATTCGTCCAGCACCAACCTTGTGGTGCCGCAAAACTCCTAACTCATCCCTCCTTCCTCCTAACTAAACCTCCCTCTTCCCTTTCTGCCCGCAATTTGCTATAGTTAAATCAGCCCCAAAGCAAATTTATTCGGGAGGAAACTGCCTTGATTTACAAAAAGCAATACGGCCACCCATTTGATACCGAAAGCGTGGTGGGTTCTTTTGTACCCGCGATGGAAACGATTCCATATCTCACCAGGGAACCGGACGGCTTCTCTTATGCCATGGACCCGCAGGATATCCTGTATGGCCTGGGTGAAAACATCCGCGGCATCAACAAGCGCGGCTGGGTGTACGAGAGCAAATGCAGCGATGACCCCAACCATACCGAAAACAAATCCTCACTGTACGGCGCTTACAACTTCATGATCGTGTCCGGCAAAGCCACTTTTGGCTTTTTTATCGACTATCCCGGCAAGGTCACCTTTGACTGCGGCTACACCGATCTGGACACCCTGCGGGTGACAGTGGCCGAAGAAAATTACGACCTTTACATCATTGAGGGTGAAAGCCCGACCGATATTGTGCACCAGTTCCGCCAGCTGGTAGGGCGCAGCTACATCCCGCCCAAATGGGCCTTTGGTGCCACCCAGAGCCGCTGGAGCTACATGAACGAGGACGAAGTGCGCGAGGTTGTGGCCAACTACCGCACCAACAACATGCCGCTGGACGCCGTAGTGCTGGATATTGACTACATGGAGCGCTACAAGGACTTTACGGTGGACGAGCAGCGCTTCCCCCATTTTGCAGATTTTGCCACCGAGATGAAAGCCCAGGGCATCCGCCTTGTGTCCATCATTGATGCGGGTGTTAAAATTGAGGACGGGTACGATGTATACGAAGAGGGCGTGAAGAACGGTTACTTCTGCACCAATCAGGATGGCACCCCCTTTGTGGCCGGTGTGTGGCCGGGCCGGGTGCATTTCCCTGATATGCTCAACCCCGAAGCCCGCGCCTGGTTTGGCAGCAAGTACAAGCTCCTGCTGAACCAGGGCATTGAGGGGTTCTGGAACGATATGAACGAGCCTGCCATCTTCTACTCCGAAGAAACGCTGAAAAAGACCTTTGCCAAAATTGACGAGTACCGCACCCAGAACCTGGATATTTCCAGCTTTTTTGCGTTCAAGAATCTTGTGGCCGGGCTTTCCAACAACGAAAACGACTACAAGCTGTTTTATCACAACACCAAACAGGGCCGCATGCGGCACGATAAAGTGCATAATATCTTCGGCTACAACATGACCCGTGCTGCGGGTGAAGCCTTTGAGCAGCTGGAGCCGGATAAGCGCATTTTAATGTACTCCCGCTCGGCCTGCATCGGTATGCACCGGTATGGCGGTATCTGGACCGGCGATAACCAGTCCTGGTGGAGCCACATTCTGCTCAGCCTGCACATGATGCCCTCCCTGAACATGTGCGGTTTCCTGTACGAAGGCCCCGACATTGGCGGCTTTGGCAGCAACACCACCGAGGACCTTGTGCTGCGCTGGTACGGCGTGGGCATCTTCTCTCCCCTGCTGCGCAACCACTCCGCCGCCGGTACCCGCAAACAGGAGCCCTACCGCTTTAAGAACAAGGCTGCCTTTGCCGGTATTCTGCAGCTGCGCTACCTGCTGCTGCCCTATATTTACAGCGAGTACATGAAAGCTGCCCTGCGCGACGGTATGTACTGTATGCCGCTGGCCTTTGCTTTCCCCAATGACGCCTTTGCACGCCAGGTAGAGGACGAGGTAATGATCGGCGAAAGCCTGCTGATTGCCCCCGTCTATGAGCAGAACGCCCGCGGCCGGTATGTCTATCTGCCGGAAGAGATGCTGCAGGTGCGGGTAAAGTGCAGTGAGAACGACCGCATGGAAACCACCGTTCTGCCCGCTGGTCATCATTACATCCCGGTGGAGCTGGACGAAGTGGTGTTCTTTGTGCGCAAGGGGCATATCCTGCCCATCGCCAAGGGCGGCGATCGTATTCAAAATGTGGCAAGCGTGAATTTTGCGGATCTTCGCCTGTTCGCCCATGCCCCCGATGGTGCCGCCTATGAGTATTACACTGATGACGGCGAAACGAAAGATTACGATAAGCCGGAGCATTTTGTACATATCACGCTGGACGCGGATGGAAACGCGGAGAGCGATTGCGCTGATGTCAAGGTTGAAAAAGCGTGAATTCAATTAGTAATTAGGGCAACACCGCACAATTCCCGCCTTGCGGCTTA
>ULUE01041741.1_pt1 | contig 11355 bp, 10 predicted proteins | sample 1958211 | NCBI WGS metagenome assembly ULUE01 (sample SAMEA4835752, study PRJEB28245) | human gut metagenome | biome: gut microbiome; material: fecal sample | place: Denmark | collected 2008 | reverse complement strand
GGCTTTGCGGGCCGGGGCAGCCTTGAGCGCGGCATTGCGCAGGGCACTAATCTCGGATTTTTTCAGTTCGCGGTATTCGCCAGGCTGCAGCATGCCCAGTTTGACCGGGCCTTCAGCGCTGCGCTTCAGGCGGATGACCTCCAGGCCGACTGCTTCGCACATGCGGCGGATCTGGCGGTTGCGGCCCTCGTGCAGGGTGATCTCCAACACCGTGCGGCCGGGTTCATCCACCACAACATGGATGACGGCGGGCTGGGTTTTTACACCATCGTCCAGCACAACGCCGCTGGACATTTTGACAACCTGTTCCTCGGTCGCGCGGGGGCGCACAGTAACGCGGTACAGCTTGCCCACGCCGCCGGAAGGATGAGTGAGCAGGTTGGCAAATGCGCCGTCATCCGTCAGCAGCAGCAAGCCTTCGCTGTCTTTATCCAGACGGCCGATGGGATACACACGGCGGTCCACGCCGGTGAGCAGATCCATAACGGTCTTGCGGCCGCGTTCGTCCGATGCAGTGGTAATATAGCCGCGGGGCTTGTTAAGCATCAGATAGGTATACTGGCGCTTGCGCACAATGCGCACGCTTTTGCCGTCAATGCTGACTTTATCAAAGTCGGGGTCCATCTTATCCCCCAGCGTGACCGGGTGGCCGTTGACCTTGACGCGGCCTTCATCAATCAATTTTTCTGCAGCGCGGCGGGAGCACACGCCCTGGTCCGAGAGTACTTTTTGAATCCGTTGTTCTGCCATGGTGTTCCTTTCCAATATCAGGGTAATATCCGCCGGGTGGATTTGCTTATATGAGAATGTCCTCCCGGCATTTCAGTTGAGCAGCCCGCTTTGGGCCGGGTTCCGGTTGGGGGAAAATGAAATCTGTCCGCTTATTCCTGCGGGGTTTCGGGCTTGTCCTTTTTGATTAGGGCGCTGATGCGGTCCACAAGGTCCGGCAGAGCGTTGATAGCGCTGTCCACCGGGCTGACATGTTCCACCAGCTGGATGGTGCGCACATTGCCGCCGCTGATCACCAAAAACGCGATGGGTGCAATGGAAACGCCCGCGCCGGTGCCGCCGCCAAACATCTGTTTGTTGGTTTTTGCGCCAACATCAGAGCCGCCGGAGGCAAAGCCAAAGGTAACGCGGGAAATGGGGATGATGGTTGCTCCATCCACTGTGATCGGTTCGCCAATGATGGTATTGGCATCCACCAGCTGGCGGATTTTTTCCATGGTAACGCCCATCATGCCTTCAATCGGATGTTCTGCCATTATAAATTACCTCCCTGTTCTGTTTCAGGTGTATTGTATTTGGGGTGTTTTGGGGGCAGCAGCTGCGGGTCATGCCGGGCATGCCACACAAAGCACACCACTGTAACCAGTGCCAGCAGCGGGCAGAGCAGCAGTTTGAGCGAAACCACACGCTGCTGTTTGGCGCTGCCGGTGTAATCAGCCTCCAGCCAGAGCTGATCCGCCTGTATTTTAATGTGGTCCTGTGCGATTGCCAGGATGGTGTTGAGGGTGGTCAGCGTCTGGCCGTACAGGATGGCCGTTTCTGCGGCGGTCTCCCCTGTTATCGTCCAGATCACATTCAGCTTGCTGACGCGGAAACCGCGCAGCAGCGGCCCCACACTGGCGCGCAGCACGCTGAACAGGTGCCGCACATAGCCAACAGGGTCCGCCCTGACTGCCGCTTTGATGCGGTCCACAAGGCCGGTATCTTCTTCCGGCTGTGGTTCCGCGGCAGGTGTTTCCGCTGCCGGGGCAGATTTGGCTTTTGATTTTGGTACTGCCTGTTCCGGCTGCGGGGATGTTTCCGATGTTTTTGGTTTTCCCTGTTCCTTTTCAGCGGGCGGGGCCGGTTCTGCTTTTTGGGGTTCTTCCGGCGCTTTTGCGGGCTTTGCTTCCGTAGGTTCCGTCTGCTTTTCCATTGTAGGTTGTGCGGGCAGTTCCGCTTTTGCAGGCGGCGGGGTTGGCTTGGGCGGTGCGGCGGAAGTCGGCTCGGTTTTGGGCGTGTTCCCCTGCTTTGTTTCTGCCTTCGGTTCTGCCTTTTTTTCCTCTTCATCCGCTTTGCGCGGGTACAGGGTAAAGTGCAGCGGACCGTAACACAGCTGTAAACGCAGGCCGCCGATATGGCTCCAACGGAAGTGAATGCCCGCAGGCAGCAGCAGCGCCAACAGCAAAAGCAAAAGCAGTGCCAGCAAAATCATGCCGATTATTTTTAGCACCATCAGCACAACCGCCAACACGGCGCTCATTGCAGTTCCTCCAGGGTTTGCTGCACCGGCAGTTCTTCTTCTTTCTGGGGGTCGTCATGCAGCGGGGGCAGGTCGGCCAGACTGCCAAGGCCGAACACCCGCAAAAAGGTATCCGTCACCCGGAACGCCACCGGCTTGCCGGGCAGATCCAGGCGGCCAGCTTCCTCAATCAGTCCGCGTTCCATCAGCTTGGACACGGTGGAAGAGGAATCTACGCCGCGCACCTGCTCGATGAAGCTGCGGCTGACCGGCTGGTTATAGGCGATAATAGCCAGAACTTCCAGCGCAGCGGGCGAAAGCGGCGCGTTGCGGCGGGTATCCAAAATGCGCTTGACCACCTCGCCATAATACGGGCGGGTCGCCATCTGCCAGCGGTCGCCGTCAAAATGCAGCAGCATCAGGCCGCTTTCAGTTTCATCATAGCGCTTTTGCAGCTTTTCCAGCAGGGTCAGCACCTCTGCCGGGTCGGCGCGCATGGCTTCGGCCAGGCGGTCGGTTTCCACCGGTTCGGCGTTGGCAAACAACATGGCTTCCAGCATGCCAATTTTATTGCGCTGTGTGATCGGCATCGGCTGCGGCCTCCTTTCCTGTGGGTTGGTTTTGTTTGTTGCGCGGGCGGCGGGCGCGGTCCATCGTCAGGGTTCCGGTTTCATCCAGCCGCACACGCCCGGCGCGGATCAATTCCAGCAGCGCCAGGAACGTTGCCACATTGGTGCTGCGGCTTTCCTGCGGGCTGAACAGCTGGCCCATGCGGCACAGTGTACCTTTCAGCATACCGCGCAGCATGTGGGCCACACGGCTTGCCACCGATACGAACGGCGCGGTGACCAACGGTTCAAACCGCTCCTGGGTGGGCTTTTTGCGGCGCTGGCTGCGGCCCATCAGGCTGAACCACGCCTGCACCAGCCGGTCGGGATCCTGTTTGCGGGAATATTCCGCCGGGCCTTCCGGTTTTTGGGGCTGGCGCACCGCGGTGTACAAATCCCGCGCACGGCTGCCCAACTCCGCCGCCACCTGCTTGCAGGTGCTGTACTCAATCAGACGGCCGGTCAGCTCCGCTTTCATGCGTTCCGCTTCAGGGCTGCGTGGCAGCAACAGGGCGCTTTTCATCTGAACCAGGTGCGCGGCCATATCAATGAATTCGCTGGAGACTTCCAGCTTATCGGCCTGCATGGTCTGGATGGCGGCAGTATACTGCTCAATGAGTTCCATGATATTGATATCATAGAGGTTCATTTTATTTTTGCCAACCAGATAGAGCAGCAAATCCAGCGGACCTTCAAAATTATCTTCCTGTAGCTTAAAGGTAAGTGTTTCCATAAAACAGCGGATATCGTTCCTTACTTAAATCGAGATGTGCCATCAGGCAATGCCGAACAGCAGTTCCACAAAGCCGGTCAGGTTCAGCAGCAAACGCCACGCCGCGTTTACGCAGAGATTGAGCGGGGTGTTGAGCAGGCCAAAGAACACCAGAAGCAGCACAACGCCCATGATATATTTTTCATACCGCATGGCCTGAAAATACAGTTTTTGCGGCAAGAACAGCAACACAATGCGGCTGCCGTCAAACGGCGGTACAGGGATCAGGTTGAACACGCCAAGGCTGATGTTCATGCTGATCAGAACATAAAGGAAATCCAGCACCAGCTGGGGCGCCGCGCCGCCGCAGGCATAATATACCACTTTATAGAGCAGCATGGCCGCATAGGCCAGCAAAAAGTTGGAGAGCGGCCCCGCCGCGGCGGAAACAGCCATCCCCCGTTTGGGATTTTTGAAGCGCGTGGGGTTGATGCCAACCGGCTTTGCCCACCCGACCCCGGCCGCAATCATGCACAAAGCGCCCAGCGGGTCAAAGTGGCGCAGCGGATTCATGGACAGGCGGCCCATATCCTTGGCGGTGGAATCGCCCAATTTCCAGCTGATAAGCGCGTGGGCGGATTCATGGAACGGGATGACGATCAGCATGGCCACGGCGCGCAGAGCGTAATAATACAGCTCCTGCGGGGAGATCACGCCATTGAGGGCAAAATGATTCATAAAAACCTCAGCATACCGCATAGCAGGCCACACAGGCACATACGGGTAATTATTTAAAGTATTATACCGTACAATCCGCCTCAAAACAAGGGCAGCGGGACACTTTGCACCTGTTTTTGAAAAAATGTACCGTTTCTGCGGATTTTTTACGGATTTTTTCAAAAAGGGTATTGCATTTTGGCTTAAGATTTGCTATTATAGTACAGCTATGTTAAAGGAGGTGCAAGCAGAATGGCCAAATGTGCATGTTGTGGCAAGGGTGTCACTTTCGGCATCAAGGTTTCCCACTCCCATCGTCGGAGCAATCGTACCTGGAACCCCAACGTCAAGCGCGTGAAAGCGGTTGTGGATGGTTCCCCGAAGTATATCTACGCCTGCACCCGCTGCCTGCGTTCGGGTAAGGTTACCCGCGCGGTCTGATCAAGACGCAAAAAATTGCCGGTCACAGTTGGTGGCCGGCATTTTTGTGTGCTTTTTATAAGCGGGTTCCCGTTGCTGTCAGGGGCTGCCTTGGCAGTGCTTTTTTGATTTTTATCAGGATGTATCTGATCAGATACACCTTTGGAGGTTGCTATGCTGCCAGCTGACCCAATCATCCTGCTCAGTTATATCAACACCCAGCTGCGGGATCATTACGCAAGCCTGGATGCCCTGTGTGCCGATCAGGACGCCGATAAGGATGCCATTTGCGCAAAACTGGCCGATGTTGGCTATGAATACAACGCCAGCCGCAACCAGTTTGTGTAACGGTGTTGATCACACCCACATGCTTTCGCACGGCACTTTGCCCCGCAAGGGGTAAGGTGCTGTTTTTTTGGGTAAACCGCAGCGCTGTTTGCTGCGCAAGGCACGCCTGAAAGCTACACAAATGGTGACCCTTCCGCAAACACAAAATTCGGCTGCGTTTGTAGAAACAGGCGATGGTTTCGGCTTTTCATGTGCGCCCTTAAGGGAGGAAAGTATATTTTGAACTTTGTTTTTGTTTCGCCGCAGTTCCCCAAAACCTACTGGAATTTTTGTGACCGGCTCAAGCACAACGGGGTAAATGTGCTGGGCATTGGCGATTCCGGCTATGACGAGATCCCGGACGAGCTGAAAGAATGCCTGACCGAGTATTACCGTGTGGATTCCATGGCGGATTATGATGCCATGGTACGCGCCATGGGGTATTTCACTTTTAAGTACGGCAAAATCGACTGGCTGGAAAGCAACAATGAATTCTGGCTGGAGCAGGACGCCGCCCTGCGCACCGATTTCAATATTACCACCGGCGCACAGAACGACTTTATTGACCGCATCAAGTACAAGAGCAAAATGAAGGAAAGCTACATCGCTGCCGGGGTACCCGTGGCCCGCCACCACATGGTGCATGAAAACGGCCTGGACGATGCCCGCGCCTTTGTGGCTCAGGTCGGCTACCCGGTCATTGTGAAGCCGGACAACGGCTGTGGTGCCGAGGCCACCTATAAGCTAAAAAACGATGCCGAACTGGAAGCGTTCTATGCGGAACTGCCGGATACTTCCTATATTATGGAAGAATTCATCAACGGCACCATTGTGAGCTTTGATGGCGTAGCCGACAGCCGCTGTGTACCGCTGTTCTACACCTCCAACGTATTCCCCACCCCCTTGATCGACATTGTGAACTCGCTGGGCGATCTTTCCTACTGGACGCAGAAAACCGTGCCGGAGGAGCTGCGGGATGTCGGGTTTCGCACCATCAAGGCATTCGGCGCAAAGAGCCGCTTTTTCCACTGCGAGTTTTTCCGCCTGAACGAGGACAAAGAGGGCCTTGGCCAAAAGGGCGATTACGTTGCGCTGGAAGTGAACATGCGCCCCGCCGGCGGCTACACCCCGGACCTGATCAACTATGCCAACAGCGTGGACTGCTACCAGATCTGGGCCGACATGGTATGCTATGACGAGCTCCGCCACGAAAAGCTGGACCTGCCCCACCACTATTGTGTATACGCAGGCCGCCGCTACTGCCACACCTACAAGCACAGCCATGAGGAGATTCTGGCCCGGTATGGCCGCCAAATGAAGATGTGCGACCGCGTACCGGATGTGCTTTCGCTGGACATGGGCAACCAGATGTATGTTGCCACCCTGGATACCGCCACAGAGCGCGATGCGTTTGTGCGCTATGTGCAGGAGCAGGCCCCTGCACAGGCGGCAAAGGACTGATTTCAGCCGCTTTCTATTTTCTCATTATTTATTTTGACCCTTGACCGGGCACCGCCAGGATTGTTTCTTGGCGGTGCTTTTTGTTGTTTTATATCTTGCGTATTTTCGTGGTTTATTGTTTGTTTCTTTGCTTTAGGGCAACACCGCACAATTCCCGCCTTGCGGCTTAAGCACCGCTCCGGCAGCTGCGGCACGGCATCTGCGTTGCCAAAATGCTCGATAATGTCGGGTTGCGGTACCCGCATCGTGCTTCGGGGCAAAAGCCCCTCGCACTCTGCGACCGCTGCCCCTGCTTCGGTTCGCTGTTTCCGCCACTGGCGGCGCTCACCTTTGCAGCATCCAGTATTATCTGCGCTTTTGGCTTGGCATCTGCCGCACCTCGCTCGCCGTATCGGCACTTAGAATTATGCGGTATTGCCTTAGTTCCCCTGTCTTGCAGTTTTTTCAAAATCCCCCAAACTTTTTTGTCAAAATCTATTGACAACTGCTGTTTTGGTTGCTATAATACAATACGTTGTCAGGCGACAGCAGCACATCTGGGGGTTTAGCTCAGCTGGGAGAGCGCTTGCATGGCATGCAAGAGGTCACCGGTTCGATCCCGGTAATCTCCACCAAAAAGCACCGTATCTGGTTCAGGTACGGTGCTTTTCTTTTTGTCGCTTATGGAGGTAATGATGACCATTATGGCCTATGGGAAAGGTTATTTGCCGTATGGTGGGTAGAATGTTGGGTGCAGCCCGTTTGCAGAACGATGCAAGCATCGTTCCCTACAAATTGGTTGCAATGTTCATAGCAGATTTCAAAGTTTCTCCGCGGCGGGATGATGGCAGATATTGATAAATATAAAATAGCTCCCCCGGCAGCGTTCCACGCGGTAATGCGGGACTGCTTGTCGAGGGAGTTTTCTTGCTTATCGCTTATTGATTTATCAGGTTTCTTCTTCCAGTTCCGGCTGTTCTGCCGGGGCGGGGGCTACCATGCGCAGGAACTCGGCTTCGTCAATCACGGGGATGCCGAGCGTTTGGGCTTTGGTCAGCTTGGAGCCTGCCGCGGCACCGGCCAGAACATAGGCTGTTTTTTTGGAAACAGAGCCGCTGGCCTTGCCGCCGTTCTGCACGATCATGGCCTCGGCTTCCTGACGGGAAAGGGTGGGCAGTGTGCCGGTCACAACGATCGTCATTCCGGCAAGGGCCGTTCCCTTCTTTTCGCCGTGCCACTGCATATTTACACCCGCATCGGCCAGGCGGTGCAGCAAATCCGCAGTACCGTCTTTGGCAAAGAACTCCACCACGCTCTGCGCCATCACGCCGCCGAAGCCATCAATGCTGCTGATGTCCTCCGCTGCGGCGTTTCTCAGGGCGTCCATACTGCCAAAATGCTCAGCCAGCAGGGCGGCGGCTTTATCGCCAATATTGCGGATACCAAGACCGAACACCAGTTTATCCAGATTGTTCTGCTTAGAGGAAGTAATGGCTTTGAGCAGGTTCTCAGCGCTCTTGGCTTTGAATTTATCCAGCGTCAGCAGCTGATCTTTGGTCAGGTCGTACAGGTCTGCTACTGAGTGCACCAGCTGGCGGTCTATCAGCTGCTGGGCGATTGCTTCGCCCAGGCCGTCAATGGCCATGGCAGTGCGGGAGGCAAAATGGATGAGGTTGCGCAGGCTCTGGGCCGGGCATTCCGGGTTGACGCACCGCAGGGCGGCTTCATCCTGCAGGTGTACCACCGGTGCCCCGCAGGACGGGCAGACCCGCGGCATATGGTACGGCACTGAGTTTTCGCCGTGGCGCGCCACACCGATGACTTCCGGGATGATATCCCCCGCTTTGCGCACCTGGATGGTATCGCCAATACGGACGTCCATCGCTTCGATGATATCCTCATTGTGCAGGTTAGCGCGGGAAACGCTGGTACCCGCCAGAAAAATGGGGTCAAACACCGCGGTGGGAGTCAGCACGCCGGTGCGGCCAACAGTGACTTCGATATCACGGACGGTGCTTTCCTTGACTTCCGGCGGATACTTGAAGGCAATAGCCCAGCGTGGGAACTTGTTGGTGCTGCCAAGGGCCTGACGCGCAGTAAGATCGTTGACCTTGATAACAGCGCCGTCCATATCAAAATCAAGGGTGCCGCGGGCTTCGCCAATGCGCTGGATCTCGGCAATGGCATCCTCAATGTTGGTATATACGTTATAGCGCGGGGATACCGGGAAGCCGAGGGACTTGATATAATCCAGCGTTTCGCTGTGGGTGGTAAAGGTTTTGCCCTCCACCTGCTGCAGGTTGAACACAAAGATAGAAAGCCCGCGGGCTGCCGTGATCTTGGCATCTTTCTGCCGCAGAGAGCCAGCCGCGGCGTTGCGGGGGTTCTTGAACGGAGTTTTATCCTCCAGCTCCTGCTGCTCTTTCAGGGCAAAAAATGCGGCGTGCGGCATGTAAACTTCGCCGCGCACTTCCAGAAAATCGGGGGCATTGGGGATTTCTTTGGGGATAGACTTGATGGTGGCAAGGTTTTCGGTCACGTCCTCCCCCACCAGGCCATCGCCGCGGGTGGAGCCGCGGGTCAGGCGGCCGTTGCGGTATTCCAGGCTGACAGAAAGGCCGTCGATTTTGATTTCTACCACATATTCCGGCGTAACGCCTGCTTCCCGCACGCGCTGGTCAAACTCGCGCAGTTCATCCAGCGAGAAAGCGTCCTGCAGGCTTTCCATTTTAACAGCGTGGGCCACCTTGCTGAACTTGCCGCTGGGGGTGCCGCCCACATGCTGGGTAGGGCTGTCCGGCGTGACAAGCTGCGGGAATTGGGCTTCGATGGTTTTCAGCTCGCGGGTCAGCTGGTCATACTCGTAATCTTCCAGTTCCGGGGCGTCCTGGTCATAATACAGACGGTTATTCTTTTCAATCACAGCGCGCAGTTCTGCTGCACGTTTGCGGGCCTGCTCCAGTTCCATGGTAGTATTTCCTCCGTTTGCGCGGTTATTCGGCTTGCTCTTCCGAGTTTGGTTTGCTTTTTCAATGCACTTTAGTATGCCCGGCTGCGGGCAGATATAGAAAAGGCCGCCCTGCCTGTGGGCGGCTTGGACGCGATATAAAACGAAAAGCGCCCGGCAAAATTGCCAAGCGCTTTTGTTCTGGTGGAGATTACCGGGATCGAACCGGTGACCTCTTGCATGCCATGCAAGCGCTCTCCCAGCTGAGCTAAACCCCCAGATACTTTGCCGTGGTTGGCTTTTCAACCGGCGACAGGTGTTATTATAACAGGGTGTTTGGTATTTGTCAACTAATTTTTTGAAAGTTTTTGGGGTTTGGCTCACTTTTTTGCTTTGCCGGGCATAGCATGGGCTGCGCGGAAAATAAAGCGGCGGGAGGTGATGCCCCATGCGCAAGTGCCGCAGTGCCGGGCACCGCAGCCGCCATGCCGTGCTTTGGCGGCGGCTGGCATTGGCAGCGGCAGTTTTCTGCCTTTGCTGGCACCTGGCCGACTGCATTGAAGATGCCATGTGGCCCGCCATGCGGGAAGTTGCCCAGCATGAATGCCGCAGCCTTGTGGTGCAGTGCCTGAACACAGCGGTCTATGGCGAGCTTTCCGCCAACCCGCAGCGGTATGCCGGGCTGTACACGCTGAACGGTGGCTGCCTGCTGGGGGACAGCGAACGGATCAACACCGCGCGGGCAGCCCTGGTGCAAACCGCCCAGCAGGCATTGAATACCATGCCGAAAAATGACATCAGCATTTCCTTAGGCAGCTTATCCGGCAGCATTTTCCTGTTGGAAATGGGGCCGGGCTGGACGGTGCACCTGAACCCGGACGGGTATGTGGAGGGGCGCATGGAAGAAACCATGGAGCCCGCCGCCATCAACCGCACCCGATTTACGGCGGACCTTGTGCTGGAAACCACAGTGAATGTTATCCTGAACGGCCGCGCCGCGCTGACCCAGGTGGAAGTACGGGTGCCGTTGGCCAGCTTTTTGTTGGATGGCGATGTGCCCGCTTATTATGGCAGTTGAATGATAAAAGCCGCAGCCCGCGGCAGGCTCCCCCCTGCTGCGGGCTGTGGTTATACGGTTTTAATGATGGTTGTGGCCACGAATGATGCGGTATTCCGGTTCCAGCTTATCCGTCAGGAACAGCTGGCTGTGGTAAAGCCCGGCATAGCCGGAAAGCGCATAGGTAATGCCGCACACGATGGCAAAGTACCAAAGCCCCTGCGCACCGAACAGCTCGATTGCCAGCACCAGTGATGCCACCACGCAGTTGCTGGCACCGCAGAACACGCCAGCCAACCCAAGGGCTGCGCCAAAGCCCGCCGGGATGCCCAGCAGCGGCGCGGCCACACAGCCAAAGGTTGCCCCCACAAAAAAGCTGGGCACGACCTCACCACCCTTAAAGCCAGAGCTGAGGGTAAGGGCGGTGAGCAGGATCTTGACGATCCAGTCCCACGGCAGGGCCTGGCCCTGTTCCACCGCAGCGGCGATGATGTTCACGCCCGCGCCGTTATAGCGCATGCTGCCATACAGCAGGGTGAACACCACCACCACACAGCCGCCCAAAAAGGCCCGCACCCACGGGTTGGGCAGCAGCTTGGGCAGGCCGTGCGCAACGCTGTGCAGCACAAAGCAGAACAGATGCACCACCACCGCGCAAGCCAGCGCCAGCAGCACGACCCGCACGACCATGGCAGGTTCAAACACCGGGGCTTCCACCGCAAAGCGCGTAGGGGTAACGCCGATAAGCTGAGCAACGCCATAGGCAATGATTGCCGCCGTAAAACACGGGATATACGCCGCATAGAACACAACGCCCACGTTGACAATCGTCATGGCAAAAAAGGTTGCGGCAAGCGGGGTGCTGAACAAAGCGGAAAAGAACGCCGCCATACCGCA
>ULUE01021001.1_pt1 | contig 11395 bp, 9 predicted proteins | sample 1958211 | NCBI WGS metagenome assembly ULUE01 (sample SAMEA4835752, study PRJEB28245) | human gut metagenome | biome: gut microbiome; material: fecal sample | place: Denmark | collected 2008 | reverse complement strand
GAAACGGATTTTACAAATGCCGGAACATCTTTTTCGCAAAGTCGATTTCCGAATACTTCGATAGCGGCTTCCTTGAATTTATGTGCTTCATCCACAATGACATAATCGGAGGAAAGAAGCATACCGCCGGGCATTTCCATTTCGGAGCGCAGTCTTTGAGAGGTCAAGTACAGATTGTGGTTCGTGACCTGAAAGTCAATGCCCTCGGCTTCCTTTGCCATACTGACATACCACAGATACCTGCATTCTTTTGCATATTTGCAGCCTTTGCAGGGGATTTTGACACAAATCCGTTCCTTTAGCGAAGGACGCATTTTGATACGGTCAAGGTCGAATGCCTGTCTTTCAAAGTTCGATCTTTCAAAGGCATCGATCAGTTTGCCGTTTTTTTCAGGTGTACGCTTGATGGATGTCATGAAATCTTCAAATCTCTGTTTACAGAAATAATGTTCTTTTCCCTTGCGGAGAATCGCATTCAGTGGTTTATCGATGATCCGATAGTCCATCAGACACCTCGATAACTTCGGAATCTCTCTTTCGACAAGTGCAGTCTGCAATTCGATATTGGATGTTGTGACCGTTATCGGCTTGGATGGACCCTCCGAATTCAGTTTTCGTGCAACCAATGCCGCAACGAGGAAAGCCAGCGTTTTTCCCGTCCCGACCTCCGCCTCATTGATAGAGACAAGGTCGTGCGTCAATCCTCTGTACATCTGTTTTGCCAATCGGATCTGTTCTTCCCGAATCGCATATCCGTAGTTCGGTAAAACCACCCGAAAAACCGAATCGATTACCGCAATCGGATCTGCATCCATCGGATCCATGTGCCTTTTGCTTCCGGTGTATTTGATGGATTGAAAAATGTGCGGAATCAATGCCTTGAAAGATTCTTCACGGATCGGACAGCCTTTTTTTCTTCTGCACAGTTCCGAACCATATCCGGTTTCCATGTCAAGTACGATATAGTGTAGTTCCTTCGTTATTTCGCAGTGATAAACCAAAAAGCGGTTTTCAAAGGTGAAATCGTATCTCGCCTCCGGATAGGCTTTATGTTCATCGATGTATCTGTTCAGTACATCTCTGTCGTTATATGTGATCTCAAACATTGTTTGCTCCTTTTCTCAGGCGATTTGTCAAAACAGGATTGGCAGACGGTTTTCCTTGCATTCGATGCCTTCGTTATAGATTTCGTAGATCTGATGAATAAAACGCTTGCGACCTGTAAGTGTGAGGTCGAGTTTGCCGTTGTTCAAAATCTCCTGCGGAGTATGCTTTTTCAGCTGTTCAACGAGAAGAGAACGAACATATTTGTCTCTGTAGAGATCGATGAACCCGAGTACTCCCTCAAGCATATCCGCACGGAGCGAGATGGACACGCCATCCCATGCTTCGAGAATGATCTTCAAACCGTCCGTAAACGATGCCGAGCCGATCCTGTCAAAAATCTTCAGTGCAGTATTGATGCAACCGAGACGATAGTCGCCGAACTTGGTACATTTTTCGATAATGACTCCGCCTTTCTGTGCCGCACGTTTGAATGCGACCGCACGCTTATCCCTTGACATGACATAGGCATTAAGCGTAACCGCAGGGGATGGCTTGGAAGCAATACCTGTCTGATTGGCGAAAAGAAAAGCCTCGTCTTCGAGCGTCTGCTCATAATACACTTTACAGCGTACCATCAAGTCCTTTCCTTTGTTGATAGCTTTTCTTGCCGCAATGGTGTGCTGACCGTCAAAGCAGTTGTAGTGTCCGTCACGATAGCTCAGCTTCGGCTCGTTTGCGATGCGTTCATCGAAATTGGCCACGATCTCCGCAATGCGATTTTTTTCTTTTCTGCTTCTCTGATACCCCTGGGGGCTGTTCGGAATGTTGATGTCTTTGGTGTTGATGGACATCATGCGGTAATCGGTTTTGGATATTACTTGTCTTTCCATTTTTACTCTCCTGTTTTTTCAATAATATAATCTTTCACTTGTTTCAGAATCGCTTTTGTCCGCCTCCGGAACTCCTCGTCTTCAAGAAGTTTCGGGAAATGAACAAAAAGGTTGTCCACGGTGTCGATGAAGTTTTCGGCTTCACCCTGCATCGTTTCAAGAATGCTGTTTTCATCGACAGATGGTGTGGAATACTTTTCGACCGTGATTTGCGGATCGGCTATTTCGATTTCAAATTGCGATAAACCGGATTTCCTTGCCTTGCTTTTTCCTCTTGCATTCGTCAGGACAAGAAGCCGTTTGGATGCTCGGTATCGTTCTTGCGTCGGTAGGCGGGCAATCTGTGCTACCTCCTGCATGGGTGGTGTGATATGCTTGCTCAGAATCTTTTCCCGAATACCGGGAAAGGCATTTTCAGCCGCATCGACACCTTTTGAAAAGTCAAGATTTCTGCTTACCTTGGTTGGGGATACACCATACTTTCTTGCTATACATTCTCTTGTTCTTTCACCGTTGTTCTCATTTTGAGAACAACGGTGAAACCTCCCGTCAATGCGGGTTTGACGACTTGCCACCTCTTTATGAGACTGCATATCTGCGTCATATCTTTTTCCGATGATATAGGTTCTTTGCACTTCATTCAATTCCCGTCGTGAAACCTGGTTTTCACAGATAAACGCAATCGCATCATAGCGACTGTCAAAAGCAATGCTTTCGATTTTCGCTTCGATCTCGGGGTGGCGTTTCAAAATCCGATACCGGTTATGTCCGTCCACAATGGTTTGATTCCAGACGAGAATCGGATTGTAGATTTTGCCGGAGGATAGGATGTTTTCCTCAAGCTGTTCGAACTCATCCTGAGACAGAGGAGGAATACACGCCACAAACTCGGGATCAATGATCAGTTCGATATTCATTTTTACCTCTTGTGTGAGTCGGGTTTGTTTTTTTGACAGCAGAATGGTATGCAGGAGGGACTTGCCCTCCTGCACAGTAGTTCTGCTGTCAAATGTGAATTTGTCAGTAGTCCCACCGTATTTGTTTCAGCCCCCGGCAGGGGAATTAACACGCCCCAAAGGAGTGTCAATTCATAGGGGGAATGCGGAGTACCCGGCAGCATGATTTTTCTGTGGCGATTTACACCGAAACCGGGATCACATATAAGTTAACCGACATAAATTCCAGTCGGAAACCCTATATCTCGCCTACACAATTGCGAGCTGCGCCGAACGCAGGAGTATCATTGTTCACCCGAATCCCTGTCATCGCCCTGCCGTGCAATGCTGAATACTGCACGGGGCAGCACACGGTTGATCGCTCGCTCGACTTTCTCTCTGCTCTTTATCAACAGAGAAAAGGGAGGTCATGGCGGCCGTGCCTGCCGGCTTGCCCTTTCGGGCAGGATCGGGAGTTCCCTCGGCATTCCATCTATTCAATTGTCAAGGACCACGAAAGGACTGTTTTTTGTCCCCTCACTTCTACTGGAAAAAATCGACGTTTCCACAACCAAAACGAAAATATTTTTTTATTTTTTGAATTTTGCAATTCTTTTGCTGATCGCCTGCTGTGTGATGCCCATCATTTTCGCTATTTCGTGCTGAGAGTAGCCTTCTGAAAGCTGTATGAGTATCATCCTATCTGTTTCATCCGCATGATCCCATATTTTCTGCAGTCTCGTGTCATCAAACCCATGGCAGAAAGGATCGGCGAAATGCTCGTCCGTATAACTCATGACAGTCGGATCGGTTTCACATTCTGATCCATCCTCATGGGTGATCATCAGCGGAACGGTTATGGCTACGTTTTCTTGATTTCGTCTGTAGCGGAATTCATCCCATTCCAGTTCTTCGACAGCGGCAATCTGCTCGTCGCTCATTCCGTTTTCTTTAAAAAATCTTCTTTGCTTTTCCAGGCGTTTGTTCAGTGCATATTCTTCTTTTCTGTAGTTGAAACTCATTTTGTAATCTCCTTTTGATTTTTGAATTTGCGGTTGAAATCAAAAATCCGGAGATTACGGGTATCGTGCTATGTAGGTCTGCCACGCGGACAACATAAAAAATCCTTTCCGAAGCGCAAGCCTCGGAAAGGACTCTCATAGCCGTATGAAGCAAGTAAGGTCAAAAAAGCGCAAAACAAAAAAGCACCGCATGACAACAAGGCAGAATCAAATTCTGCTACTTGTCTTCATACGGTGCTTGGGTAGTCCGATTGTATCGGCTCCGCTTACTCGCTACAAAGTGTTTGTTATTTAGTTTTTGTCCTTACTCGGCAGAATGTACCGATGGACGCTTATAGGCTTTTGAGGCATAGAAATAGGCAAGATTCAGTGGCGTAGCTGCTTTGCATTTCTGACATTTTGCAACCAGAATGCCTTCGCGCATACTTACTGTCACAGTAACAAGCGGGGTATCGCAGTATGGGCATAAAATCTCTCGAAATTCCATGTCCGCGCATTGTTTTGCGGAGTGTTCGATTTTTTTCGTTATGTTTTCCTCCGGAATCTTAACTACGAACTTGGGCGATGTTACGGTCATATAACACCTCCGGCATCTCCACATTTCAGCAGGAACTCATCCAGCTCTCGCGGCTCAAACAGCTTCAATTCTCTCAAACGGTAGAACATACTTTTGTAGGATACCTGAAATTGATTTGCTGCGTCTCTGATTACATTTCTGTCGCAAGTACACAGCACACTGTCGCCGTACAGCGGAATCCTTTTTTCATAACCTCGGCTTCTGACATATCTGACAATAGATGTCCTGGGCATCAGAAGCGCGACACCCATGGCTGTTGCCATACTTTCGGCAATGCTGAACATGGTGGCAAGTTCTTTCACCGTGTACTTTTGCTCCGCGTCAAACTCCTGACTGAAAGCGGAAGTCACCGGGTTGTTTCCGAGCCTGTCCATGAGTATATGACCGGCTTCATGTGCAAGAACAAACCGCCGTTTCTTAAGGTTCTGCTCCTGCCGTAGGTACTCATCAACAATGATAAGTCCTTTGGGCGGTACAATCGATACTCGCTGACCGTTCCGCCAAAGTAACAGCGCCGTCTTGCCATCCGCAAGGAATGCCATTTTTCCGGCATCTCCTTCGGCAATTCGATCATAGACAATTCGGTATCCAAGATTGGATGTAATAAAACCCTCTATGTCCGTAGGGGTTCCCTGGATAAAAGATTGATATTGATACTTACGGATCAGACCTTCTCCGATCTCATCGATTTCATCGTGCGTCTGGTAATAGTCCAATCGTGTGTCCTCCCGTTATAGTTTTTTGATTACATGTTTGGCGACTCCTTGGATATTACACGCTTTGACAACGATGTCCTCCATACTCGCATTTTCCGGATGCAACCTGATTCTCTTGTTCTCCGGTTCCGGATAGTAGGTCTTCAGCGTTGTTTCGTTGTCAACAAGCGCAACCACAATATCGCCGTAGTTTGCATGATCCTGTTTTCTCACAACGACCATATCGCCCTCATCAATCCCGGCATCCACCATGGAATGTCCATGTGTCCGCAACACAAAGAAATCTCCCTCACCGAAAAGGGCAACCGGAAGAGCGACAAATTCCTCAAAGTCTTCTTCCGTCAGTTCGGGTGAACCGCAAACGATGCTTCCGAGAACGGGGGCTCGGTTCATCTTGTAGTCTGATTTCTGTGTACGCGGTGTTTCAATGGTCTTTCCATCGTAGTGCAGCATACCGTTTCGCGCCATTTCCATGACGTAGTAGTATGCCGTCGATTTGCTGGTACCGATTGCATCAGCGACCTTCTGCATGGAGGGAGATTGGTGATATTCAAAGAAATAATCATCTACAAACGCCTGTATCTCCTTCATCGTTTCGGGATTTCTTTTACGTAATCCTGCCATTCTGTGCCTCCATGCATATCGTAGAACGGTTCGTTCTATTTGTATGCTCATTATATCATACACACTTTGCTTTGTCAATAGGTAATTGTGAAAAAATCGGGGCTCTTCAAAGGAATGAGCCCGGTTCAGTACCGAACTCATCCCAAAACAATTTAATATTTAATTTTTGCTATACTTTTTGGGGCACTTCAATTCTGCAGTGTCGGTCTTTTAATTATCGTTACCATCTGCCGCATTTGATTTCCAATATGCTTTTTTGAATAGGGTCAATCAGGAAACGGCGCGCGTCTGCTATACAGTAAAACAGATCTGAGGAGCAATCGCCTACATCGAGCAAACGGTTATCTCGTTGTACAGATGCTTTTGTTGTCAGGCATCCGCCGTCAAAGGGCATTTTGATGTCTCCTACGATATCGCCAATATTCCATAAATGATTTCCTTGCCAGTCATATGCATCAATGTTGTTGATTCGTCTGTTGTCCTTGTAAAAAGGTGCAGTTTTTGCCCCATAACGAAAATCACGGTCTTCTGCACGTATAATAATCATATCCTTAAGGATATAAATATTACATATTTTATCCTGTAATTCGATGATATGTTGTAGCCCATATAACTGATATAGACCGCTTGATTCGATTTCAAAGGCTAATTTTTGCGCTTCTATCTGCGTTTCAACTTTTATCCACATATTGAAGTCTCCTTATCGAAAATATTTGTTTATTATGTCCATCATCGCTTGCGCTGTATATAATGGAGCAGCATTATGGCAATGGGATATCCAATCCAAAAGAGGAGTCTGGTATTCTTGTGATAGCCTCATACTGTAAAGTCCCAGGAACCGATGATTGGTTAACTCTGCCGACATATACAATTGTTCCATCAGGAACGTCAACAAAACAATAGTGAGTGGGTTTATTAGGTAATGCAAACTTTTTCTGAATTTGCGCTGGAGTTAAACCTTGTATGTCCGAATATTTCATGAGCCATTTTCCTGTTTTGTTAGAACCGCTCGTATATACTCTAACATACTGTGTTGGTTCATTATGTTGGAATTGAACAACTGGTGTCTTGGGTTCGTAGGGAAGCGGATCTGTATATCCATCTTTGGACAAGACTAAATTCCGTTCTTCTGCACAACATACATTTTTGTTTTTGATTTTAATGCCTGATATTGCGTCGTCAATGTCATCTAAATATGACGTTGTGTTTTGATACTGTGAGGAAGATACGGATGTATGAGTTGTATTGGTATAAGCCAAATATGATGTAAAGAAAGAAGTCGCGGTCAAATATACGCTGTATATGGCTGTGTATGTTTCTATATATTCTTTGAAATAATTCAATATATTTAACGTCGAAACATAGTTGTATGCCCATGCGCCGTAATATTCGCTACTACCAGAAGTGAAATAATTATTTTTTACTAATTGATCAGTCTCCTCCTTCGCTGAATGTGCTGCATTTTCTTCTTCGGTTGTCTTATCAAAAGCAGGAATAGCGTGGTGATGTTCTTGATAACCTTTCTCGAGCTCGTTAAGAGTATTTTTCAGGTCTGCATTAATAATATATTCTCTGCTAACATCGTTTATATTATCTAGGATGATACAAAACACATCCTCCTTTAACAACGATTTAACAATTCCGATTGTATGATCTGTTTTGGAACCAAGTCCCCAAAAATTTGCTCCTGTAATTCTTGTGTAGCGAATATACTCTATACATCGGGGTTCAAAACAATCTGTGATTACGTCAAATTGTCTAGCAATTCCAGTTGTTTTATGCACAGCTTTTATTGTAGCAACACCTGGGGACAATCCGGTAAACGTATTAGCACTTGCACTATAAGAAACATATTGACTGCCCGAAACAATAGAGAAGTCAAAATCTGTATAAGAAGCCCACATAGCGTTACTGGGATTCTTATTTATGGATGCAACTTTGGATTCATTGATATTTATTGCGATATCATTAAAAGAAACACCGTATCCGAGTTCAACATAATTGTCTTCATTAGCAATGCGCCAAACTTGTTTTGAATAAGCAGCTGTTTTAGGTGCATTGAGTGCATAAACGCTTACAGAAGATGGATTGGTTGTCGAGTTTATGCTCGACAAATAGAGCCCACTTTCCTTGTTTTGAATTAGGAATCCTCCACCACTGGCAGTTCTGATTGACCACTTGAATTTATCCGGAATAGTCTCAGACCGATTGTTGACAATGCGTACACTGCTTCCACTTGAATTGCTTGCAGGAGCAAGAAGTCCCTTGGGCAAGTCCGAACGTCCTATCGTACAATAACCATCACCTAAGTTAACTATTTTCCATTTTACGGTGTTTTCGCCAGCACTATTTATTTTGGCACTGAGACAATCAGCCACACCGTTCGTCCTATGCAGGTATTTTCCTGTATAACTATTTAAAATATAGTAATTACCGGTTTCAATTACAGCACGGTACTGTGAAGTATTAACTTCATGGTTACTGTTATCATAAATGTACCATTCTTGATAATCATTTCCTTCAACAAATGTTTTGACAAAAATATTGCCGGGCGAGGTCTGTGTAGATCCCGAATTAGTTCCGTCTGAATCGCCATATGCCGTTAGAGTTAATTCCATATTTGCACGTGGAACAAGTCTGAAAGTATCATAATTAACCGGAACGATTAGCCATTCTTGTGATATTGGATCAGTTGCCGCGTAAATTTGAACATTTCTTCCACTATAGATTGCTCCTCCGGCACGGCGTATATCAACCACCTTTCCGCTTCCGGACGAAGATGCCATAGAGCGCAACAGGTAGCCTCCCGTTGATGATACGTATTCCAGTTTGAATTTCTGAGTCGTTGTTGCGATATCATCTTCGTTGTAAACCTGATACACATTTGAATTGTTTGCGGGGTTATCTCCATTTACCGTCATAAACGAATAACTTCCGCAATTTTGGAACGAATACACCCCGCCATCCAACATTCCAGCGGGTAACGTATATCCATATTTTATAGTAAATACTGGTCGGACAGATGGGGTTGTATACTCTACACTATGAAAAGGGTATGTGAATGTTGTGTCATTGTTGTCTGAATAGCCGATAACGAAATCACCATGGTAATCAAGATTATGGTCTTGATCGTATGTAAAGTCGTTATACATTTCGTATATGTAAGAAGAAAAATCAAACGTGGCCCTAGTGGAACTTTGATTCAAATAACTGTAGGCAGCATAGGAATAAGAACCATCTGTTGCAACATAGTAATCGTATTCGTTTAGTTCCAATCCTGTATCCATATAGTGCGCCACCAGGCTAACATTGCTAAAAGGAGCATATTGTGCGGTTAAAGTCAAAGACGCACTGATTATTGGCATAGATGCATCAATTTTGGGCAGTTTGGATACTCGGACAATCGCTCTTCTTCGGTTGTTTCCGTTTGGATAAATATAAAGATATTGCTCACTACTGTGGTTTGCCGTGGAGTTTTCTTCAACATAGGTATCCTCAATATTGGATACATAATCATTTGTTGTTATAGAAGGGTCCAGCAGAATTGGAAATACTCGATTATGGGATTCAAACCATTCTGCATTAGGTGTATAGGTGATAACGCAAAATGTTCCGTCTCTTATAGCGGTTACTCGGATGTCATTGCATACGCTGTGATTTGCATCGACCATGTACGGAATGCCGATGTGGAACTGCATTTCATAGTTAGCATTAACCAAATCAACACTTCCGTCGGCATTTACAATAGGGGTAAGAGTACCAATGTCCATGTTCATGGAGACGGATTGCAGATTGCCGCGTTCGGAAATAATAATATCTTCCTCTATTTTGTTGTGATATACAGTATATTTCAAAGAAACACTCTGTGTCTCATCAAAAATATTCGAATAACTGATTTGGGATGAAATTTTGGGAAGTACAAATGTATCGCTGTCTGTAATTAAACGATCTTTAATATCTGTTTTTCTACCATCAATGGAACTTTCAATTACAGCGGATACGGAAGAAGATGGAATCAAAATTGCATCGGTATTGCCGATGATTGTGCTGTTAGACTGGGTGGTGGACCTTGACAATGCAATATCATTTTTCTTGATCGTTTGAATACCCCAAGAGAGTGTATAACCGTTTCGCTCAATTCGAGCTATGTTATCTGCAGAAGCTCTATTGGAGAAGGAAACCTCAAAATCTGCTTTGTCACTTATATACATGCCTGTCGCAGAGTCGTAACTCAAAGATTGATCTACATCCTGCCATTTATTATTAGCATCGAGATAATGAACAGCTTCCGGATATGTAACTGAGACATATGTTCCGTCGGAACATAGATAATGCTTTTCAAATTGTCCCCGTTTTGACAGATCTTCTTCGACAAGAAAAACGTCTTTATTTTCACAGCTGGTATCAATTATATTTTCCTCAATTTGCTGCGCATTTTCCATATCAAGGGCAATGGCTTGTATTGGAGCAGAAACAAATGCTATTATAAAAGCCATAAAAGTTGCAATAATCCTGTTTCCTATACGAGTTCCTTTCATATGGTTACCCCTTTCATTTATAACGTGTTATTTGGTTAATTCACAAATGATGATTTTTGCTATTATTTCGTTTGCGGGCATATAGATATATTAAAAATCTATATGCGACCACCGCGAAAGAGCAGGGGACTCTGCGATCTGTGATCTTGTGGACGTTCCGATTGCTTCTTTTCATCATAGGTCATATAGTCCCCATACTCATTTTTGCGGATTTTTTAAATAGATGGTTTTATGATGATGGAATTTCCCAAGGGTACGGCGCTCTCACTTTATTGTGGGGCAAATGAACATGTGGTCCTTTGATATTCCCATGTGAACCATATTTATCATATCTGAAAACTTCATCAAAACCTGTTGGGTTTTTAGGATTAGGTTCAAATGTTGCATAATTTGTAATTTCACCGTTAGCACCTCGCTTGATGACTGTATGTGCTTCTGTAGCTTGGGAACCTGGTTTTAACTTGTTTTTGACCCTACAAGAATTATGCACTAATATTTCTGCAATACCGACATAATAAGTATGGAATTTCTCAACCTCGAAGTTATATGTCGTCTCTGGACTTTCAAGCAATTCATGCTGAACCTGTTCGACAACAACATACTCGCCATTGAGCATGACGAGGATATCACCTGCTCGGAGATCAACTGCGCTTGTCCAGCCCTTAACAGGGGAATAGAACGGATGCATAGGCGTACAGGTGATCTCTTCCCCATTCACCTTTACATGAACCCATTCCTCGGTCTCATTCCGGAAGGTCTGAACAACTTCCTTGAGTGCGGTCTCGCCGGTTTCTTCATCGGTTGCCCATACAAGGTCACCAGGTTGGATGTCTTCAATCGGTACAAGCCCGGATTTGGTTGCCACAAGTGTTCCCATTATTGGGGTGCCACAAATGAGTAGCACCCTCCTGCGTCAAATCTTAATGGCTTTGAACTATTATTTTCAATTCATTTGTATCTACATCTTGAAATGTATAGGAAATCGATTCGCCTTTAAAACAAGAGTGTTGCTTAACAAATTTCATCGGAGATAATTTGCCCATCGG
>ULUE01087388.1_pt1 | contig 11443 bp, 5 predicted proteins | sample 1958211 | NCBI WGS metagenome assembly ULUE01 (sample SAMEA4835752, study PRJEB28245) | human gut metagenome | biome: gut microbiome; material: fecal sample | place: Denmark | collected 2008 | reverse complement strand
GGCTGCCACATCGTCAATGGTGGCTTCGCGAAGCGACTCCATGTTTTCCGTGGAAATCATGGTGCCGACGCCGTCGTGAGTGAAGAGTTCCGTGAGAATGCCGCCGTCCATGGCGTAAGGCACAATGTGAACGCGGTCAACGCCACCCTTGATGGCCCGCAGAGCATAGCCGAGGTTGTAGACGTCTTCGTCGTCGACTTGTTTGCTCTGAATCAGGGCCTGCGCTTGCTGGGCCGTGAGGTCCTGTTGTTTTTCACCTTGAATGCGCACACCGTCGACACCGACCGACAAAATGAGTTTGTCGGCGTGTATTGCAACGGCAATCGCCGTAGCAACGTCTTCCGTGGTGAGATTGAAGGCTTCCCCTGTGGGCGAAAAACCCGTCGGACTTACAAGAACGATATTTCCGCGCGAGAGCAGATCCTGAATGCTCTCGGCATCCACTTTGCGGACAACGCCTGTGTGCAGATAATCCACACCGTCAATGATGCCCATGGGGCGAGCCGTGACAAAGTTCCCCGAAACCACCTTGATTCGAGAGTGCTGCATCGGAGTATTGGGAAGACCTTGAGAGAAGGCCGCTTCAATATCGAAGCGCGTTTCGCCGCACGCTTCCTTGACGCACTCAAGTTCCTGAGGACCGGTGATGCGCACACCCTTATAAAACTGTCCTTCGAGTTTGCGAAGACTCATGAGCTCTTCAATCTGCGGGCGGGAACCGTGCACAAGCACAACGCGCATTCCCATGCTGGCAATGAGGCTCACGTCCATCACGAGATGATTGAGGAGCGTCCTGTCGGCAACGACTTCCCCGGCAAAACTGATGACAAAAGTTCGTCCGTGATGCAGATGGACATAAGGAGCTGCACTTCGCAGCCAGGAAACCCATTGCAGCCGCTCTCCGGCATCCGGTTCGCTTGGGACTATCGTTTCGTATTTTTCGGACATGGCAGTTTCCGAACGCTTTTTGTGAAAACTAAAAAGCATATTGGTGAAATTAGGTTGCCAAATTCTAAAGACTTAGAGTGCTGAGCGAAGTGTTACGTTTAACAAAAAAACAAGAGCATCTAAAGTTGAGGTGCAAGGCGAATCGGCGTTTCGGTAGACTTCGTCTGCACATTAAAACAATTGCAAAAACGAGACCTCAAGCGGTCTGTCAAAATCAAACTACATGAGTCAAAACGACAATCCATTCGGTGCACTCAAAAGCCTTGTTGAAAAAGGACAGATTCAAACTAAGGCTTGGGTGCCCACTTCTTCAGGCAGCAAAAAGCTTACGGCAGCAGCCTTGCGATACGCGGACGCGTCGGTAAAGAAGGCTTTTGAGGAAAGTACGCGCCAGCAGAACCGTAAAGAACCTGAGTCCGAGAAGCCGGCTGCCAAGCCGGAAACCAAGCCGGCGCCGCGCACACATCCCGTACGTCGTGAGCCGCAGGCTGTGAAGATGCCGGAAAAACAATTGATCGAGCGAAAACACGAATCGAAACGTGCGAGCAGCAAAGCGCAGCAGGTCAAGGATCAATCTAAAGCACAGCCGATGCGGATGAAAGCGGAGAGGCGCCTACTCAAAACGGTGCAGCCGGATTCCGCGAACGAATCCTCTCGCCGCGAATTGATGCCCGTTGCCCAGACGCGACGTTCACCTTTTGTGCCGCCCAATCCGATTACGAAACCCGTGACGCTTGCTCCCGGTCTGCCTGTGAGCGAGCACGGAGACGAACTTGTCAAAGCCATTCGGGAAAATCCGGTCATCGTCGTTTGCGGCGAGACCGGTTCGGGCAAGACGACGCAGTTGCCCAAAATCTGTCTTTTTGCAGGACGAGGAACCAAAGGCTTGATCGGACACACACAGCCGCGTCGCATTGCCGCGAGTTCCATTGCCAAACGCATCGCGGCTGAACTTGAAAGCGAAGTCGGCGAAATCGTGGGATACAAGGTTCGCTTTACCGACAAGACGATGCCGGGAGCGGCCATCAAACTGATGACCGACGGCATTTTGCTGGCCGAAACGCAGACCGATCCTCTGTTAAAGCGCTACGACACGATCATCATCGACGAAGCGCACGAGCGATCCATCAACATTGATTTTCTTTTGGGCTACCTTAAGAGGGTACTTGCCAAGCGAAAGGATCTCAAGGTCATCATCACCTCGGCAACGATTGATGCCGAACGCTTTGCCAAGCACTTTGAAATCAATGGCAAACCGGCACCGGTGTTTACGATCTCGGGGCGCACCTATCCCGTGCAGATTCGCTGGCGTCCGGTGGACGATACCGATGAGGCCGACGACAAGACGCTGATGGACGCCGTGGCTGATGCTTGTGATGAGCTGCAGATCGCCGGGCGCGGCGACATTCTGGTGTTTTTGCCCGGAGAGCGCGAAATCCGTGAAGCCGCCGAAGTGCTTCGTGCCCGTAATCGACCCGGACTGGTGGAAATATTGCCGCTGTATGCGCGGCTTTCGGCGCAGGAGCAAGAACGAGTGTTCAAAAGCGGTGGCGTCCGGCGCATTGTGTTGGCTACCAACGTGGCCGAAACGTCGATTACGGTTCCCGGCATTCGGTATGTGGTTGACACGGGACTTGCGCGCATCAAGCGCTACAGCTACCGCAACAAGGTCGAGCAGCTGTTGGTTGAACCCGTAAGCAAGGCTTCGGCCAATCAGCGCGCCGGCCGTTGCGGACGCGTGGCCGACGGCATCTGCATTCGTCTCTACGACGAAAACGATTGGGCCAGACGCCCGGACTACACCGATCCGGAAATCGTGCGTTCGAATCTGGCAGCCGTCATTTTGCGCATGAAGGCTTTGAAGTTGGGCGACGTACGTGACTTCGATTTCGTGCAGCCGCCTCCGCCCAAAGCTATTGCCGACGGTTACGCCATTCTGTCGGAACTTCATGCGTTGGAGAAAAACGGAGAACTTACTGACGTCGGTCGCATGCTCTCGCGCCTGCCTGTTGACCCGAAGCTTTCCCGTATGTTGCTCGAAGCCTCTCGTCGCGGAGCACTCAAGGAAGCATTGGTGGTGGTTTCGGGGCTTGCCGTGCAGGATCCGCGCGAACGTCCGCTTCCCGCGCAGCAGCAAGCCGATCAGGCGCACAAACGATTTGCCGATGAGTCAAGTGACTTCCTGAGCTATATCAACATTTGGAATTGGTTCGAGACCGAGCGCGCCAATAAGACAAGCAATCGAGAGCTCACCGAAAAGCTGCATCGCAACTTCATTTCTCCTCGTCGTATGCGAGAGTGGCGCGATGTGTGGCGTCAACTGAAGGAACTCACGGAAGAAATCGGCTGGAAGACGAGTGAGGAGCCGGCCGACTACGAGGCCTTGCATGCCTCTCTTCTGACAGGGCTTTTGGGCAATCTCGGTATGCGTGATTTGTCGGCCGACCTGCGGGCGGCTCCTTATCTGGGAGCGCGCGGCATTCGCTTTTGGGTCTGGCCGGGTTCTGCGTTGGCAAAGAAGGCTGGTAAATGGCTGATGGCTTCCGAGTTGGTGGAAACAAGCCGCTTGTTTGCGCGATGTGTGGCCGATATTGAACCCGAATGGATTGAGAGGGCTGCCGGCCACCTCATCAAAAAGAGTTGGAGCGAGCCGCATTGGGAAAAGACGCGTGCCGAAGTGGTGGCGCTTGAGCGCGGTACGCTTTACGGCTTGCCCGTGTACACCGATCGCCGCGTGCAATTTGCGCCGCACGATCCGGTCGTGGCACGCGACATATTCATTCGTCAGGCGCTGGTCGAAGGATTGTACGAAACGCGTGCGCCTTTCTTTGCGCACAACAAGCGCTTGGTGCGAGAAATCGAAGAGATAGAAAACAAGACGCGTCGCCCGGACGTGCTCGTTGACGACGAAACGATCTACGCCTTTTACGACAAGATTCTGGATGCATCGGTCGTGGGCGGCTCCACGTTTGAAAAGTGGCGTCGTGTCGCGGAAAAAGAGAATCCGAAAGTTCTCTTCATGAAGCGCGACGATCTGATGCGACATGACGCAAGCGGCGTCACCGTGCAGTGGTATCCCAAGACCTACCGCGCTGCCGGTATCGAAATGGCGCTCACTTATCATTTCGAACCAGGTTCTCCCCGAGACGGCGTCACGCTTGCCGTGCCGATTTTCGCGCTCAATCAGATCGATGCTGTGCGCTGCGAGTGGCTGGTGCCCGGTATGCTCAAGGAAAAGGTCAGAGCGCTCGTCAAATCGCTGCCGCAGCGCTATCGTCGCCATTGTGTGCCGATCGACAAGTACGCCGACGGATTTTTCGAGAGAACGGGCGGTGTACAGGTACAGGCCAAAACGCTAGTGGACGCGTTGATTGCCGACATTCGAGAACAGACCGGGACGACTTGCGAGCGCACCGACTTTAAGCTTGAAATGTTGCAGCCGCACCTGTTTATGAACTTCAAGGTGCTTGACGAACACGGGCGGCAGATCGGAATGGGCCGAAATTTGGCCGAGCTTCGTGCCGAGTTCGGTACTCAGGCGCAGGAGACTTTCCGCAATGTGGCTCAGGCCGACGCTTCCGTTTCGGCGGACCTGACAGACAACATTACCAATTGGACGTTTGGGGAATTGCCGGAACTCATGGAAATTCGCCGCCGGGGGCTCACGCTGATAGGACATCCGGCTTTGGTGGACAAGGGAGATTCGTGTGCTCTGGACGTGTTTGACGATTTGCAGGATGCTCGAAAGGCGCATCGCGCCGGTTTGCGGCGGCTTTTTCAGTTGCAACTTCGTGAACAAGTGCGTTATTTGGAGCGCAATCTGAACGGATTGCAGCGCGTGCAGATGCAGTGTGCCGTCATTGCTCCGATCGCCAAGCGTTTTGAGAGCTTTGAAGAATTGCGTTCGGACTTGACGGCCGCAGCCGTCGAGACCGCTGCGATGCAAGGCGACTGGCCGGTCAATGAGCTGCAGTTTCAACAGAAAAAGGACGAGGCACGCTCGCGTCTGACGCTCATTGGCGGTGAGTACCTGCGTCTGATGGAAACCGTGGCGGCCGAACTCACGGGACTCAACAAGAGACTGCAGGCCGCGCGCGCCTTTCCGGAGGCGGTCAAGGACATCGAAAGTCAGTTGCAGGGACTCTTTGTGCCGCATTTCCTGCTGAACATGCCCTTTGAACGCCTCAAGCACTATCCGCGTTACGTCAAGGCGATCAATGTGCGTCTGGAGCGTCTGCGCAATGATCCGGCGCGTGACGCGGGGCACACGGCCGAAATCCAAAAGCTTGCCGTGCCCCTTGCTCGCGAGATGGCGGCCCGTAAGGGTTCCGTCGACGAGCGGTTGGAAAATTTCCGTTGGATGATTGAAGAACTTCGCGTGTCGTTGTTTGCACAAGAATTGCGCACACCGATGCCAGTGAGTGTCAAGCGACTCGCCAAACAGTGGGAAGCCCTAAGAAGGCTCTGAATTTGAAGAGCTCGTTGAAGACAGTTCGGCGCGAAGCGGTTATCCTTTCAGTAGGATACAGACGAAGCCCGACGACGAGGGTGCGGGCGGCGTTTGTGCGCTCTTAGAGTTGGAGGAGAGAAAAAGTGAAAACCATCGGTCTTGTGGTCGGACACCATTGCGACACGGCTCTTGAGATCAAGGCGGCGATTCTTGCCAAGGATGCATCCGTAACGGTATTGCTCGACGAAGGCGACTTCGTGGAAGCGCCCGCCGATGCGACGGATGCGCTCAAGGAAGCGGCACGTAAGATCAACAACTTCAATGCGGTAAAGCGACTGCAGAAAGCCGGCGCCGACGTGATCGGCTTTGCCTGCGGATGCCCTCATCGCTTCTTTGCGGAGCTGCAGACGGAATTTACTGTGCGTCTGATCGACCCTGCCTGCGATTCGGGCCGCTTGTCGGCCGCAGAGTACGCTCAGGCTCTTTTGACCGCCGACGTCACACCGCTGCCCAAGCCCTTTAAAGTGGGCATGATCGGTGGTCTGGGACCTGCCGCGACGGTTGATCTGTACGACAAGATTGTCAAGGCGACGCCCGCCAAGACTGATCAGGAACACTTCAAGCTCGTGGTCGAACAGAATCCTCAGATTCCGGATCGCACGAAGTGCTTGCTCGAAGGCGGTGACAACCCGACGCTTTCCATGTACAACTGTGCCAAGCGCCTTGAAGAAGACGATTGTGACTGCATCATTGTGCCGTGCAACACTGCGCACGCTTTTGTGGCTTTGATCGAACCCTTCGTCGGCATTCCCTTCATCAATATGCAGCAGGTGACGATGCAGGAGATTCAGGAGAAGTTCGGCGACAAGGCTGTGATCGGCTTGATGGCGACGACCGGTACGGTGCGCTCCGGGCTCTACGGTCAGAAGGCCGAAGCAATGGGAATGCCCATGTACGTGCCCGATGACGAACATCAGGCGCGCGTGATGGCCGCTATTTACGGACCTCAGGGCGCCAAGGCGGGCTTTACCGACGGCGTGTGCCGCGAGGATCTCTGCAGTGCGGCCGAGTATCTCGTCAAGACGCACGGCTGCAATGTGCTGATTCTGGGGTGCACCGAACTGCCGCTTATCCTTGATGAGGGTTTCATGACGATTGCCGGCAAGGAAGTCTTCATCATTGATCCGACATCGGCTCTGGCCCGCCGCGTGGTGAAGGTGGCGCAGGAAGCAGCCGCCGAACGCGGCGTGCTCTGAACGCTCAAACGAAAACGGGAGCCATAGAAACTCCCGTTTGAAATCGTGAAACGGACGCAGCGGAAAAGCCGGCGTCCGTTTTGTCTTTGTGAACGTCAGATGCGGTTGTCCGGAGCAAGCCATCCCAGAGAAGCCGAAACGGCGTTGACGGCGCTCAGAAGATGCCGTACCCAGTCGGGCTTGTGGCGCATTTCGATGCTCGAAGCGACGGTGACGGTGGCCACAATGCGGCCGGTTTTGTCGCGAATCGGAGCACCGATGCAGCGAATGCCCGTTTCCAGTTCTTCCTTGTCGTCGGCCCAGCCGAGCTCTTTGACGCGGTTGATTTCCATGATGAGCTTTTCGGGTGTGCAGATCGAGTGCTGCGTGCGCGGTGCCAGTCCCGTGCGGCTGATGTAGGCGCTCACTTCTTCGGGGGGCATATCGCTCAAAAAGAGCTTGCCGCCGCTTGTGCAGTGCAAGGGAGCCATGGCGCCGATGCGGCGCGCCAGACGAACGCCCGTGCCGGGAGCATAAACGTGCTCAATGTACATGATCGAGTCGTTGCGGCGGATCGCGAGGTTGATCGTTTGACCGGTGCGCTCGAACAAAAGCTGCATCACGCCGATCGCTTTCTCGCGAATATCAAGTCGATCGCGCACGAGGCTGCCGTATTCAAGGAAAGTCAACCCCAGGCGCCAACGGCCGTTGTTCATGCGATCGACGAGACCGTCCTGGCAGAGATTCCACAGAAGACGGTGCACGGTCGACATATGAATTTCGGTCATCTCGGAAATTTCATGCAGACTGACCGGCGCCGGGCAATCGGCAAGTGTGCGCAGGATGCGGCGTGCTCGCTCGAGCACCTGCACTTGCTTAATTTTGTCCTTGGGGGAGGCTTTCGAAACTTCAGCGTTGTCTGATTTGGAAGGCATGGCTTAGCACTCCTTTTCGGGATTGGCGGTCGATTGCGTAAGAGCTTGCGCAACGATTTCAGCGATGTCACGTACAGGTTTGGGCGTTTCGTCCCGTCCGCAGGTTTGAGCCTGTGCACTCGTGAGCATGGTGAGGCAGTGCGGGCAAGAAACGGCAATTTCGTCAGTTCCGGTTTTGTTGAGTTGCTCAAGACGAAGGATGTTGATGCGCGAAGGCTTGTCCATGAAGATTTGGGCTCCGCCTGCGCCGCAGCACATGGCGTTGCAGCCACGTTTTTCGGGGTCCTTGAGCTTGACGCCGATCGTCTCGAGAATCGTGCGAGGATCGCGTCCGATTCCGTTGTGGCGCGCCAGATAACAGGCGTCGTGGAAGGTGACGCTGCCGGCTTGCGCCAGTTTGGGCGAAATGCGCTTTTCTTCGAGCAGTTTGGCGATGAATTGCACATGGCTCGTGACCGGGAAGGTGCCGCCTTCAAACTGCGGATACTCGTTTTTGAGCGTGTTGAAGCAGTGCGGACAGGCGGCCACAATCTGCTTGAAGTTGTACTTGGAAAGCGACTCGATGTTTTCGGCCGCTGCCGTTTGGAACAAGTATTCTTCGCCGGCTCGTCGGGCGAATTCGCCGTGGCAGCGCTCTTCACTCATGACGGCGAACTTGACGCCTGCGGCGTGGAAAATTTCCACCATAGCGCGCGCAATCTTCTGAGCACGGCGATCGTAACTGGCCGAGCAGCCGACCCAATAGAGCACGTCGTACTCGACGCCGGGCTTGGCGATTTCAACGTCAAGTCCCTTGGCCCACTTCAGGCGGCTTCCGGGATCCATACCCCAGGGATTGCCGACGCTCGAAGTGTTTTCCAGAGCCTGAGCCAGACCTTCGGGGAAGTCGCCTTCTTCAAGCGCCAGATGACGGCGCATCTGAACGATGATGTCGGGAGTCGGAATCTGAGCCGGACAGACCTTGGTGCAGGCGCCGCAAGTGGTGCAGCTCCAAAGGGCGTCCTTGGAAACAATGCCGTCAATCAGAGGCTTGTCGGCATCAATGCCGTTCATGCGGGCCTTGAGCGATAAGATGAGACCCTTGGGATCCAGAGGTGCACCCGAGGCGACAGCCGGACACACGGAGGTGCAGCGTCCGCATTCGGTGCAGCCGTCGAAGCGGATGCGATCAATGCGACCGAACTGGCTGAATTCGGAAATGCCGAAACGTTCCTGCTCTTCAATGTCTTCGATTTTGGCAAGCGCACCGCGCGGTTCGGGTTTCTTGACGTAGATCGAAGTCGGGGTCTTGAAGAGGTGTGCGTAATAGGTCAGCGGAATGGAGGCGATAAATCCCAGGGAGGCCAGACCGTGAATAACCCAGATGAAGGTGTGGTAGACCTTGAGCGTTTCGGGGTCAGTGCCGATGAAAATCTGTGCGAGGGCGTTGCCCACGAAGCTCACGCCGGCCCACTGCGGCTGCTGAACGGCAAGACGTAGCGCTTCGAGTAAAAAACCCGTGAGAATGATGAAGACGAGGCTGCCAAGCACCAAGGCGAAACGCCAGTTGGCTTCGACTTTGGGGTCGTGTGAAATAAAGCGGCGCCAAAAGCTAAAACCAAGAGCAATGAGAGCAAGAAGTCCTGCGAGATCAAGAACGAATTTGTAGGCAAGGTAGATATTGCCCGACAGGATGCGTTTGCCGAAGACAAGCCAGGCAATGTCCCAATCGATGGTAGCAATGGCGGTGCCGAAGAAAAGAAAGATGAATCCCCAGAACAGCACGAAGTGATTTTTACCGGCGGCGGTGTCGCGAATGCGCTTTTGCCAGAACACTTCAAGAAGAGTGCGGCCAAGTCGGGCGTTGCGATCGGCAAGGGGTTCGGGTTGAGTTGTGGCTTGACGTTGCTTGACGGCGCGCACGATGCCGGCGATGCAGAGCACGACGGCGGCAATGCCGATGACGTATACGCCGATTTCCGCCCACAGGGGAACGTTCCAGAAGGCGGGACGCAGCGGTGTAAGGTCTTGCATGACGTTTGAAAGTTGTTGTTATATGGCTAGCTATATTCGCATGTCGCTTTAAAAATTTTCATCAGGCGCGAGATGCGATTTAATCGAAGGTCGCTACGATAGCGCAAAAAAGAGCCCGTGTCTTCGGCCAAGAATATGAGTTGCAGAGGCCGGAAACGACTTTTTTGATCTCGGTTAAGGCAAACTCGATTTTTGAACAATTTCCACAGCGTGAAAAATGAATGAAAAAAGCCGCCCTTGCGAGAGAGCGGCTTTGTGAACGAAAAATCGAGTTGATCAGGCGTTCTGTTGCTTGCGCCAGCGTGCGATGGCTTCCACGCATTCGGTCACGAGTTCCGGACCGCGGTAGACAAAGCCGGAATAGAGCTGAACGAGACTTGCACCGGCCTGCATCTTCACGACGGCGTCGTCACCCGACATGACACCGCCCGAGGCGATCACGGGGAGCTTGCCCTTGAGGTGATCGGTAATCATGGCGAGGCACTCGGTGGAGCGGGCCATCAGCGGACGACCAGAAAGACCGCCCGTTTCGTTCCAGTTGGGAAGTCCCTGAACGGAGGAGTGATCGATTGTGGTGTTGGTGGCGATGACGGCGTCCATCTCGTGTTCGACGATGATGTCAACGGCGCGCAGGATGGCGTCGTTTTCGAGGTCGGGAGCAAGCTTCACGGCGATGGGCTTGTAGGGAGCTCCTTCCGTTTCGATGATACGGTTGCGTTCGTCGCGCAGAGCGCCGAGCAATTCGCGTAGCGGGGCTTCGGCTTGCAGCGAGCGCAGATTCTTGGTGTTCGGGCTCGAAATGTTGACCGCAATGTAGTCGGCACGGTCGTAGGACTTTGCCAGACAAATGCGGAAGTCGCTGATTGCGTTTTCAATGGGGGTTACGGCGTTCTTGCCGATGTTGATGCCCAACACACCGCCGCGCAGGTGGAAGGCGTCGGCGCTCTTGAGGTTGCGCAGAACCTGTTCACAGCCGACGTTGTTAAAGCCCATGCGGTTGACGATGCCTTCGGCAGGAATGACTCGGAAGCAGCGGGGCTTGGGATTGCCGGGCTGAGCCACGGGCGTAATAGTGCCGATTTCGACGTGACCGAAGCCAAGCGCACCGAAAGCGCTCACGCGTTCGCCATCCTTGTCCATGCCAGCCGCCAGACCGATGGTGTTCGGGAAGCGAATACCCATGACTTCAACGGGATCTTCGGGAGGCGTGTGAGTAAGAAGCTTGTGCAAGCCGAGCGTGGTGATCCAATCGAGATTGGCCATGATGACATGGTGAGCGGTCTCGGGCTGCATCTGAAAGAGGATGCTTTTGGCGAGTTTGTATAGCATTGTTGCCTGTTGGAAGATTTGCCGTTGATGAAAAAAGGTGTGCGGCGCGCCGCTCTCCGTCATCCTCCTTATATAAGAGGCCGAACAATTGCATCGGTCGCGACCGTAACTCTTAATTTTACCGAGGCTGCTGAAATCGGGCAAAAAATCGGCAGAAAACCGACTTGAGGAAGGAGTGCTAAGAGGAGGGATAATAAGGGACTCAGAAGCTAACGGCCTGAAATAAAAGGAAAAACATATGGACGGCCCAGAGGAGGCGAGAGGAAGTTCAAGTTTTTTGAGAAAAAGACTTGACAACGAGAAGAAACCTCTTTAATATCCACAATCTCGCTAGTCAATGGCGAGATGAAATACGGATCGCGGGGTGGAGCAGTCCGGTAGCTCGTCGGGCTCATAACCCGAAGGTCGGAGGTTCAAATCCTCCCTCCGCAACCAAAATCCAAAAGGCTTCCGTTAGGAAGCTTTTTTATTGAGAGGCTACGTTTCTCAATAAAGAGCGAAAAGAAAACAAAAAATTTTTCGAAAAGCTCTTG
>ULUE01072218.1_pt1 | contig 11448 bp, 7 predicted proteins | sample 1958211 | NCBI WGS metagenome assembly ULUE01 (sample SAMEA4835752, study PRJEB28245) | human gut metagenome | biome: gut microbiome; material: fecal sample | place: Denmark | collected 2008 | reverse complement strand
CCTGCTGTTTTGTTCGCCCGGCGCGGCGTTCACGCTCTGGCAGCAGGCAGGGGTGGAACCTCCGCAGGCCCAGCCAGCTGCCGCCCTGGCAGAATCATCGGAATCACCGCCGCAGCCCACCCCGGAACCATCCGTCCAGCCAACCCCCAGCCCCACACCGCAGCCCACGGCGGAACCGGAAGCCACCCCGGCCCCAACCATTACCATACCGCCGGGGGTGCAGACGACAGCGCCCATCCTTGACCGGACTTTCGGCCAGGGCAGCGGGCAGGGATATATTGCCCTTGCGGCGGGCAGTATCAAAAATGCAACGGATGAACCAGATTCAACCATTGCCTCCGCGGCGCAGGGAGCGCTGTCCTTTACCGTTACCCCCGGCAGCCCGGACCCGCAGGTGCTGATCCTGCACACCCACGCAACGGAAACCTACCAGACCTGGGACACCCCGGTGTATGACCCCGACTTTACCGCCCGCACCAAAGATACCACCCTGAACATGTGCGCGGTGGGGGAGGCAATGACCAAAGTGCTAAACGATGCCGGGATCACCACCCTGCACGATACCACCCTGCATGATTCCCCCAGCTACACCGAAAGTTACGCCCGCAGCGCCCAGACAGCGCGGCGCTACCTGGAAGAATACCCCAGCATCAAAGTGGTGCTGGATGTACACCGCGACGCGATGGAAAGCGGCGATGCCCGTGTGCGCCCCCTGACAACGCTGGACGGCCAGCCGACTGCACAGGTCATGATCATTGCCGGGTGCAATAACGGCGGCACCGTCCAGCTGCCCAACTGGCGGTTGAACCTCTGCTTTGCCGCCAAGTGGGAGGAACGCATGGAAATGCTGTACCCCGGCCTGACCCGGCCGGTCCTGTGCGGGTACCGGTTCTATAATCAGGATGTCAGCCCAGGTGCGCTGCTGATCGAAATAGGCGGCCACGCCAACACGGTGCAGCAGGCAGTACGGGCCGGGCAGTACGCGGCAAAGGCACTGGCAGCCCTGTTTGACGGCAGCGTGTAACCGCGGCAAAACGCCCTTGCAACGCAAAACAAAATAGAATATACTGGACAAAGATAAGGCGGCACCGCATGATTCCCGACGGACGGCATCCGGAACGATGCGGGATTGCCATAAAAACCGGGGTGGAACACCACCCGCCCCGCAGGAGGATACCATGCAGAACACCATCCTGATCCACGCACCGGGCCGCAGGCAGGGCCGCGGGGCGCTGGTGCTGGCTTATACGGCGCTGTTTGCCCTGTTGATGGGCATCTGGGCTGCTATTTTTGCGCTGAACGGGCAGAGCTTTATCCAATATGGCGATACCCTCAAGCAGCATTACCCGTTTCTGGTCTATTATGGCCGCTGGCTGCGGCAGGCCGCGCGCTGTGTGCTGACCGGCGCGGCGGTGCCCACCTGGGATTTTTCCATCGGTTACGGTGCGGATATCATTACCACGCTGAGCTATTACGGCCTGGGTGACCCGCTGGATCTGCTGGCAGCCTTTGTGCCCGGCCGGTGGACCGAGCAGCTGCTGGAGGGCCTGATCGTGCTGCGGCTCTACCTGGCGGGGATGGCCTTTATGGCGTTCAGCCGCCGCCATGGCAACAGCCGCTTTGGCACCCTGCTGGGTGTGCTGGCCTATGTGTTCAGTGCGTGGCCCATCCAGGCAGGACTGATCGAACCGGTGTTCCTGGTGCCGATGTATTGCTTCCCCCTGATGCTGCTGGGAGCGGATGATCTGTTTGAGGGCCGCAGCCCGGTTTTGTACATTGCCGCCATTGCGCTGACGGCGCTCTCCAACTTTTTGTTCTTTTATATGGCTGCGATGCTGCTGGTGCTGTACGCCATTGCGGTGTATAGCAAGCGGTACGGAGCCAAAAACCTGCGCACCCTGCCGCCGCTGCTGGCAAAGTTCATCGGGTTTGCGCTGGTGGGCATTGCAATTTCAGCCGTCACCCTGCTGCCCACCGCGCAGGAGCTGTTCGGCAGCGCTCGCTTTGGCTTAACGCGGGAAACCGCGCCTTACCCGTTCTACCGCTTTTTTGAGCTGCTGGCCAACATGACCACCGGCATGGGGTATGATGCTTACTCTACCTATGCGGGGGTGACCTCGGCGGCGTTTTTGGGTGTGCTGGTGCTGTTTGCCAAGCCGCGGCAGAACACCGTGCTCAAGTGCGCGTGGCTGGGTCTGCTGGCCCTGCTGCTGGTGCCGCAGGCGGGCAGTGTGTTGAACGGGATTTCTTACGTTTCCAACCGCTGGGTGTGGGCGTTCACCATGCTGGAAGCCTTTATCTTGGCGCGGGTCTGCCCCGGCATAACGGCGTTTGAGCCGAAAGAAAAGCGCAACCTGTTTGCGTTGCTGGCGGTTTACTGCGTGGTGGCGTTCTGCGTCAAGCAGGGCCGCACGGAGACCGCCCTGCTGGGCGCGCTGCTGCTGGTGCTGCTGGCCGTGTTTGTGCTGGCGGCAGATGGTGTCAGCCGCCGCGGTGTGCAGGCTGTTTTACTGGCGGGCTGCTGCCTTGGCGTGGTGATGAACCTTGGCGGCTACTATGGCATTGAGGAAGCCGATGCCGTGAACGAGTACCGCCCCGCCGGTTACGCCTGGAGCACCACCGTGCAGGACAACCCCGCCGTGACCCTGCATCTGATGGAGGACCAAAGCTACTGGCGGTATGACTCGCTGGGGAACGAGCCGATCAACAGCCCCATGCTGCTGGATGTGTATGGCACCGGGTACTTTTTCAGCCTGAACAACAGCTACCTTTCCAGCCTGTTCCGGGAACTGGGGCAGAACACCCCGGTGGAATATGATTACCGCGGGCTGCAGAACCGCACCCCGCTGGAAACGTTGTTCGGCGTGAAATACGCCCTCTGCGCACCGGATTCCACCGGGGCGCTGCCCGCCTTATTTGACAGCCAGGCCGTGCAGGCAGCGGAAATCGGCGGCAGCATGGTTGCGGTTTACCCCAATACGGCGGCGCTGCCCATCGGCTATACGGCGCAAAACCAGATCAGCCGCGAAACCTATGACGCCCTGACCCCGCTGCAAAAGCAGGATGCCCTGCTGGACGGCGTAGTGCTGGAAGAAACCGGCCTGCTGCCCGAAGCGGAATTGACCGGCGATACGGTAAGCCCCGCAGCCGAAATGGAGCTGGACGGCGTGCAGCAGCTGGATGAAACCACCTACTATGCCCCGCAGGACGGCGGGCGCATTACCCTGACCATTGCCCAGCCGGTGGCGGATTGTGAGACCGCCTTTGTGGTGCAGGGCATGCAGTACACGGCCACCAGCCCGCTGGATGCGATGAGCGAAGAAGAACTGAGCGCCATGAGCGCCCATGACCGCCGCAGCCTGCAAAAGCAGTATGCGCATTTCTGGCGCAAGGACAGTGTCTATCTGCGCCTGCTCAGCAACATTGGTGAGGGCCGCATTGAGTATAACCGCCCCAACAGCCAGTATTACTGCGGCCGGCATGACTTTGTGTATAACTTTGGCACCAGTGATGAACCCTTGCAGCAGATCACGATTGTACTGCCCTTTGCGGGCTACTACCAGTTTGACCGCCTGGCGGCGGAATGCCAGAAGCTGGATACCGTTGCGGCCCGTGCGGAGAACCTTGGGGCCGAAAACCTGCAGAATGTGACCCTTGGCACCAACAGCCTAGGTGGAGAAATCACCACCACCCGCAGCAGCGTGCTGGTGGTGCAGCTGCCGTATTCTACTGGTTGGAGCGTGACGGTGGACGGTACCCCGGCCCAAGTGCTGCGGGCAGATACGGCTTTCCTCGGCGTGGCGCTGGAACCCGGCAGCCATACGGTGGCGTTTACCTACAAAACGCCCGGTCTTACCGCGGGGGCAGCGCTCAGTGCGGCAGGAGTGGTGCTGCTGGCGGCCATCTGGGCCGTGCCGGCCCTGCGCAAAAAGAGCAAAAAGCGCCGCAAATAATAAGCGCTTTACTTTTTAAGCATCACACGTTATAATACATTTTATCTAGGTGTAACTGAAAAGTCGAAAATTTAGCCTATGGCAACACCGCACAATTCCCGCCTTGCGGCTTAATCACCGCTCCGGCAGCTGCGGCACGGCATCTGCGTTGCCAAAATGCTCGATAATGTCGGGTTGCGGTACCCGCATCGTGCTTCGGGGGCAAAAGCCCCTCGCACTCTGCGACCGCTGCCCCTGCTTCGGTTCGCTGTTTCCGCCACTGGCGGCGCTTACCTTTGCAGCATCCAGTATTATCTGCGCTTTTGGCTTGGCATCTGCCGCACCTCGCTCGCCGTATCGGCACTTAGAATTATGCGGTATTGCCCTATTTCTACAATCGCAGCCGGATTCCGCGTTAAAAAGCCTTGGAATCCACAAAGGATTCCTGCGGCCTTTTGCCTTGAATCCGGCATGTGCTTGCGAAATAGTCGTCATTTTCTTTGTTTTCAGATACACCCCCTACATTTGCATTTTAGGAGTGGGAACACATGGAACGAGTTGAAATTGCATCGCTCTATAAGGCTACCCCGGCGGATGGCAGCAAAGTTACTGTCTGCGGCTGGGCAAAAACCGTGCGCGATTCTAAAAAGATCGGTTTTATCTCTCTGGCAGACGGCAGCTGCTATAAGCCCGTGCAGATCGTTTTCCAGGCGGACAAGCTGGAAAACTATGCCGAGGTTGCAAAATCCGGCCTGTACACCAGCTTTGAAGTGACCGGCACCCTGGTGCTGACCCCCAACGCTAAGCAGCCGTTTGAGATCAACGCCGATACCGTTACGGTGCTGGGCACCTGCGGCAGCGATTACCCGCTGCAGAAAAACAAGATGGGCATGGATTACCTGCGCACCCTGACCCACCTGCGCCCCCGCACCAACACCTTTAACGCTGCGTTCCGTGTGCGCGGCCAGGCCGCTTATGCCCTGCATGAGTTCTTCCACAAGAACGGCTTTACCTATGTACACACCCCCATCTTTACCGGTTCTGACTGCGAAGGCGCAGGCGAGATGTTCCAGGTTACTACCCTGGACCTGAACGATGTGCCCAAGACCGAGGACGGCAAGGTGGATTACAGCAAGGACTTCTTCAAGCGCCCGGTCAACCTGACGGTTTCCGGCCAGCTGGAAGCCGAGGCCATGGCAATGGCCCTGGGCAAGGTTTACACCTTTGGCCCCACCTTCCGCGCAGAGAAGAGCTATGATACCCGCCATGCCGCAGAGTTCTGGATGATTGAGCCGGAAATGGCATTTGCTGACCTGAATACCTACATGGACACCGCCGAGGCCATGACCAAGTATGTCATCCGCTACCTGCTGGATAACTGCCCGGACGAGCTGGCATTCTTCAACCAGTTCTTTGATAAGGGCCTGATCGAGCGTCTGGAGCTGGTTGCCAACAGCGATTTTGCCCGCGTGAGCTACACCGATGCCATCGAACTGCTGAAAAAGAACGATGACAACTTCCAGTATAAAGTAAGCTGGGGCATTGACCTGCAGACCGAGCACGAGCGCTATCTGACCGAGCAGGTGTTCAAAAAGCCTGTGTTTGTTACCGATTACCCCAAAGAGATCAAGGCATTCTATATGCGCATGAACGAGGACGGCAAGACGGTTGCCGCCGCCGATATGCTGGTGCCCGGCATTGGCGAGCTGATCGGCGGTTCCCAGCGTGAGGAGCGCCTGGATGTGCTGCTGGCCCGCCTGGATGAACTGGGCCTGAAGCGCGAAGATTATGACTGGTACCTGGACCTGCGCCGTTTTGGCAGCGTAAAGCATGCCGGTTACGGTTTGGGCTTTGAGCGCCTGCTGATGTATGTCACCGGCATCCCCAACATCCGTGACGTCATTGCCTTCCCGCGCACCTGCGGCGGTTTTTAATGGGGGCGGTCAGCGAACCGCTGATCCAATGGTTTGAAATGAATCGAAGGCTCCTGCCTTTCCGGCAGGAGCCTTCGGCATATCATATCTGGGTCAGCGAGATCATGCTCCAGCAGACCCGCGTCTCGGCGGCGCTGCCCTATTACGAGCGTTTTGTGGCCGAACTGCCGGACCCCGCCGCCCTTGCCGCCTGCGACCCGGACAAGCTGCGCAAGCTGTGGCAGGGGCTGGGGTATTACAGCCGGGTGGCCAACATGCAAAAGGCGGCGCAGATCGTCTGCCGGCAGTACGGCGGCCAGCTTCCCGCAGATTATGCCGCCCTGCGCGCTCTGCCCGGCATTGGGGATTACACGGCTGGGGCTATTGCCTCCATTGCATTTGGCATCCCAGCCCCGGCGGTGGACGGCAACGTGCTGCGGGTATTTGCCCGGCTGGATAATAGCTCTGCCGATATTACCAAACCTGCCACCAAGCGCGAGTTCACAACCCGTGTGCTGGAAGAAATGCCCAAGGAACGCCCCGGCCCTTATAACGAGGCGTTGATGGAACTGGGGGCGCTGGTCTGCCTGCCCAACGGTGCGCCAAAGTGCGAGGTCTGCCCGCTGGCTGCTCAGTGCAAGGGCCGCGCTGCAGGCCGGGCCGAACAGCTGCCGGTCAAAACGGCTAAGCCGGAAAAAACGCTGGTGCCGGTCACGGCCGCGTTGATCACCGGGCCGCAGGGCGTGCTTTTGCAGCGCCGCCCGTCCAAAGGGCTGCTGGCCGGGCTGTGGCAGCCCCTTGCCTTTGAGGGTACCGCCATGACCCAACCGGAACTGGACGCCGCGTTGCGCGCCATTGGCCTTTGTGTGCAGTGGCAGGCCCCGCTGCCAAGCACCCGCCATGTGTTCACCCATCGCATCTGGCAGATCAGCGGGTTTTGTGGCACAGCCGCAGGCCCGGCGCCGGAGGGCTGCGTCTGGGCCAGCCGCGCGGAGCTGAACGGGGAATACGCGGTGCCAAGCGCATTTGCGGGCATTATGCGCCAGTGGCGGCCGGAATAAAAAGCAAGCAGAGTGGCATGGCTTTTGGCAGGTGAAGAAATTTTCCAGAGACCATGTTGCGGAGAATGGTGCGGTATCACCTTGATACCTGAACCTTTTTGTGTGAAAAATTTACAAGGGAAAGATTGTATTCACCCGGTTAATCGGGTATAATATTTTACAGACCCATCCCTTTTAGAATACGCGGAGGAAAAGTATTATGATGAAGAAATCCACTTTTGGCGCCATTCTGGCGTTTTTGTTTGCTGCTGCCGGTGCCCTGACTGCCGCTGCGCTCTACCTGCGCCGCCGCGAAAAGGAACTGGACGAATATGAGCGCCTGCTGTACAGCGATGACGGCGACGATTATGACGATGACGACGAATATCTGCCCATCGACAATGAACCGGCAGAAGCCGCCGAAGAAAAGGCTGCTGACGATGCTGAATAAGCCGGAACAGCCAGCAGAAAAGTGAAAATGGCCGGGCTTCGGCCCGGCTGTTCGTGTTTCTTGCAATCAGTAGTGATACTTATTAAATGATAAAAAAGGCTCAGATAAACCATAAGGAGCTGCTGAAAATAAGAAAAATGACGGCAGTGACTATAAAATCAGACTGAATTTCGATTTTTCTGCTGTGCCAAGGAAAGGGAACGCCATGAAAAAGCTCTTGCTGTGGCTGGTTATGGTGGTGGTTATGCTGGCGGTGCTGCTGGGCGGTGCCGGGTACGCCATGTACGCTATGACGGGCGATGACAAACTTCCCACGCAGCACCCCACTTTGGGCGATACGGAACTGGAACCGATCGGCTATGACTGGAGTGTGCCGGTGCTGGGCAATGTGCTGAACCGCACGTTTGAACAGCCCAGCACCCTGACGGTGCAAAAGCTGGGCGAAATGACGGAAGCTGCCCCGGAGCTGGTTTTGCCGGACTGGGCGCAGCGCACGAACCTTACGCTGAAAGATTCGACCGGCAGCGTTGTGGTGCAGGGGGATGCCGCTGCCTTTGCGATGTATGCTTACCCCAAAAATGGCAGCTATGAGCTGACCCTGACCGCTTACCGCAACACGGCGGACCCCGGCGATGCCACCGGCTGGTACCGGTACTGTGCATCTTATACCATGAACATCCAGCCCAAGGCGGTGCTCAGCAGCGAGCGCGTCAGCCAGGGCGGCGTGGCGGCACTGATCATTACCGGCATTCTGGATGGCAGCGAGCCGACCGTGGAAACCGACCTGGGGGATGTATGGTTCCGCCCGGTGACCGGTGGGTATATGGGCTATATCCCGGTAACCTATAATGCCGAGGGCGGCCCCCATACCCTGACCGTGACCTGCGGCAGCCTGACCCAGGAGCTGACCCTGAACGTGATGCAGAGCGAGGCCAAAACCGTGGATGTGGCCGCCGAGGCAGACATACCGGGCGCAGCAACGGAATATAAAGATGCGATCTGGCCCCTTTACACACAGGGCAGCAGCGAAAAGCTGTGGCAGGGCAATTTTGCCTCGCCGGTGCCCAGTGCGATTCTGGCGGATTACGGCGCGCGGCTGCGCACCGATGGGACCATTACCGGCCGGGCAACTGGCATCAATTATAACGCCGCAGCGGGTACCGCCGTTACGGCACCGCAGGCGGGTACTGTGGTGTACGCCGGAACGCTGGCGCTGACCGGCGGCACTGTGGTGATTGACCATGGCTGCGGGGTTAAGAGCTATCTGTTTGGGCTGAATGCCGTAAAGGTGCAGCGTGGGCAGAGCCTTGCCCGCGGCGAAGAACTGGGCACCACCAGTGAGGAGCATACCCTGATCTGGGAGCTGCGCATTGGCAGCAAGTCCATTGACCCTGCTGCCGCCCTGACGGGAAGCAGCGGCCTTTTGTACCGCGAAACAATGTAACAAAATAGAGTTAGAGCAACGATAAATCGCAAATGTTGGTGGAGAAAGCGATGGACGAAGAGAAGGTAACACAGACTGCGATGGAGCCGGCGCAGCAGCCAAAGCCCAAAGCCAGGGGCGGGCAGCGCACGCAGGGCAAAACCGCTCCAGGCACGGGGCGAGGCAGGATGGCCAAACCCCATGCCAGCAATAGCAATACTGCGCACCGCAAAACGGGCACGCAAAAACAAAAAAGCGAACCCCAAAATACAAAATCCCCGCAAGAACCAAAAACGCGGGCGGAACAAGCCGAGCAGACCGAAGCTGCCGCCCCGGAACAGGTGGCAGCCAAGCCCAAAGCGCCGCGCAGCGGGCAGGCAGGCGGCAAACGCCGCCGCAAAAAGGCTACCCCCAAGCCGGAAGCAAAACCGCAGCAATATGTTGAGCCCCGGCCGGAACCCCCGGAAGCGCCGGAAAAACCGCAAACGCCGGAACCTGCCGCTGTGGCCGAACCGGCTGAAGCAGCCGCCGCGCCGGAAATGCCGGAAAAGGCGGTGCAGGAACCCAAAGCCGCGCAGCTGCCCCAGGCCACGGAGACGCCGGAGCCGGAGGATGACGAACCGGAACTGACCCCGGAACAGCGCGCTGCAGCAGAGCGGCGCAAGGCGGAGATCACCCGAACGGTCCAGGTTTCGATTGAACAGATCGAGGATGCCGAAGCAGAACAGGCGGAGAAAGAGGCAGATACGCCGGAATCGACTGACAGCAAAGTGGGCCGCGCCGTGCGGCTGCTGATCGGCTGGCTGCTGCTGGTGGTGCTGCTGGCGGGTATGATCGCCGCAGGCGGCATATACTGGCTGTACAAAAAAGCCACGCCGGATATGATTCCTGCCGTTACGGTAACAGTGGCGGGCCAGCAGCTGGACCCCGTGGCGTACCATTGGCAGGTGCCGGTGGCAGGCAACCACCTTAAGCGTACCTATGCCGAGACACTTTCCAGCACTCCCACAGCGCTGGAATCTGATTTTGGCGGCGGCACCATGACGCTGCGGGTGGCCCCGGCGGACTGCAGCGCCGAAGTGACCGTTAAAGACGAGAACAAGCAGGAAGTGTTCAGCGGCAGTGCCCAGGAATTTGCCGCCTACCGCTTTACCACGCCCGGCAGCTACACCGCCAAGCTGGTGGTCAGCAGCGGCGAGGGTTACCAGAGCGAGCCGACAGTTTCGGGCCACCAGACCTATGAGTTCACATTTGATGTAACGATTAAGGCTACCGTGCGGCTGAATACCCAGGCTGTTACGCCGGGTGGCGTTGTGGCCGTAAAGGTAACGGGCCAGCAGACGGATACCAAGCCAAGCCTGACGGCAGAACTGCCGGATACCGGCTTCCGTGCCAGCACGACCGGCGATGGCTGGGTGGCTTACCTGGCGGTCCCGCTGGAAACCGAGCCTGGCAGCTATACCATCAAGGTCACCGTGGACGGTGAGGTGCAGGAGCTTACCCTGAACGTCAGCAAGAGCGCCGCATCTTTTCGGGATTATACTTCCAAGTCCAGGCTGGTCACACCGTATGTCGGCGCGGATGATACCCCGCAGGAAGTGCTGGACCTGCTGGATACGGCATCGGATACCATCTACTGGGCGGACGCTGGGTTTGCTTCGCCGTTCAGCGATAAGGTGGAGGTCACCCTGCCGTATGGCCTGACCGAATATGTCAACCGTACCCAGACCGAGCGCAAGAACAACACCGGTACCGGCCGCACCAGCATCAATGTGGTGCTTTCCGGCAGGTGCGACCTGATTGCCCCGGCGGGCGGCAAGGTACTGCTGGCGGAAAAATTGCCCAATGTGGGCAATACGCTGGTGATCGAGCACGGCGCGGGCGTAAAGACTATTTACTATGGCCTGCGCAGGCTGACGGTAGAAAAAGGTGCAATCGTGGCCCAGGGCGATGCCCTTGGCACCACCGACAAAGCTACCGTGGTGGAAGTGCGCGTGGGCAAAACCCCCGTGGAGCCGCTGCGTATCCTGCGCGGTCAGTGCGATGCCCTGCGCAGCTATTAAAACGGAGCATAACCGATAAGGCAATACCGCATAATTCTAAGTGCCGATACGGCGAGCGAGGTGCGGCAGCTGCTAAGCCAAAAGCGCAGATAATACTGGATGCTGCAAAGGTGAGCGCCGCCAGTGGCGGAAACAGCGAACCGAAGCAGGGGCAGCGGTCGCAGAGTGCGAGGGGCTTTTGCCCCCGAAGCACGATGCGGGTACCGCAACCCGACATTATCGAGCATTTTGGCAACGCAGATGCCGTGCCGCAGCCGCCGGAGCGGTGCTTAAGCCGCAAGGCGGGAATTGTGCGGTGTTGCCATAAATAGAAAAATTCCCCTGTCTGTATTCTTTGTGATGCAGGCGGGGGAACTTTTTTGCGGCAGGCGTTTTTGATGTTCTGACGGAACCATGCCGCCCACCCCGGCATAACATGGAACAAACGGCCAGATACAACACCGGGGGGAAGCATTATGGCGGCAGCATGTAATTTGACTTTTTGTGTGGTTGGGCGGGATGCCCGCCAACTGGCGGCGGCGCGGGCGCTGCAGAACAGCGGCTATACCGTGCTGGGGGCAGAGGGGGCCGGGCAGGCGGATTACATCCTGCTGCCTATGCCGATGGATGCCGAGGCGGCGGACCTT